>Ga0080003_1000424_pt1 | contig 28405 bp, 27 predicted proteins | sample JossMetagenome_FD_69206 | JGI IMG/M metagenome (GOLD analysis project Ga0080003, IMG submission 69206) | Hot spring microbial communities from Joseph's Coat, Yellowstone National Park, USA - JC2_E (SPADES assembly) (version 2) | ecosystem: Environmental > Aquatic > Thermal springs > Hot (42-90C)...
CTGCTTTCATTTTCTCTTTTATGTATTCCATTTTCCCTAATTCATCTGCCATTTCCTTCTTTTGCTCAAACTCCTGTGCTTTTTCCTTATTCTTTTGTTCTTGTTCTTTTATCCGCTCTTCTTCCTTCTTTTCTTGAATTAATACATCTAAGACTTTATCTCTCGGCTCTTTTTTACCAAATCCTTTGAATAAAGCAACTAATCCGATTACTGTTGCTATACCACCAATTATATAAGCTATTTCTATATCAAAATTGGCTTTGTTAAACTGCAGAGTTACTCCAGATGCTAAATTCTGTATATCTGTATTAATTGTTGAAATCTGGCTTGCAGTTGTATTGCTTAAACCAAGCAGTGTTGCATTTATACCACCAATTACATCAGCCTGATTATTGAGATTAGAGTTTATTGTATTAATCTCGCTGTTTAGTGTTGCTATATTGGTTGTTGCTGTGCTTAAATTAGATGTCAGCCCAGAGATTGTAGAGTTTATTGCTGATATTGAGTTGTTTGTATTGTTCATAAAGTTAGATATACCGCTTAATGTAGCGTTTATTGAAGCATTCTCCTGCGATGTTATATTGTTTATTTCTGTTATGGCAGAATTTATTGTGGCATTTACCGATTGCGTTAGATTTGATATAGTGCTGTTTAATGTATTATTCAATACATCTGTTGGGTTAGGATTAACTGCTATAGGGACTATTAGTGGTGCAGTAAGCATCGGAGTTCCATTCATAAAGAAAGGCATTGCCTGAAGCGTGTAGTTGCCGACATTATTAAAAGAGTATTCAAACTGCGAAGTGCCGTTTACGAGAAATGTTGAAACTACTGTAGGGCTTGTATTAACGAGCCACGAAACATAGCCGATACTTGTATTTCCTGCGTCGTTGTATGTAAATACTACTGTATTATTTGCGGTTATATTGCTCGGCACTATTATTGTCTGTGCTGAAGCTACTCCAAAAAAGAACATCAACAGCACAGAAACTCCTATTATTTTATCTGTGTGCATTATATCACCTAATCATAATTTTTTATCATCAATATCCTTTTGTATTGAGTTAAGAACAATAGCCTGTATCAAATAAAATAAAGCATAAAACCTCTTGTTTGGTGGCATCTGTTCTAACACAGGGTATAAAGCCCTCTTTACATCGTGTGGGTGCTTGTCCTGAAAATTGTATGAAGCCAGAATTTCAAGCCCTGCTACTAAAATATCTTCGGATAATGGGGGTTCTTTTATGCTTGTATAGTAGTTGTTTACTGCTTCAGTTAATTTTTTAACTTCTGGCTCTATTTTAGAGCTAATCGCATTCGCCACTTTCATTGTATCTATTACGCTCATAGAATTACCCTTTAATATAAGTCTTTATATAAGTTCTTAATGAATATTCTGAAAATCCAAAGGTATTATCACAATAAGGCACATTATATAGCTTTTTGGACAAATAAGCATATAAAGCTATTGCTTCTCTTGCGTCAGTCCATTTGAATGCTTTATTGAATTCTTCCTTAAATGCTTTGCTTGAATTATTTAATAGATAATTTACAAACAAATTCAACAGCTTTTTATCATACTTATACTTTAATATCTTAATATAATTTAATGCTTTATATTTTGGTATTCCAAGCAGGCTTGACAAATAAGTTATGGGTATGCCGTATTTAGTATAAACATAAGCTATTGCTGATATCTTCAGCTTATCAGAAACAGAAATCATTCTGTTCTTAAAGGTTTTGGCATTAATTTTACTTAAGGCAACTTCGTCTATGCTGTCGTTAATTCCGAGCTTGTCTAAAAGTTCAATTAGATACCTATTCTCCGTAATATTACCCCCTTGTCTTATATATGTAGTAAACTACATTTCCAACAACCAACACTGCTATTATTGATAAAACAACATAAAGTGCAATATTTTTATAGTCAGAAGCAATCTGGGTTACCATAGAAGGCTTGCCAGCTGGCTGGTAGATAAAGATTTCTTGCGAAGGCGATAATGATAAATTTTCGTATATCACACCGTTCTTATAGACTTCTATCTGGTTAAATAATCCCCCTCCCTGATGTAGAAATGTTGCTGTGCAGTTTACTACGTTGGTTACTGTGCAGTTCTGATATGTAGGTATTATGTATGGAACTCCAGAGGCGTTTGCTAACAAGAACTGATAAATTCCTATTGTTGTTGTCTTGTTTAAAACTATATTGTATGTGGTTGTCTGGTTTGAAGTGGATATTAATGTAACGCTTTCAGCATTAACACTAACTAAAATGGCTGAAAACACCAATACTAATATACTGTATTTGTTCATTTAAACATTCCCGATACCAAGTCATTAACATTATTTTCAAGCTCTAAATCTTTGTTCCTGCTCTGTAAATCAAGATAAAGCATTATTGCTAATATAAGGATATATGTTATATATGAAACCATTAAGAGTATCGGAACTATCATAAGCAATAGTTCTGCTTCTGTGAAGCTTATTGTGAATAATGTAGGTTGAAATAAATACCATATTAATAAGCCGTATGCACTAACTACAAAAGGCAGGGCGTTAAGCCTTATTAATAGGTATTCTTTTAATATAGTAAAATCATTCATTTTATTTATTGGTTGCTTTGAGTATTTTACCACCATAGAGATTAAACCCCAGAGTGGTTTGCCCTGCCTCCATCTGATTGCATAAATCATATTTATTCCTGTAGATATTGCCATAAACAGAGCAACACTTAATATTATTGATATAAGGCTTGCTAAAGCCACTGTGAAAGTAGGATTTACAAAAAATCTCAAGAATATGTAGGTTAAAATAGATATTAACCCTGTTACGAATAACACGCCAGAAGCTTTAATCGTTATTTCGTCTTTATCCATAGAACTCATCTACAAATAGTTTAAGCAGTATATTAAACAAATGCTCATCATCTTCAATACCTACCTTCTGCTTTATTGTCTCAAACTTAATTTGATTTTCTTCTGTTAATCTTATATCTGAACGATAACGCCTTCCATAGATTTCTATATCTTTGAAATATCTTATTTTGAAAGTCATATTCGCATCGCTCATATCTAAAGCATTTAATACGCTGTTTATTATTTCTGAACCTGTTAAATCATACTCCGAAGCTGAAGTCTGGCTGAAAATTATGCTTTGTGCCTTGTCTGTATATTCTGCATTAATACGCACATTAAAATAAACCTTTTGAGAATACCTGATTATTTTTTTATAATTATATAGCTTTTTTAAGCCTGCCATCAAACCTCACCCACACCAAACTCGTCTAAACGCATTTTATCAGTCTTCTCCTTTATGAAGTTTATATTGCCCCCCACAGCCTTTCTCACATTATCCGCCATCTGGATTATTATGTCTGCACCTGTCTTTTGTTCTATCAAGTCCTCATAAGTGGCTGGCTTGCCTTTTATTATTACGGGGTGTTCTGTTTCTACATAAAGTATTTTATCCTTAAATCGTGGCACACCATTTATCACTATAAACTGCGGTATAGCTTCTTCGCTTCTTAAAGAATTTATTAAAAGTATCTTTCTTTGCCCAAAGAACGGGTGTCCGTAAAAGAAAAATCCACCCATATTAGTCATTACAAGTTCGCCCATTTCTTTAAACCAAACCAAATCTGGGTGCTTTGCGTCTTTTATTATAACCATTTTAGGCATAGGCGTTCCAAGCTCCCAGACTGAATTAAAAAACTCTTCTACAGGCACAACCCTGAAAAAGTAAAACGCTAATATGCCGAATGCACCAGCTAATGTAATCACCAGAGCCAATACACCAGCAATAAAGCCGAGACTGTTAAATGCAAAGTATGTTCCTATCAAGCCCATTAGTCCAAAACTAAACTCGCTCAATAACATATAGATATATTTAGATATTGTTACTTTCATAATATCTCCAGAATTAGTCTATTATATTATGAACATAAAAGTATTTAAACCTTTCTATAAATGTCTTTTAACTTTATACTCACCAATAGATAACTCAAAAACGGTATTAGAATTATGAACACTATAAATTCCACTACTGCGAAAGTGCTTGTCGTCAGTGGAAGTGCTGGAGGATAATTATTTACATCGATATTATATGAATTAGGTATAATGTATATGAAGCTTGGGTTTACATTAACGACTTTTCCCGTAACACTGTATTCTATGCTACCATTTGGGCTTAATTTTGATATTGTCACTATCGTATTGCCGTTTGATACTGTCTGATTTAGATAACCTACAAAATTATCCCAGCCTGTGAGAACCTGACTGCCTACTTCCCATACGTCTGCTGGATTTATCCTCTCATAGATTATAAATGCAGTGTAATTGCCAGAAATCTGGAATAGCTGGCTTGGGCTTAATCCGTATTGGCAGGTATAAGGCGAACCTGTATAATAGCAGTATTGCCCATAGTGAGGTGATAATACATTTGTATCATTTACTAATGGCGTGTTTGCTATTATTGAAAACTGTGGTGTATAATACAATGTCTGGTTTAGTTGAGGCAATACCAAATAGCCGAAATCTGGGTTTGCATACTGATAAGCGTGCATATAATCCTGATAAACAAGACTGCCGTTATATTGACAGATATCTGTGCAATAGACAGGAGTTCCGTATTGTGGCTGGTTGAATTGATACTGATAGGTTATATTTGATAATAATGCTGAATAAAGATAAGTCTGGACTGATGAAATAGTAGAATTAACCAGAGGCATACCATTTGTATTTACATTAAACGATACCTGCTGGTATGGTGGGTTTTGCCCATAGATAGGCAGATAAGTGCTTACATAATATTGGCTTGCGGTTACTTCTGTGAACTCATAGTCTGGTGCAGGCTCTAAAGCAAAAACATAGGTTGAATTAGGTATAAACCAATATGGCGGATTTACTACTGAAACATTGCTTATAGATATTGAAGCATCTGGATAAAGATAATTGAATGTGCTTACGTAACCCACTTGGTTTGCTATTAAATAGTCATAATTGCTAAGTGTGGTTGCATTTATTGTTGTTCCCTGCGGGTTAAATGCAAAAGCAGAATTGTCTAAGTTAGATGAAGCGTTTAATAAAGTGTTTGTGGCATTTACAGATAAGCAAAGATATCTGCTGTTATTAAGCTGATATTGATATAAGTATGGGTATTGGGTATAACCCTGTGTTAATAGATAATTGGTTAATGTTGTTTGATTAATATTCCAGCAGAACATATCATCTAAAAATACTTCGCCATTAGTAGCATTTCCACTGAAAACGTTTCTTATAGGATTAATAGTCTGCTGTGAGCCTGTGATATTGGTAAATGTATAGCTTAATGAGTTATCAACAAAATAGCCCAGAAGTGTGCCGTTTATTGCTGTGTTATTGCTTGTAATCTGCCCGTATTGATTATAAATGGCTAAAGGATACTGATAAGATATTCCAGCGATATAATATGGGTTCATAGATGTAAATAGATTGTCTAAGCTTGTTGCTGTATTATTGCTTATGCCCACCAACCCGTAGAATGTGGCGTTATTGTTTGTTGCATTGCAGGAGCTTACCATATAAAGATTTGGATTTGGTGCATTCAACTGCTGTATCTCTTGCGTAGTCAAAGCCGAACAGTTGGCATTATATAGCATAACATAGAGAGGATAAATATAATAAGAGTTAGGCTGTGGCAGATTGCTTGGATTGTTTGCGTATATTAATGAGTTTAATGCTACAGTGCTTACATAATTGCCTATTGGTGTTGGCGTGTAATAAGGTGTAGGTATAGGCATTATCGATAAGCCCTGACTTGCTATGTAATAAGTTCCATTAATCTGATAAACATAGCTTCCGTTTGCGAGCATTTGCTGGTATATTGGCATAGGTATCTGGTTGTTTATTGGATAACTCGCTAAAGTGAAAAACGTAACCTGGTCGTTGTTTAGGAACTGCCCTGTCATCTGTGCATATTGAAGCATAAAGAAATTGTTTACCTGCTGTATGCTACCTGTAATCAATGCCATAGTCACACCAAGCATTAAGGCAATTACAACAACAGTATATATTATTTGGTTCTTATCCATAAACATTACCTAAACATACCACCCAGAGTTATTAATATATCCGAAATCTTATCAGCAACAACCAAACTAAAGAATATCATTATTACTAAAGCTTCATAAGCTATTATGCCATTTAAGAAATGAAAAACAGCATCAACAGTAGTCCAAGATAGCGAGAAGAATAATGATATTGGAAATGAGGTTATTAAAGTAACAAAAAATGCAGTATAGAGTATGCCCCTATTAATGTTTAATAGTGCTTTAATCGGGCTGTCAAGACTATATAAAGTTCTTTTTTCTTCTGCAGTCTGATAGCCTTCAGTTTGGGGTAATAAGCTCAATCCTGCACCGTGTCTTGATAAAAGCACTTTAGATAATGACTTAAGACTACCGTATAAATCAGTCCTTAAGAGTAGTTCATAAATAAATATGAATATGGCTATTACAATAGGTTTCCAAAGCCAATAAAGTAATAGAAGGGCTATTCCAAACTTTGCTATAGTTCCAATTCCGAGACTGCCGATAATAGGAAGCCCTAATAAAAGAACATTAATCAATTTACTCACCATTAAACTTCATTAAGATATACAGTATTATTGTAAAGCTAAGTATTGAAATAATTCCGCTTGTCATAAATTGATTTTCCTCTTCTGATGGCTCATAGTAATTATTGTAATATCCATCAAAAGTATATAACGCATTTTGGTTATTAGGTTTTGTGGATATAAAATCGCCTGCGTAATTGAAATAAACTGCCAAAGGCTCGTTATTATTGTAAATAGTTGATAGATAAGGTATAACAGCCTGCTGTGGGACTATAAGCTCATTATAATTAGTCTGCATTAAAGCCTCCTGAAACAATGGAATATTTAAGGATAAAACTGTGCTGGCAGTAAGAGGTTCTGAACCAGTAACGATATTTGCGAAATTTTCCAGACTGAAAAGAAAGCCTCTTCCTGTAGCAGTTAAGAAATTATAAATCTTTTCGGAAAGTGTTAAATTATTTGATACAAATACCAATGTTGTATTATATGGTAGAGGGTTTTGACTTAGAAATGAGAATAATCCTGAAGGCTCTAAACCAGTAGCCACCGCACCCGTGCTACTTTGCGGATTAGCACAATTACCTGTTGAATTAGCAAGAACACAATTTATTATTGGCGATATATCAACCATTGAAGGCACATAAAAGATACTGCCTATATAGTCATAACTTAATGAACCATTAATGCTTGAATTGAATTCTATTGAATAAGGTATTGGATTTAACATATATTGGTCTGGTGCAGTGTTCTGATATAAATCTGAATTATAGTAAAGATAATCATTATATAATGATGTAGTGGAATTATTAGAAAGCACAAACTCAAAATATCCCGCTGGATTAAAGTATATGATTAAAGCACCAGAATATTGCGATACAGAATTCTGCAGATTTAACGAAGTAGCAGAGTTAGGCTGATTAGGATTTATAGTTGTAGATGTAAATGGGCTTGCTGTTGATTGTGATAACTGCACATCTGGTTCTTGCAGATATATATAAGCAAAAAGGGCATTAGAAGTATAATTCTGGTTGCCTGTTGTATTTACGATTATTAGATAAGTGCCTGCTGAAGGGATTAGCTGTGAGTAGCTGGCAGTAGTCGTAGTATTAGCTATTAAATTATTATTAAGATACAAAGAAGCATTCAATTGATTTTGATAAGTAGTAATACCATATTCTATTGAAAAAGTTGTGCCTGCATAAACATAAGTGCCAAGTGCAGGGCTTGAAAGCAGTATTAATTGAGGCGTTATCTGGTTTATTGTTAGGTTCTGCGATACTGTGCTGTTTACTGTTTGGTCGGTTGCCGTTATGTTATAAACTCCAGCAGAATAATAGCTGGCACTATCAGAAGCGTTATATAAAGTATAATTAACTTGCCCTGTGCCTATTGCTACTTGATTTCCATTTATATATAAGGCTATTGTGTCGTTTGTTGAATTGGCTGTTGCAGTTACTGTAGTTGTAGTCAGATAATTAATGCTTGAAGGCATACTTATACTTGTTGCACCTGCTAAACCAATTAGAAGCATAAAAGGTATAAATAAGAAAATTCTCAAACATACACCTATTTAACAATTGAGCTGGTTTTACTCAATATTTTTGATAAATATTCTATCACAAGTAATACAAATAGTACAGATATTGTCACAAAAGCTAAATCAAACATTTGAGATAAAGTTATAGAAGTAGAAACCGTAGAACTTGCCTGAACAGGTAGAAGTAGTAGTGTTGATATCAGAGGCATAGTACCACAGTATATTATATACTGTAAAAGTATATAAACCTTTCTGAAACAATAAGAAAACAAAATATTAAAACAACTTCACGGATAATATTGGCTTGGTTGAGCGTTTACTGCTACTGCACCAGCACCAAACGGAGTGAATAACGGAGATGATGGGACAAATGATGTTACTGTTCCGCTACTGCCGAACAGCGAACCGATATAATTAAAGAAGTTGCTGAATGGATTTGTTGGCACTGATACCGCAATAGGGTTCTGCATTGTTGGTAATTCTGGGGGCAATTCAACCACATTAGAGTTAGGCAAGTCGTATATGTTTCCGTATGCCCCTACTAAATGTGGCGGGTCAGATGTCATCATTCCTGTCCCTATACCAAACAGCCCATTGAAGAAGTTTCCTATCCCATTGAACAGTCCATTAATTCCCAAAAAAAGTAAAATAGGTATCATATAAATCACCTTATTTTACTTAAAGAGTGGTGCTAATACAGGTGCTAATGCTTTTATTATGGCGTATATAACTGCCAATATAACAATGATTATTACTACATCTGGGATAAGGACTGTTATGTTGCTTAACTGTCCGAGCCCGTATGCTGAATTCTGCATCACACCATTGTTTAGGGACTGAATGTATTGATTGCTACTTATCGGGTAGTAGTTGGGTAGATTGAAGTACTGTGCTTTTGCTATCCCGCCAATAAACAAGGATAACAAAGCTACTAATGTAATTCCTGAGATTATTCTTTTCTTGTCCATTTTTCTCACCCTTTTAAGGTAAATCAGGTTTTACCTGATTACCTCTTTTTACCCACTATCCACTCGAACAGTTTTATTGCAATTCCTGCCAATATTAGTATTCCTATTATGAATAGTCCGAAGTCGAACCAACCTCCTGCTGTGCCTAAGTTTATACCGAGAAATGTAGAGCTTGCTGATGGGGCATTCATTTGGTCAAGAGCCATTGCCTGCTGTATGTATGAAGGGCATGCCAAGTTTGCCACACCGAATTGTGCCTCATACGCTTCTACAATCTGAAGTCCTTCATTTGCTGGCAAAACGCTGTATGTGTTATATGTAGTTGTTCCGTTAACTGTAGTTGCTGTCGTGCTGAAGACGGTGTCTACACACCCAAATCCTTCAAGTCCTGCAAGTTCGTATACCTGCCCGTTGTTCCAAGTATACAAAATTGGAAGCTGGGGCGGTGCTGTTGGGGTTACATTCACCATTCTATCACCGAGTATATTAATAATGATAAAGGTATTTAAACCCCTATGTTTTTAATTTTTATACTTTTTTATACTTTTTTATACTTTTTAATGCTTTGACAAATAAATAATATATTTTACCGTCGGCAATTTGAGTTTTGTTTTCTTTGCTATTTCCTTTAATGTGTATTCCTTTTTATAAAGCTCTATAACTTTTTTCTTCAAGCTGTGCTTTATCACCTATTCACCTCCTTGAAAATATCAATACCAGAATTGAGCCGAAGATTATAATTATACTCATTATGAAAATTATTGTATCTGCCGATATAGGCTGGTATGGTTGTGTAATCGGCGGTGTTGCTACTGTTAGGTTCATATTAAACGGCTGGGCTATGGGTGTTGGCTTTATAACCGTGTTTATATTAATCGTTTCAGTTATTGCTTTTGTCAAGCCTACGCTGTCGGTAGCATAGACTGTTGCATATAGTGTTTCTGGTGGGTAATTAATAGCACTCGGATTAAGTGAGCAGTATATTCCAAACAGCCCGCTTGTGCTTATAGAAGGATAGCAGTTATAAGCACTTATGAAGTTATCTAACTGAACAGTATAATTAACAGGAAGAGTAGCGTTGCCCTGAAACGTTAGATTTAATTGAACATATATTGGTGTTGATGTAGAGTTCTGAATTGTATAGTTTATTATAGGCTCTGGAGTTGTGAATGAGAATGGCGAAGCCAGAGCAGTTATTAATGTAGCATTTTGTGAATAAACACCGAATGTATCGTATTGTTTTTCTATAACCGTAAAGCTGTTGTTTGATAGGTATGTAAAGCTGATTGTATTAGTTCCGTTGGTTATGTTAGTATAGTTTATAATCTGCCCATCGCCCCAATTAATAGTTAAGTTAGCTAATGGAAATGTTCCCTGAATTGCTGTAAATGTAAAGTTAGTAGGCACTCCAGCTTGAACAGTAGAAGGCTCTAATTGGCTTATATATGGCGGGACATAAGGCAATACAGTTATTGTCTGCGTGAATTCTGGGCTTGTCTGTGAATTTACATCAATAACAGAAGCTGATAAGGTATAAGTTCCAGCACTCTTATAAGTGTTGTTTATTTCTGGCGTTGTATTTGTTATAGCTACAAAAGGTGTATTTCCATTACCGAAATTAACCTGTATACTGCTTACAGGAAATGTTCCTTGTGTTATATTAAATGTATATGTTGTCGGCACGGTTGCATAAACAGTAGTCGGGCTTACTGAATTAATTACAGGCAGTTGGTATGTAGCATTAATCTTCTGCCCGAAAGCAGTCTCAAATTGATTTATATCCTCTGCATAAGCAATTATTGTATAAGTAGTATTTGGTGCTAAAGGATAGGCGTGGCTTGCATAAAAGCTGGTGTTTGTATCAACAACCTGCAATGAACTATTATCACCCCAATCTATTGTTACATTTGCTAATGGGAAACTGCCTTTTGATACATTGAAGAAGAATGTATTATTAACCACATCATAGACGCTTGTAGGCGTTATACTTATAACCTGTGGGGTTACATAAGGCGAAATGGTAAATGTTAATTGCGGGCTTGTCTCATTATTGTTGTTTGTATCATTTACAACAAAATAGGCTATATAAGTTCCTACAGGATAAGTATAGTTTATCAAAAGGCTTACTGATGAAGCATTGTTTAAATGAAATACCTGCGATGCTGTGCCGTTTCCAAAGTAGAAGGTTAATGAGTTTAATGGGTTTGAGCCTTCTGTTATATTAACAATAAACGTAGTATTTATCTGCGAATATAATGAGTTGTTTGTTTCTGGAATGTAATTGAAATAGGTTATTATCGGCAGTTGCTGTGAATATACTGTATATTGCTGTGATGTCTGATTGCCATAAATATCGGTTGCATAAACAGTTACAGGGAAATAGCCAGAAGAATTAAATGTATAAGAAGCTGAAGCGATACCACCCACTTTAGGCACACTTGCCACACTTACATTAACACCGTTGAAATTAAAGACTACTGAACTAACAGGGAAAGAGCCTTCGCCTACTGTTATTGAATAGGTATTTGATTGATTTAATATAACCGCTGTAGGATTAAAATTGGAAAGTGAAGGGTTTGTGTAATTAGATACAACTACAGGATACTGCTGTGAAATCGTTTGCCCTTCGGAATCTTCCGCTGAAACTATTATAGAATAAGTCCCTGCTTGTGCAAAGGTATGTGTTATATAGTTTATTCCTGTGCTGTTTAATGCTGGGGTTGATGTTGAATTTATTATTGCTTGTGTGCCATCACCGAAATTCCACGTTAACTGCTGGATTGGATAAGAACCTTCTGTTAGATTAACGCTGAACTGCGTTGCTATTCCATTTACTATATTAATCTGCCCATTTAAAGTCTGCGGGTTTAGGTTTGCAGTAGGATATATTGTGAAATTGCTTATTTTTGGCGGTGTATAATTCTGAACGGTTATTGTTGTTGATGTTGAAACAGAAGCACCATTAACATCAGTAACTATTGCTTCTACTGTATAAGTTCCAGCATTGCTTATTGTTATTGGAAATGTATTTGTTCCGTTTACAGCGTTTGCTGGGTTTGCAACTCCATTATTAATTGGTGTGCCGTTTAATTCCCACAAGATATTCTTTAATGCGAACCCGCCTTGAGTTACATTAACATTATAATTAAATGTTATGCCTTGATAAATCGTATTTGCTATAGAGCCGTTTGATGGATAAGTTATATAGATATTGCCAATTGAGGGCATTGGATAAGGATTAACAGTAACCGAAGTAGATGAAGAAGCCGAATAGCCTTGCGTGTCTGTTGCGGTAACAGTTACTGTATAAGTTCCCGTTGTGGTATATTCGTTTGTTTGTGTATTAGTTCCCTGCACTGCTGAATTGGTATAAGTATTTCCATTACCAAAATTCCACTGCACACTGCTTAATGGATTAGTCCCGCCACCAAGCGTTACGCTGTATGTTGGGTTGTAGCTTGAGCCTGCTGGAGTATTATATACCGATGTAGGGCTTACTGAACTTACATAAGGATATGTATATGATACGCTTATTGGCTGTGAAGCAGAGTTAGAATTTCCTGAATTATCAGTTACTGTTACAGTTAAAGTATAGCTATTAGTTTCAGTTCCGCTTCCAGAGGTTGAACTCATCTGATAAGTATGAGAATAAGTGTCAGTCCCTGCTGTGGCTGAAGCTGAATTAGAACCACTACCATCTCCCCAGCTCCAAGTAATAGTATTTAATGGGCAAGTGCCTTTTGAAACCTGAACCGAAAATGAAGTAGATTGTGTTGCTGTTGCTGAAGTAGGCGAAATGCCTGATACTGAAGGCTTTGAGAATGCTTGAACTGTTATTGTTGTTGAAGCAGTAGCACCCTGCTTTCCGTTGCTATCTGTGGCATAAGCACTTATAGTATAGCTACCACTACTTGCGTATGTATGCGTTTCGGTTGTAGAAGAACTTACAGAGTATGTCTGTGTAGTTCCATCACCCCAATTAACAGTCAAAGTGCTTATAGGATATGAGCCAGCTGTTAAAGTAAAACTATATGTTCCTGACAACCCATTATATATACCACTTACAGAGCCACCACACGCATTTGAGCTGGGCGGGCTTATTGATACAGTTGGCAGGTTATAAGGATTTATAGTTTCAGATATAGAGGCACTTGAAGTAGAGCCATAAGAAGAACCATAGGTTACGTAATTATAACTCTGCAAAGATACACTTATTGAATAAGTGCTTGAAGAACTATATGTATGCTGAACTGTGGCAACCCAATTGCTTCCAGACGCACTAAACGAACCACTTGCTATTGAAGTGCTTGAACCATCGCCCCAATTAATAGTTCCAGAAGGGGCAGGCTCGGTTGCATAACCGTTATTTTGCTGTGGCACAGTAATAGTTAAAGTAATCGGCTCGCCTATTACTAAGCCATTAGACGCACTCGGGCTTTGTGATACTGATAAAGTGGGTGTTGATAAATCTGGAAATATCTCTACGTTTAAAGGACTACCAACTATTGTTGATGAAGTAATAGGGTTATATATAGCGGTTACAGGTTGATATTGGTCAGCTGAACTATAAGTATATGACCCTGATATAGTTGTAAGTGAAGTGGTTGAAAGCGAAGTATATGCAGAACCCGAATTATAAGTATAATATAGAACTACATAAGGGCATATAGTATTGCTTCCACAATTAAAATTCCCAGATAGTGAAAGTGTGCTTCCTGCATCTGCACTCGTTGTTACGCTTGAAGTAGGTGCTGGAGGAGTTTGTATGCTTATTATGGCAACAGATATAGTATTTGATTGATAGCTTCCAGCAGTAGGGCTTGCACCTGTCAGATAAACGGAATATGTGCCTGTTGAAGTATAGTCGTGGTTTTCTTGAAAAACGCAGAAGCCATTATTATTTGAAGCACTAAACATAGTCTGGGCATAGCCGTTTGCACTACTTTGATATTCTGGTGCTACGTTGCAATAATTAAAATCACTATAAGAAACACCATTTACAGTATAAGAACCATCATAAGCATCTAAACCAACACCAGCTCCAGTATTAATCTGGAAAGTAGATTGGGTATTATCACCCCAATTCCAAGTTAGCGGGTTTGATAAGTCTAATGCACCTGAAGCGACATAACTATCGCCAGTATTAACACCAGCACTCCAGCCCGCATTATTGCTTGTAGAATATTCGTTGGGATTTCCCCAATAATAGCCATCATAATAATTATAACTACTTATAGTAAGTGTAAATGCGTGGCTAATTCCTATAAGTGGTATCATAGCAAAAACAATTGCTATTAAAATCCTTTTCAGCATACTATCACTTTACAAAAAATTTATAGAATAATAAACTAAAGATGATTACAAGAATTATTCCAAGCATAAATATTACAATCACGAAAAAGAAAGAACCTATTGCTGTTGAAACTGTAATTCCCAAAATGCTGGTGAAAGAATTCAATGCCTGTGTGAATACACTACCTTCATTTGTATTTGGATTAGTATTCGCAAGCAACTGCCCTATGTTGCCTACAACATTCTGCTTATAATTTACAGTTGCTATAAATTGGCTATAGCAATTGCCTATTGTATCACAGGTGGTTACTGTTATATTATAGCTTCCAACGTAGCCATACTGATGTACGAATGTGTATTGTGTTGTGCCTGATGGGAAAAGCACGTCTTGTATCGGCGAGCCATCGCCCCAATTAACCTGAACCTGCCCTATTGGATTTGTATCATTATTAGGTATAAATGTCAAAGTCATCATTTCTTGATTTGGAGGCGTTAAATTAAGTATTAGATTAGCATTATTGACTTCCCAATAAGATGTAGGTGTTGTTGAAGCAATATATAGGTTTGTCTGCGATTGGCTACAGAAATCATTTACATCGCAAACCTGAACCACCGTATTAAAGAAGCCAGACTGATTAAAGGCATAAGCCTGATAGTTAACTCCATTAAATCCCATATCATAGAAGAAATTGTTTTGGAAATCCCACGTTATATTTTTTATAGGAAAACTTCCTGCTGTCGCTGTTACCTGCCAGATTTGAGATACATTAACAGTTGAATTAGTTGGCGTTATTGTTGATACGCTTGGCAGGATATATTGGTTGAATGTTATATTCTGTGTTGAATTTACTGAATTGTTTAAGATATCTTCTGCTATAAATGTCAAAGGATAAGTTCCTGTGAAATTGTAATTAAATGTATAATTGAAAGTTCCATTGGTTATATTCTGGCTTGTTATGTTGCTTGAATTTAATAAAGTATTATTAAAATACCAGAATATGTTTGTTAATGTAACATTGTCAGTCACATTCACCGAATAAGTAGTATTTAAGTATTGGTATGTAGAATTAGGGGTTATTGCAGTAGCATTAAGCTGTGATAAGCTGGTATTTAATATTGATACGCTTGAAGCTGACGCTATACCGAATATTGCTAAAAGTATAAGCCAGCCGACAAGCAAATTTCTCATTATATCTCCTATTATATTATACACATTAATATTTATTAACCCTTCTTTTTCTTATTATGACAAAGAATAAAACTACTATTAATGTTATAAATCCGAAGCCCAGCACCATAGAATATATTAATGCCGATGGGTCTCTTACAAAAGCACTCTTATTGTTTAATTCCTGTATATACAACTGTGTTAGTGTGAAGTTGTTGCTTACATTTAATGCGGTAGAGTTCTGCAATGGAAATCCTAATACTATACTCCAATTCTGCGTGTTGCAATCTCCTAAATCATCGCAGATAACCGTTGTTATTGTATAATTATCTAAGAATGGAAAAACGTGTTCTATTCCGAAGCCACCCGTTATATTGAGTATATTAACCGTGCTTGGCACGTTGCCATAGCCATCATTCCAATAGATTGTTATATTTTGTATAGGATATGAACCCTGACTAACTGTGAAGTAGTAAAACTCATCTACATTATTTGCACCATTATAAGGCTCGTTTGGTAATACACTTGTAACTGCTGGTAGCGTGAAAGAATAAACAGGCAATACAAATGTGTAATTCGCAACTAATCCTTGTGTATCAACCATCTGGACCATAACATTATAAGTCTGTGGTATTGTATAAGTATGATATAAGAAGAATACTTGCCTTCCTACATCGTTGTTTGGTGTAAATGTATAAGTAGATACTGCACCATCACCCCAATAGACTGTTGCTGATGATAGTGGAGAAGAACCACTTGTTGCTGTGAAAATATATGATTGGTTGTGTATATAGCCCGTATTCGTGTTCATAACTACGCTTGGTGGTGTATAATTATAAACCTGTATTGTTGTTGAATTTACTGCACTAAATCCGTTGATATCTGTTAAATTAGCAGTTATCGTATAATTTCCTGCAGTAGTATAAATGTGGTTGAGGCTTATCTCTGGTGCAGACAAGCCCTGTGCTGTTGTTGTAGATGTAGTTCCATCACCAAAATTAATTAACATATCCTGTAATGGGAATGAACCACCACTCTGAAATACTGATACTGTTGAGGTTATGTTTGTATAAGTATAGTTTATGAAATTCGGGCTTGTTATCTCTGGAGCAGATATTGTTGGAAATACGTATGTGGTTGTATTAATCGTTTGCGTTGTATTCAAAGTATCATTGTATATATCTACTGCTGATATAGTAATATTGTAGCTGGTTATTGAATTGTTATTAAAGAGATTGTATATTCCTGAATTGTTTATGATATTACTGCTCTCGTTTAATACTGTTGTTGAATTAGGAAATATTATTGTTATGTTTGTTATATTCCAAAATGACGTGCCTGTTAGGTTGTATGAATAATTTAACAGATTGAATATCTTGTTCGGCGTGCTGTTGAATGTGCCGTTTGGCAGTAAATAATTATAAGTAGGTATTAAAGTAAAGCTGTATGGTGGAGTTGAAACTGTTAAGAAGTAAGTCTGATTTGCTGTTGTGTAGTTGTTGCTTGTTATAACTGCTGTGAAATTGTAAGTGCCTGTTGCATTCGGCTGTTGATTTACTGTGAATGAAGCCGTATTAACTCCAGAGCCTATTAATACCCCATTATTATATATGGTTATATTATCGCTTGTTGCATTCTCGGTTGTATTAGCCGTTATTGGTATTATCTGGTGCTGGTATATTGAGTAATTGCCATTAGTCCCGTTAAGATATAATGATATATTGCCTGTTGCCTGTGTAATCTGGAATAGCGGATTATTTGTTAATGAAGCACTTGTGTAGTTTTGAGTTGCTGGTGCATAAACTGTAAAATTGAATATGCCAGAAGCTGGTATTGTTACATAAGTCGTATTATTATTGGTGCTTGATACATTAATATAACTATAAGTATTGCCATAATTATCTGTGAAATTGTAGCTTAAATAAGCGGTTGATTGGTTGTTTATTGTGCTTATTGAATAGTTTATCAGCCCACCTATGCCATTATAAGTAAAGTTCAAAGGTATTGTTATGTTTAATATTGGCGTTGCTGGTGTTATGCTGAATGAAGCATTTATACTGTTTGCTGTATAATTTTGATTACCTGTTGTATTGAATATATATGAATAAGTCCCTACCGCCAAGCCGTAGTTGTTATTGCCCTGAATGAATGTAGAAGTTTGGTTTGCATTAGAGTTAGGATAAGTTATTGTTGCATAGCCGTAAGTAGAAGCGTTAGAATAGCCCGTTCCGTTATTACCATAAAGGCTGAATATTAAGTTATTTGCTGTGGGATTTACTATTCCATTTACGCTTGTAGTAATGTTTAACTGCTGATTATTATAAACTAAATTAGAAGGCACTATTAAAGTCATATTCGGGGTTGCCTTGTTTATTGTGAATGTAGTTGAATTGACTATATATGCTCCATTAACATCTGAAGCATTAAAGTATATTGTATAATTACCAGCACTTAAACTACCGATTGGTATTGTTATCGTTGCATTAGTATCATTTACGTATGTAGTATTGTGGTAAATCTCATCTCCCGTATAACTGATTAATGAAGCATTTAGAGTTATATTATCACTTGCCATATCCACTGCAGTTACATTAAATGCTGGTGTATTAGGATAAGTAGTAGGATTTGATGTTAGGAAATAATAGTTTAATTCTATGAAAGCCAGAGACACGTTTATGGTTGCGTTAGTTGAATTAACACTCTCCGAACCTGCACTTGAACTATCATTAACTTTTACGAAATAGGTATAAGTTCCGCTTGCTGTGAATTGAAGGCTTAATATTGATGAAGTAGCACCACTTATTGCTGTTGCTGTTCCGTTGGTTATGTTATACCACTGATAGCTGTATGGTGGCGTGCCTCCAGAAGCATTTGCATTCAAAGTAACTGTCAAATAAGTATAAGTATTAATTGGTGAAGCTGGTGTTACATTAACCGTTAATGCTGGATTAACTGTTACTAAATCACTTGCGGAAGTATTGCTTGTTGGTGTTGTTGCATTATCTGTTACTTTATAACAATAATAAGTAGATGCTTTCGGGCTTGCAGTATAAGTAGAGCTGGTTGCCCCGCTTATTGCTGTGGTGCAGGTGCTTGAAGAATTACCATAAAACCATTGATAAGTATAAGGTGTTGTTCCTCCTGATGGGTTTGCAGTTAAAGTAATGCTCTGCCCTATGTCTATTGCTGGGCTTGATGGTGTTATATTTCCAGCGATTAATACAGGATTAACTGTTATTGTTGCGTTTGTTGAATTAACTGTTGTTGGGTGGCTGTCTGTTACGCTTACATAGTAGTTAAATGTTCCTGTTGCTACGCCTGTTATTATTAAGCTTGATGTATTTGCTCCTGATATTGCTGATGGAGTTCCAGAAGTATCATTATACCACTGATAGGTATAAGGTGCTGTGCCACCGCTGATTGTTGCATTTAATACTGTAATCTGATTAACATCTATTGTTGAATTAGATACTGATACTGAAACTGTTGGTGGTGTATATGCTTGCTGGACAGAGCCAAAGCTTACGCTTGGCATCACGCCGTTAGGCGGGTAGGCACGGGTGCGAAACCATTGTGTAACTGTAGTAGGAGTAGGATTACCATTATTAAAACCAAATCCAAGATATTGTGTTGAAGGATTATAATTTGTTTGTGTGTTGATGATACTATTATAATTAACAGTGACTCCAACAGAAGCCCCATTAACATAATCTTGATAAATATTAAAAGCAGAATAAGAATAACCTGATGGCATTGATATAGATGTACTAGTGATAGAACCTGATGATGTCTGTGTGTCGTGGACATAACTAGGTGTAGTTCCACTTATATCAATTCCGCCATCAACAAGATTATACGAGCCAGAATAAGCAGTAGAACTATTCGAATTGAATATCATGAGAGGGTTTATATCAGGTCCGAGTGCCGTTATTTTTGTAAATGATTCTGCAATATAGTTTGTGTTATAAACATTAGTATTATAAGTAATTGAAGTCCTTGACCAACTTCCTGAAGAACCAGAAGGTGTTAAAGTAACACCATTATTTACAGTTACAGACACTCCATCATTTACCCATTTTGAACTTAAGCTTGTTCCAGCAAAGTTATCATAAAAATTGAACACACTCGCCCCATCATCATACTCTGCATAGGTAGAGCTGAGCTGGGGAGCTTCGCCTATGCCTGTTGTTCCGCTACTGCTTAATGTGTTAGTAGTAGTATTAAAGAAAACTAAATAAATATTAGAAATATTATTAGTTATATTAACCCAAACAGTTAATACTCCCGAATTATTGGCTTCAATCCACGCTGGTATTACTGTTCCGTTTGCATAAGTAAATTCAAAATTAGCAGTATTGTTATTATAGACTAATACTCCTGCAGGATAATTGCTTTCTGTTATATTAATCATTTGCTGGACGTATTGACTTGTTGCACCACTCCACGAACCTATTGAGATATTTTGATAATAAACAGCTCCAGAAGGAAAAACAGGATTAACTGTTATTGTTGCAGGATTAACTGTTATTGTTGCGTTTGTTGAATTAACTGTTGTTGGGTGGCTGTCTGTTACGCTTACATAATAGTTAAATGTTCCTGTTGCTACGCCTGTTATCGTCAGGCTTGATGTATTTGCTCCCGATATTGCAGATGGAGTTCCAGAAGTATCATTATACCACTGATAAGTATATGGTGGTGTGCCACCGCTGACTGTCGCATTTAATACTGTAATCTGATTGACATCTATTGTTGAATTAGATACTGATACTGAAACTGTTGGTGGTGTATATGTTATTGCTTGGACAGAGCCGAAGCTTACGCTTGGCATCACGCCGTTGGGCGGGTAGGCACGAGTGCGGACCCATTGATATACTTGACTTCCTCCGCCATTCCACATAGCAATATATGGATAATAGTTCGCTATTGTTGCTGATGTGTCAGTGCCTGATAATTGACTTACATAATTAAAATAAGTATTTTCATTTCCTGTATTAACCCAAGCCAAACCATAGATACCAGGAGAATATGTATGTGAAACAGTTGAAACAGAACCGCCACCAGAACTTACCTCATAACGTAATTCCCAACCATTATAATTTTCTAACGAATATGAATTATATGGTGCTCCACTATCGCCTCCTATTGATTGTGTTGTTGTTAATCCTATTCCATAACTTGTTCCACTTGGGGTAGTAGGTAAATAGGACTCTACTATTTGTGGATATACTTGTAATATCTTACCAATTATAAAATCATAGTTAGAACCTGAATATACAGTTATTCCGTTATTTACAGTATAAGAACCTCCACTTGCTACAGATACCCATTTATTTGTATTAAGTGTAGTCCCAGCAAAGTTGTCATAAAAATTGAACACACTTGCTCCATCATCATACTGTGCGTATGTGCTTGATAGCTGTGGGGCTTCGCCTATGCCATTAGTTCCAGAAGCATTTAATGTATTAGTAGTAGTATTAAAGAAGTCTAAATAGATATTAGAAGTATTATTGGTTATATTAACCCAAACAGTTATTACTCCCGAATTATTGGCTTCAATCCACGCTGGTATTACTGTTCCGTTTGCATAAGTAAATTCAAAATTAGCAGTATTGTTATTATAGACTAATACTCCTGCAGGATAATTGCTTTCTGTTATATTAATCATTTGCTGGACATATTGACTTGTTGCACCACTCCACGAACCTATTGAGATGTTTTGAACATAAACAGCTCCAGAAGGAAAAGTCTGTGCGTTGCTTAAACCTACAAGTAAAATTAAACTCAAAGCTGGCAATAAATAGGAAATTCGGTTCAAGCAAACACACTCTTTATTTTCTTTTTTTGTAATGATGTTCTTTCCCAGCGATTGTATGCCCTCCTCTTGGACCTGCTTTTCTCACTATTGCTATGTGCCTATATCCCCTGCCCGTTTTAATAGTGCGGTAGTATTTTACACCGCCACGCTTTTTTTCTAAACTTTTAGGCATAATATTACCTGTGCTTTCTTTCTCTTTCTCTTTTAATTTTCCCGACTACTGCACCGTATATTCTCCTGCCTTTTTCTTTTCCATATCTCCTCTCAAATTCCCTCAATTCTCTTGATTTTGCACCATACCTATATAAGTGGCGTTCTGCCCTATGATGTGATGTTCTTCGTGCCATTATATCACCTTTTAATATTATCAGTGAATATTTTTATATCTTCGCTTTCGCTTTCGCCAGCTTGTTTTCTATTTGTGCCAGCTTCCTTTCCCAGCCTGCTTTGATTTCTTTCTCAAAATATTTGAGCTTAAATGCTTCCATCAATTCTTTTATTTCTGCGGTAGGTAAATTAAATACTGAAAACTCTTTACGCAGTATTGACTGCACATAATTCTCTTTATTAAGCAGTAGTGCCTGTCTAAGAAGCTCTTTTCTTTCCTGTGGCATATCATTCCAAACCATCTCGCATAAGGTATCGTCTCTTTGATAATTGGGATTTTTTATTGCTGAAAAATTCTTTAAGAATTCTTCTTTTTGAACTAAGTAGGTATCAATAAAGTTTTTAGGCGGGGTTTTGGTTAATACATAACCTATCGGCTTGTATAAGCTTAATCTTTTGTTTATTAAATAATGAAGTATGCTTTTTGTATATCTTATGCCTTCCTCATTCGGCTCTGTATAGCCTATTGTTTCTAATTGGATTTCTGCGTTGCTTGTATCGTTTGGATTAACTATTGTAATACAGATTTGAAATGCTCGCATAAACTCTGTTAATTGCTGGAAATAAGTAGCTGAAGCCTTTGAGCCTACGCCCCATTTCTGCTGGGTTTCGTCTATATTCAATAAAATCTTTTTAAGAGTTCCACCTTTGCCTTTTGAAAGATTATAAGCGTTTTGTGCCATAACCAATTCTGCATTAGCAACTGAAAAAAGATTTACATACTTAAATCCAAGCAATGTGGTTAGATAAGCAATATAAAGGCTCGCAAAAGATTTGCCAGAGTTAGGGTCGCCGTAAAACCTTATAAAGAAATTAGAATTATTGAGCAATCTGGTTTTTAAGTCGTTGTAGAAAACACGTGAGTAATTAATCCTCCACGCCTCCGCATAATCAGGGTCTTCAAGCTTTCTAAGTATAACGTCTTTCTTAGCAGTAGTCATATATGCTGGGTCAAAATCAAGGTCTGAATTTCTGAAAGTTATCTTTAAATCAAACGTATCTTTTACTTCGTTTAAGAATTTATCTTCATACTCCGCATAACGCATAAGCTGTAGTTCTTCTTCTTCATTTAATTGTTGTCGATTGTAAGCCAATCAGAACACCCTACAAATCAGAAAGCTTTATAACAGGGTTTTTGGGCTTAACAGCCAGATTGGGAATATTTGAATATCTGGCTCTTATAGGTTCTTTGAATGAATATATCTCATTTATTAGTTTAATCTTTTTTCTCTTTTCCAGATAGTTATACAATAGTTTAAAAGGAGCTAAATAATCCATGAGCAACCACCATAAATTTTAAATATGATTACCCTGTGCTTTAACACAGGGCAACCTACTTATATGACCACACGCTAAACATTTAGTTATATTATTATATGAAAAAATATATAAACATTTCGCTTAAATATATTTATAATTGTAATGCTCTCTCATTATGTGCTTTCTTATAGCCTTTCTATCGTGCGTGATAAACTCCACACCGTTATGAAATTTGCCACATTTATAGATTGCAAAACCCTCTTTTGTGTATTCTGTTTTATACGTATTGTGCAGTAGACCATATCTATCTTGAACAGCTCTCATTCAACCACCAAAAATATTATCTTTCAAACAAAAGTCTATTTGATATATTCAAAAGATTTCTTACTTCATTTACTTCTCTTTCTGTTATAGTATCGCTCAAATTTAGCTTTGCTTCGGCTTCGCATAAGTCTTTTACTTTTACAAACATTCTGCCATCATTATTTTTAGACATAAACTCTGCAGAAAGGCTTGAGATTAATCCAGCAACCTCTTTTGATATGGGCTTTACTTTTATACTCCTCGCAAATCGGATAAAGGTTTTTATGCCTTCCAAGTTTATCTGCCTTATGTTTGTTGTATCTGTGCCTTTGTTTCTAAAAGCAAATATTAAGTGCATACGGCTTAAAAACTCTGGATTGTGGTAAAAAGTATTCTCAATAATATATTTCGGCACTCCGTTGAATAGCATATTCTTTGTATTCGGATTACCATAGCCGAGAAATGATAAGTGGAAATCGTTGTCTTCATAGAAAATATTGGCTTTTCTGTATGTAAAACTGTGGTTTGCTATTAAGGTATTTATCTGCCTTAAATAATTGTAGTCCTTCATCTTTTCTACTTCATCAACAATCAATACATTATTTCTTGCTTGAAATATTGCCCCACCCTCAAAATGATAGCCCCCCGCAATATCTTTTACTGCTGTGCCTATTAATGCTATTGCACTGCTGTTTGGAGTATCTACATAAGTGCCATTTGTAATCTCTTTAATCTGTAATGCACTTTCAGTTTTTCCGAATGAAGGCTCTGCCATTGTCAGTATATTTATATCAGTCTTAACCATAGCCAAAAATAAAGCGTGCTTCCAAGCAAATAAAACGTCTTCTGGATAATTAGGTATTGGGCGGTTAGCCATAAACTCGTTTATTGCCTTTTCTTTTGTAAAGAATGATTTTTGAACCGCAGTTTCTTCAACATACTTTTCTATTGCCTTGTCTGATTGAACGAAAACTCCAGAATGATATATGCCTTTAGTTCTTGATACAATTGTAACTGCATTCCCATAAACATTTATTTTGTCGTAGATATTCAGGCTTACTTTATTAGTTGAAAAGATACTTATCTTCTCATCGTCTGGTGTTTTTGCTGTAAAGAAATATACGTCTAATTGCTTTGCTGGATTGTCTTCTTTCTCAAACTTCAATCCACATTTAGGACAGTGTTCTTCATCAATTGCAAAAACTTTTATCATTCTTATGCGATGCCCAGAAGGACACACCATTTCTTTATATGTTAGGGTTTCTTTGAACGGCTTTGATAAAACTGTTAAATTAGTATATAATACTTCTTCTCCAATATTATATTCTGTTTTCTGTTCTTGTTTTAGAGATAATTCGTCCAACAGAACACCCGTGTGTATAGATTATATAAACATAATGTTATTTAATACTTGCTTTTATTTGACTTACCAAAAATCCAATTTGTTTTATTGTTTTACTTACTTTTATATATCTTCTGCTTACTACACCTTTGCTGAAATCTTCAATTATCTTCTGCTTGTATTCCTCTGATAATCTTTCTTTTAATGGGCTGTATAAGAAATCAACATCTTCGTACTTCTTGAAAAATTCTTCATCGTTCCTGAATATGCTATCTGAATTACCGCTTAGGATATCGCTCAAATACTCATTATTCGCAGTTATCCCGCCCCACGCTGTTTTTGTTGTTATCAAGCCACCGATATTTAGATTTATATTTATTGAACCTTTGTCCCCTTTTGTTGAGGTTATATAAGCATTTTGGTTCAGTATTAATAAGTCTTCAAACCTGCCCTTTATTGATAAATTGGAAAAGTCTAAATGTATTATAGGCACTCCGCCGAAATATTCGTTATTAACCATCTCTGAAGCATATTTAATTGCGTCGTCTAATTCTTTTGTATAGAAATGATTAGTCATAAAACTATCGGTGTGGCTGAATATTACAGTATTGCCTTGTTCCTCGAACTTTCTTATTGCATAGTCCATTATTTTTGAAGCAATAAACATAACCATAGCCGATATATTGCTAACCCGTGCATTTTTCTGCTGGTAGCCAAAGCCATAAGCGAGTGCGTTTCTGGTAATTTTAGCAACAGATTTATCCGCACCATCAATAAATGTAGAATTCTGTATTTTATCTAACAATTCAATCAAAGGAGATTTATCATTAGCGTCTATCTTAACTCCGTGCTTTGCTATATCGTTTATATCTACTAATGGTGCTTTATTTATTGCGTTTTTGCTGAAATTGTGCCTTTCGTCTGCTTCTTTAATAAACTGCTTACGCTTTACTATGCTTGTTATACGCTTGCCTTGATAATACTCATCTATGTGATTTGCTATCTGCTTGAATACAGTAGCATAATAGTTATGGAAGTCAAGATAAACTATATCCGCATATAATCCTGCTTTATAACGTAGATAAGGTTTGTTGCCGTAAATCATCTGGTTTAATCTGAACATATTGTTTAGGAAAATCCTTTTTGGTATAACTAAATTATCATCAAAGCCTTCATATAAGCCCAATTTATCTAATGCTTGTGAGTAATAGGATAGGCTTATTCTCAACTCATTAACTTCAGTTACATTGCTTGTTGTATCTACTGCCAATACTTTTCCGTTATTATTTCTGTATGTCTCTACAATCTGCCCTTTTATCATACTATAACCTATGGAGAACCTACTACCGCAATACCTAAAACATCTCCTATTGCTGGTGTTTTTACACCTACGCCCAATTCAAATTCTTTGTTTTTGCCTTCACCCCTTACTGCCCTGAAGCCTATAATCAAAAGTTCGTCTGTGCTGTCTTTTAAGTTGTTTGCTTCATTATAATCCATAAGCTTACCATCATAGCATTCAATAACTGCATCTATCTTTGCTAATTCTTTTAATCTGGCTAATTCTTCTCTTTCCGATTGCGTTAATAATAGTTGATTTTTCTGCGATAGTTCTCTTAATCTTTTCCTCGCTTCTGTCATATCATTCTTTAACATCTTGAACTTAGTAACAACCAATACTACAGGCATTTCTGCACCGAACTTTGCCCCTATATTCATAACTTTATGCAATAGCAATACTAAATTGGCACTTAAAAAGACTAAATGTGCTTGAAATGGTTCACCGCTTGTTGTTGCTATCACGTTTGTTGTTATCTCTTTATAGACTTTTATGCCCTCTTCTTTTACCTTTCTTTCTTCTCCTATTGTTGCATAGGTTAGGCTCACATTATAACTGAATGATAATCTTCCTATTTGTTCTCCACCGACAGGCATATACAACTTCAAAGTCTGCTCTGGATAGAAATAGGGCTGTATATACCATTTGCCGTCTTCTTTATAGAAATCGCTTTCAGTCATAGCGACATTATTTACATATATAATTCTGGCGTGGGTTTTCTTCTCTGCTCTATCAAATATACGCTTCATATTCACTTCAGTATATATGCCCCTATTGTCCCTTTTAAATATTAATGCTTCTGTAATGCCACGCTTTACTTTTCTTTCTTTCAAAATGTATTTCTCTTCATAATGCTTGTTTGATATCTGTGCTTGGAATTTGGGCGACTTTTCTTTAAAAATATTTGGCAGTTTATAGCCAACAGTTCTAACCCTGACTACAGGCTTTCCACCAACCAAAGCTATGTATTCTTCTTTTATAGGTGTTATTTGAGTAGTATAAACTCTCTGATTGTTAATATAGATATATCCCGTGTGTTCTTTTTTAGCATACCTTATAGTATCGTATAGCTTTTTACCGCTTGTATCCAATAATTTCTTTCTTAATTTTTTACTTTCATCATCTAAAGGCTTTCTTTTCTTATATGCCTCTTGCATTTCCTTTAATGCTTCAGTCTTTTGCTGGTTTAGTTCTGGCTTTATAATTTCCGTGCCTTTCTTAAATTTAGTCCCATAAACCTGCTGGTTAATCCATCTCGTTACTGCTTTTTTCTGGCTTTCTGGTATATCCTGCAGGATAATCTCTTTATTCTTTTTTATAACCTCGTTATATTTGCCTCTTTCGTATTCTACTCTCTTAAGCTCTGGGTGTTCTTTTAGCTCCTGTGATTTTGTCTTATATGTTACATAATAGCCTTTAAGCGGACTGTATTCTACATTAATATTCTTTACGGCATAGCCTCCTCTCCTTGAACCTAATTTTTCTGGCTTTTTATTCTCTGTTTCAGCCATTCATTACGCACCCGAAGGCGGTATTGTTGTAGTGGTTGTTGTGGTTGTAGTAGTTGTTGTGGTGGTAGTTGTCGTGCCTATTTCAGGATATACTCCTGCATTCTGCATTTGCTGTATAGTCATAGTCTGCTCTGAAGACTGTAGAGGTATTGCTCCTTCAATTATTGTTGTGCTTGTAAAAGGAGTTTTACAGGCACTCGAGCTACAAGTCTGGTTCTGCAATTCCTTTAATTGGTAGGCTACAAAGACAATCAGAGCTAAAACAATTATAATAAGAGTTATTACTATACTAATTAATAGTTTATTTGTTTTTGGTATTGCCATACTCACGCCTTCGTTATATATACTGACAGCCCACGCTTAAAAACCTTTAGGTTTAATTTCTTTCTTCTAATAACCGCAGAGATTGTTTCTCTTGCTTTATCAGATAACACTTCCCTGCTATATATCAGCTTTAAAGCCTTGTTTTTAGGCAGTCGCATAGCAGTTTCTATTTCTTTCCTAAATCTTGTGTTCAGTTCGTCCCTATCCCTTGCCCCTATTTCCTTCACAGATACTATTTTTGTCTTCATACTCTCACCAATTTAGTTTTTTTATTCTATTAATATGAACCTGTTCTAAAACCTGATTATAAAACTCTACTGTTTCTTTTGCTGTTCTTTCCCAAGTGAAGCTTTTGGCATAGTCTATTGCTTCTTTGCTCAACGGCTTATTACTATCGATTAGCTTACCCGCCCTATCAACCACTTTCAAGTAATCTGCTTCTTTATAAGCATATTTCCTTACCTCTTCTGGTATCTTTGCATCTTTCAGGGTTATAACGGGTGTTCCTAATGCCATAGCTTCTAAAATAGGCAATCCGAAACCTTCCTCCAGAGATAAATGCAATAAG
>Ga0080003_1000426_pt1 | contig 28339 bp, 17 predicted proteins | sample JossMetagenome_FD_69206 | JGI IMG/M metagenome (GOLD analysis project Ga0080003, IMG submission 69206) | Hot spring microbial communities from Joseph's Coat, Yellowstone National Park, USA - JC2_E (SPADES assembly) (version 2) | ecosystem: Environmental > Aquatic > Thermal springs > Hot (42-90C)...
ATTTATTTTATAGGTTATATTCCCATTCAGCCTTGGAGTGTTGAAGCACAGCAAATTCCCTGCGCTGTTGTATACATATAAATTCCCATGCGATATAATTGGAGAACTATAAATCCATGAACCAGTATTATATTCCCATAAAACCTTAAAGTTTGTGGTGTTAAGTGCATATACCATGTTTCCATCCACCGCATATATGATCCCATTTGATATTACTGGATTTGCATAGGAGGGATATTTGCCAAGATTAAATTGCCTAGCTGGCATAGCATAAGGATTGCTATTAACCGTAAGGTCATTGTAAGTAAAATTCAATAAAACGTTGTTGCTAGAAGAACCATTATAATCATTAACCACCATGAAAAAATCTCCGTTGTAGTATAGAGGGGTAGTGTTTGTAAAGTTATATTCCGGAGGTACATTAGACGAACTTCCGTTAAATAAATATTCGTAATAAGGTTGTGTTAATCCACTACTTCCATAATAGAAAGCATCTATTTCCCATAATCCATTTGGAGTGCTTTCATAGTAATATAAATAATCAATCCATGTATTTCCAGAATAATTAAACACAATAGGGGACGAATAAGACCACTCATTGTAATTGTTCCCATTGTTACTGTTCCCATAGGCAGTTAATGATCCAAAGGTTCCATCAGCTTTAAAAATATATTGTAATTCAAACTTGTTACTACTACTTGCTGTAGTGCTTGTAGCATAAATACTAAAAGGTGATCCATAGTAACTCAGCCCATTATATATAGGTCCATAAGAATTCCAACCAGATGTATCAACATATGATATCCCCAGAGAAGTAATATTGAATGAAAAAATAGCCTCCTTATTATAAGAATATGACCATACAGCAATAAATCCATATGAACCATCATTATCTGATGCAAGCAAGGGCGATGTAGATACAAAATTGTTTTTGGAGTTGCCAATATTATATAAACTGATACCTTCAATCTTTTTACCAGTTGAGGCGTTAATGCCATAAACAATTGCGTTTCTTGTTTGAATGTTGTTGGCAACAGCCATTATTGTGTTTTTTGCAACTACACAAGATACATTAAATGTATATCCTGAGCTTGCTTCAAAAACCCAGTTTACGTTTCCTGTAGTATCGTTTATGGAATATAAATAAGAGGTGTTATAACCTCCCACAATAATTGAATGATTATAATCGATCATTTCAGGCATGTTGGGGATTCCTGTTTTCTGAAAATTTATTGCATTGCCAGTAGGCAATGTAATATTCCATAACAAATTTTCCACCATTGGAGAGGTGTTGTTGATAACTGCATTTTTGTAGGGGTTGTTGAGCCATTGGTTCCATGCATCATTGCTATTAACTGGTTTATTAGACGTAAAGAAAGGATGTGCAAAACTTGAATTATTAACAGGAGGCCTATAAAATATAGGTGCACCTAAACTGATAAGCGTTACTAACAAAACGGTGAAAAACATTATAAAATTAAGCTTATTATTATACATATTCCCTTCCATTATATATCTCTAACTGTTAACATTAATTTATACTTTTTTTATATCGTATCAAATTTAAATATTTTTGTTTGATAAGTAAACAGTGCATTAAATTTGCTGTACAATTGATATTGCCATGCATTCTTAAAAATTAAAAGATGAAATATGAAAGAACCCATTAGAAGTAATGAAATACACAATATTTAATTTTATGAATTGTCAATCGTTCACATTCTAAAAAGAATCCGATCTGTTTGATAGGGATCTTCCATATACAATTTTAAATTATTTAAAGTAGCAAGTTGGAAAAGGATCCAAACAACAAATGTACTAGAAAAGCTGAATCTAAACAATAGAAGAACGAAGAATAATATATCCGATAATAATACCCTTAAGAGTTGTTGTATCCATAATGATGGATATAAGAAAGGCATCCAATAGAAAAAAATACATAAAGCTAAAGAATGTGTTTGGTTAGAGTTGGATATTGCATATCAAAAATTACAGCAATATCTTTACATAAACCATCTTTACTTTTATTCAAAAATGGCTAAAATTTGTTTATTTTGCAAATATTTCAATTTTAATAAACCCTCTTATAACCCTATTTTATTTTAGAGTAATATATAAATATATGATTCAACACTATAAAAAACAAAGGTATATTAATGGGCATATTGGAAACGTATAAATTTATCAAAATATACGTTGTCTTGTTGTTGGTAATAACAATGCCTTTAATAGTAATAAGCCAGTCAACATCTGTCAATGCTAAAAATGCAGTTCACCACAAAATTATAATGCATAGCAATGCCAAGTTGGAAAGTTATTATCAAATTACTTTTCAGGAAAAAGGGTTGCCAAGCAAAGTTTTATGGTACGTAAACCTTTCAAGTGGGCAGTCCTTTTCATCCACTCAAAATGCGATTTCTTTTGATATGGCAAATGGATCTTACCATTACAAAATTCCTCCCTCGAAGGCACATGTATACGGCATTAATGTAACTTATTATCCATATCCTTCTACAGGTTTATTAAACATAAGTGGTTCAAACGTAATCATATATATTTTATTTCATCCAAAGGTCGGTAATTTTAATGAATATTTTATAAAAGTAAATTCCCAAAATTTCACATTGCCTGATTTTAACCCCAATTTCAATAGAAAATATATTTCAGTAAATACTGAGAAGGAAGCGCCTATTTTTTCAAGGCATAATCCTTTTCATGCTGCAGGATACTTTTATATAAACACCTCTAACATGCTTGTATTTTATAATATTGAAACCAAAAAGGTTATTCCATTGCATAAGTTTCAGCTTCTCTATGAATCCCCTCAAAATTTTAATAGAGGGTATGAAAATTATTACCAAAACATAAACGGCTCCATACAGTATATATACATAACTGGTACATTATATCCCCATAACCTTATAGAATACATAGAAGCTTACAACCTTTATAACCATTCTTTTGTGCTTTTTAATACTAGCGTTAAACTTTCATCGTGGAATAATTATTTTGACAATGATATTATCAATAATCAAGGGTGGTCTTTATTTGTCCAAGGTGGCCCTGGTATAGCTATTTTTCAAAATATATACACAGGCAAAACAATACAATATAAAGGGGTTTCCACTTTCGGCATGCCCCAAGGAAACAGCCCATTTTACGTTCCTTCGATGGACACAGTTGCTGAAAGCTATGCAGTGAATGGAATGACTTATTTTGATTTTCTTTATTTTAATACAACCACTTATAAAGTATCTTCAAAAATTATCGTATTTAATGATCCTGGTGCAAATTACGATGCTAACAACTTGCCAGGGTATTTTGATTTATTGCCAAATGGAACAGTTCTAATGTGGGCATATTCTGCATTAGAAGGTGAAGGGTATGGAACAAAGTATGTGATAAATTCATTTTATATTTACAAAAATATTTCTAAAGATGTTGGCGCAATAAACAAAATCGTTGTAGGCATTGCAGATTCTGAATTAACGAGCAATAATATGCAAATATCCACTTCCCATTTGATAACCCAAGGTGGCTTTTTTAACAATCCTGAGAGGCAAGCTTTATATGTTAATTTTTTCAACCAATCATTATTTTACAGTGCAAATAATCCTTACCTAAATTATCTAATTACCCATATTAAAAGGCATACTAACGATGAATTTGAAGACGCAACTTATACAGGATATGCAGAATCTATTGGAAGCTCTATACAATTTGGGGTTTCAAACAATACCAACAATGAAACAATGTTGCTATACTATATGCCTCAAAACACAACAGAGTTCTTAAAAAATTATTATATTGCAATAAAGGAACAAGGCTTGCCCAATGGCACAAGATGGTATATGAACCTAAGCGATGGTGAAAGTTATTCTACTACCAACAACTCATTGATATTAATTGAAAACAACGGCACTTATTCTTACTACTTAAAATCAGAAAACAATAGTTATTATGGCTCCAATAACGTTTTTATTGTCAACGGGTCAAATGTATCAATAACCGTCAGGTTTGTAAAAAAAATATTTTATAAAATATACATCAATGAACAAGGCTTGCCCAATGGCACAAAATGGTATATGAACCTAAGCGATGGTGAAAGTTATTCCTCTAATAACAACACTATCCTTTTAAAGGAAATCAACGGAACATACAAATACAGTGTAGTCAGTGCAAACAAAGTATATCATTCAAAAGGAGGGGAATTTACAGTCAATGGCTCATCAATGGCATTGAATATTCTCTTTACCAAAGAGATGTATAACATATCTATTAAAGAGCAAGGCCTTCCTAGAGGTACAGAATGGGAGGTAAACCTAAGCAACGGTGAAAAATATTCAAGCTTTAACAATACAATATACATATCTGAAACCAATGGAACATATAGATATTCGTTATTATGTAAAAATCCAACCTATTACGGCATAAATGGATCATTTATGGTGAATGGTTATAACGAAATAGTATCTGTTTTATTCGTTAAAAGGATGGTTTATAAAATATTTGTTAAAGAGCAAGGATTGCCAAATGGCACAAAATGGTATATGAACCTAAGCAACAACAGCTATTCTTCCACAGGGAGCATAATCATTTTAAGAGAATTCAACGGAACATACAAATACACTGTAGGCAGTGCAAACAAAGTGTACTATTCTAAAGGAGGGGCATTCACAGTCAATGGTTCTGCGATTACAATAGAAATAAATTTTACTAAAATGTTGTATGAAGTAATAGCCAAGGAATATGGGTTGCCAAAAGGCACAAGATGGTATATAAACCTAAGCAACAATGAAACCTATTCCTCTAATAACACTACAATCGTTTTATTTGAAAGCAATGGCACCTACTGGTATTTCGTTGAATCCTCAAATAAATCCTATAATGCAGTTAATTATTCATACATGATAAATGAAAATGAAAATCTTTTTATTGTTAATGGAAAAACACTTTACATGCAAATAAACTTCGTAAAAGAATATAATCCCCAAAACAATACAAATCAAAATAACTATACAAGCCAAAACACCATTGGTCCCTTAAGCATTGGCTACCCCAATATGCTATTACCCTTGATTGGAATGGCAATATCAATTTCTGCCATAGATATCGTTTTGGCAATACAGAGGTTACGTTATTATAATAAAAAACAATAGGATGATTAGCATATCCTTATTATCCATATATTTTTAGTTAAGCTGAATAATCTCAAATTGAAGAAGGTTTAAAAATTACAAGAAAAGCAGCTCCACACTGTTGGTTATAAATTCCTTGTATTTTTCAAGCTTTTTCAGGGATAAGATCCTTTCAATTTTCTCTTTTTCTTGCTTATTAACTACAATAACCAAATAACGGTTTTTTTTCATGGCTTTTTCAATATCTTTTACAATCCTTTCCAACTTAACACCTGAATATTCCGCTTCAATGTTTATGTTCCTCCCTTTTGATTTTATCCAGTACTCGTTGTTTTCATACTTTTTTAGTTTATTCAATGCTTCATTTGGGGTTTTCAAATCTTTTTCTTTAATAAATAAAATCTCCCCATCTGGAGTTTCCATGAATTTCCCTTGCGTAGGTATTTCCATTGAAATCCCTTTACTATGGAAATATTCAAAAGCACGTTTAACCAAACTAGCATGTTCTGGGCTTTCTTTAGAGGCACCTCTCCATGGATAACCACCCATGCGATAAGCCCCCAATTCTGTAAGTGTGCCATCTTCGTTAAATATTGGGCCATGGAGAGAACCACCTTCTACCTCATTCCATATGCCTTTGCTGTTTTCTGGGAGCAATAATGGGATATCAAATGGTTCAGTTTCATATGAAAAAATTTCATTGCCAAGCTTGGCAATGCCATAGTAAGGTTCAAGTGTAATGAGTGATTGATATATTATATTATTGTTTATCTTTGAAGGCAGAAGAGTATCAGAAAAATATCTGGAATCATCTAAAGAGGAATTGAAGAAAAGCATATTGGAAATATTGCTTTTGATCGATACCCTTACTTCTGGTTGCAACATTTCCAAGCCTTGGGTTGAAAGCACTAAGTGCAAGTGGTATTTCCTGCCTTCTGATAAAATCGAGCTAAGCATAGGTGTTGTGAACATATTGAGTTCGTCAACAATGAGCATAGCTTCTTTATGCGCAAACGAATTGGCAAGTGCCTTCATAAAAATGTATATTATCAATATAGAGCCCGTTAGGGAAGCACCCTCAATGCCCAATAAAGATTCATCAAGATCAAATACAATCCCATCACATTGTTCCATGGCTTTGGAAAAAGAAAGTTCATGAACAGAAGGAGATAAAAAACCTTTCATGTAATCATTCAACAACAGTTCTGAAACCCTAGCTAAGGCAGGCGTTAATGCATCAGGGTACCTTTTTTCCAATTTTTCAAGTTCATCAAGCAAATCCTGAGCCATAGGGTTCAGGCTTGAAGAAAGCATATTGATCCTGTATTCATGGTTTGTAAGCATGGTATACAGCATTTCCAAATTGCCATGGTTTTCTATAACAACATACGCCATAATTTCCAGTATTCTACTCATTCTAAATCCAAAATATTCATTGCTCGTATGGCTCATTTTGTGGAATATATGCGCAATATTCTCTGCCAAAACGCTTTTGTTCATTTTGCCTTCAATGGAAAAAGGGTTTATGCCTGCATTGCCATTTAGATCTGGTTTTATATAAGCAATGCGTTTATTGCCCTGCAATGCTTGGGAGTAAAAGCTTTTAGCTAAATTGCTATGTGGATCTATAAGGAATACAAAGTTATTCTTAGAAATCCATTCATAGGCTATTTCCCTCAAGGCACTAGATTTTCCAAACCCACTTTTGCCTACAACAACCATATGGTTTTGCTTAATTTTGCCCGCTATTTCCTCTGCTTTTATTACTTTCAAGTTTATCGAGGTATGTGCCCTATACTTCTTGTTGTATTCAACCAAGGAATAAAATCCCTCTAATGGCAAATAAGACTTGAATTTCATTTTGCCCAAATCGTAAAATTCATCTGCATTGCTTTTTTTGTAATCAATTTTATTCAAGCCCAAAAAAGATTCAAACGAAAGGGCTTCAATATTATTCTTGAAATTAACAGCTATTTTTGCACTACCAATGTATTTGGAGAATCTATTGCAACACAACAAAAATAAAAAAGCAAGGTTATACTCATAAATCTTATCTATAATCGGGGCAATGTTTCCATACAAGGTATAGTTTAATCCCCCTACATTTTTGTTGATATCATCACAAAAAAGGGCTTCCATCGTTCCTTTGTATTGTTGATAAAATAAATCCCTATGTTCTTGATTGTAAAAATACAGGTAAAAATCCCCGTTAAATGCGAAAAAAACAACATATGATTTTTTAAGTGCGTTGTTTATACCAGTGGCAAACTCCTCCCACTTTCCATGATGTATAGAACCCACTTTCAAACCGTACAATTTGATGCTCATTGTTAATATATGGTATAAACTAATATATTATTTATTTTGTTGGCTTAGATGACCCTACCTGTTTCTTTTTTTCTTTTATCCCTTAAATTGAAAATCATTTGTTGAATATCTACAGCTTTATCTGGCAATAAAGCTTGGAATACATTGGAGCCGCTAAAGGTGTTAGTGCCATAACCTAGTGCGCTAACCATGTTACCCCCCATTGGTGTTATAACCAAGGTAGAAATCCCCAACATCCTATCCAAAATCTGCCTGCTTATGATTACATCTGCAATGTTTTCCAATGGAATAGAATCTATGATATACCCTATGATGCCTCTCTGCCCTACAACACGATGGTTTGTTATCCAGTAATAGTATTTGTTATAAGCAATATTCGCTACAAAGAAGGTTATTAATATCACCACCAAAAATATAATCCCTATTATAACCAAAGCATCTACAGCAATTCCCATATCATTCGGATTGGTTTTGATCAGCAAAATTACAGCTAAAAACAAATAAAGAAATGCTAACCCACTTACTAACCCAATCGTAAATTTCACAATGAATTGGTTTTTTTCAGGAGTAACAATTGCATGAACCTTTTCACCTGTTTGAAGTTGAAAAGGCAGATCCCCTGGTAGGACATTTATGGTTTCATATTCGTTATCTTCTGCTAATTGTGCTTCTTCAGAAATATTCCCTCCAGCATTATCAATTATATCTACCTTCTTGCCACATGAAGAACAAAAAATAGCCCCTTCCTTAAGTGGGCTGCCACAATATGAGCAATATTTCATATATATCAACATACATCTTATTTTGTTAATTATATTTAAATATATCTTTTAATCATTGTCCATTTATGTATGTTTTGGCTTTTATTATAATGCCAACAACAAATCCAGCCAAGAATGCATCAGTAGTTTTGAGTTGTTTAAATATTTTAAAAACAATTTTATCGTTATGATATGATTTAAAAAAAAAGCATTTGCAATAAGCATATATATAATTAGGTGTATTGTTAACTAGTGAGCAACCAATGACTTCAAAAGATTCAAAACCAGCAAAAGTGGTTATATCCTTTGCATGCTTACTTATTATCATTTTGGGGTCTGTTGCCATTGCGCCTAGCTATGGGTATTTAAATAAAAACCAGCCAACTTCTTTATACATCGTTATTTCTCCCTCATACATTCATGCAAAAGTCAATAGCACTACTAATTATACAATTTCAACGTTCGAAAACAGTACCTTTGCCAATGTATCGTTAAACATAACACTTCATTTTTTCTATAATAACTCAAAATCCTTTGTATTGAATATCAATTACACCCCTATTTTTACTGGCATGTATCAATTTTATTACAAGGCAAATATGACCGGGCTTGGTGTGTTTACAGTAAATGCACACTACAAAGGGGATTTCTCCAATGCAACAGCATCCATTTACGTAAGCAACAATCAAGTTATAAATCCATCTTACAGCCTTATAGGTTACGTTTTGCCTAACTCCAATCTTGTTCCAGGTGGAAATGTAAGTGTACAGGGGTATGTTTATTATAATTCAAATTTAACTACTCTTCCCCCTTACAGTTCATTGTCGGTATTGTTTGCCCCTACATATTATTCAATTAATCCTGATTATACAGCCATTGATTCTAATATTAAAAATATAGGCAATGTATACTGGGTGAATTTTTCTATTCCTTCTAACCTTAATGAATCTGGCATATTTTATTTGAGTTTGTCAGGGGAATTTGGAATAACCAATGCCTATTTGTTTACTTATAACTTCTACGATATATGGGCAAAATACATAGGAAATACAATGTATTTAGGGGCATATTTGAATAACGGAAGTGCACTCTACAATGCAACTGTAACAGCATATTTATCTGATAGCATGAATAATGTTATCAACTATTATACTGGAAAAACCAATGGCAACGGAGTATTATCGTTCAATGTTACTAATTCTACAGTGTCAAAAATATATGGCTTTGTCGATGCCAATGGATACAGGCAAGGTTTTTCAATAAGCTTATTGGGTAAAATCCCTATAATAAATTTTGAAAAAGATGTCTACGATTACGCTAACAATGTATATATGCTATACACGCAAACGATCAATACTCAGTTAAGCGGCATTGCTTACTTTAATAACTCAATACTATCCAATACAAACATTTATTACATGGTTTACTTAAGCACTATATCCTCAAGCCAACAGAATTTTATATCCTCTGGAAAAATGCAAACTAATTCAAACGGATTATTCAACTTGCCCCTTAATATAAACCTGGACAATTCCAATATATTGAAAAGCGATGTTATGTATACGGTTACAGTAATATTAAGGGCTTATGTAAGCGATAAAATATGCAACCAAGATTATGACAAGGATTTAAACGGGACTTATTTTACTACACTATACACAACAAATTACCTTTACAACCCATCCATAAAAAACATGTCTCTATCTTCTTATTCAATCTCAAATGGATTTATAAAATTTACACTTAAAGCTCCACTAGTGTTTCTTGCACCTCTCAATATTTCAATATCTAACCTGGGCATGCAAACCCCTCTTGTAGGAAATAGTGTTGGCATTAAACCTAATGGCACTGCATTGGTCTCTTCCCCTATGATTCTACCTATTAACAATACCTACACGGCAACGATTTATGTTCCCCCAATGTTCAAAAGTTCCAGTTATAATATTTTTGCATATGGAATTGCCATCGAAGGCGATGCAAACAATGTACATGCTGTATTGCTTACATGGAACGATGTCATATCCCAAAATGCCACATCTAACAGCATACAAAATATTTTAGATAGTGGCACGATTAGCTTAATGGCTATAGCAGGGGCATTGATTATTGCAATTTTGATCCTCGTTGTAATAGGAAAGAAAAAACAGTTGATGGATAAATACAAACAGCAAGAAACTGCCAATGCAGATAACCTAAACAATATGCAGCAAAACACGGACCAATCAGATGAATATCAACAACCACCTTTACAACCATGAACTTTTACCGTTTTTTGCATGGATTAAAAAAAAGCAAAGATCCAGTCCATTGTTTTATAAACTAATATACATAATTGTAATTGTATATGTATGGTAATATTTATATAACTAGAAAATATATATGAAACAAGGTAATATTATGTTAAAAACAAGTTGGATTGCATGTGCCATGGCTATATTTTTACTTATAAGTATGGTTTATATCTCTCCTGTACATTCCCCTAATCCTAACAATAAGGCTGCTATTTTATTGAAAAACAAAAATGCCAACAATATTGTTGTTATAAATCGTGTAAAAAACGTTGAAAGTGCTATCAGCAAATTAGTAAAAGATAAAAAGATAAATCCCAAATACATGTTCGAGCCCAATTTCAATGGAGTATTTTCAAAAATAGGCAATATCGTAAAACCTTTGTACACAACGGGGCCTGCCCCTATGGGCATTGCTTACTATGGCACCTCCAATAATAACACCTTTATAACCAACACAACAAGCTATGAAGCTGAGTTGAACCTTTCATCGTTCAATGCCTCTTATCCAGGAGATATTGGAAATGGCATGCCTAATTCTGTATCTATACAGCTCAATACTGTATTGTCCAATGTTACCCTTTTTGGGAACGATAGCTATGTATTCTGGACACAGAACGTTGTTGAATTCAATGGCAACTCCCTGCAGTTCATTGACAATATATGGAACTTCTCCAATTCATATTTTGAAATGAGCATGAATTCAATGTTAAAGCATAACGGCACTTTATCTACGCAGTATTATTATTCCATTGGTCCATCCTTCAATATAACCTATCCATTTTCCCTAAAATTTTACAACAATGCAACGATCGAAAACAACGATGATGCGATGTATTTCAATTATTCCTTGTCCACAGGTGGAAAAGTTTATAGTGGTTCTTATGACCGGGTTATTTTCAGTTCCAATTCCTCTAAAACAATTGCTAATCCACATTTTGAAGTAAATGGCAGGCAATATACCCCTACAACGTTTATACCCTATGATGCGGAACTTATATTTGGAGGTCCAGGAGGTGGGGCTAACACAATAATAAACAATATAAGTGGATATGACACCCTTTTATACTTGTCCAATGGTGTTTATAAACCCATCAATTCCTCTTACAATGTAGGTTCTGAAACAGGTGAAACCTCAATGGGCATTTCAACATGGTGGGAGGTAAAAAACAATGCTCCTATTGAGCATCTAAGCCAAGGGCCTTCTATTATCATGCCCATGTGGAATGAATCTTATGGAATGCCTAAAGGCCATATTAGAATAACAGGATCTGTCAGCCCTTCATATGCTTTTGTGTTTATTGCCCCTTCTAACCAACTAAATCCAATGCAATTGAACAATACCTCCTACTCCCCTTCCATGCCCAACGGTTCTTTTTCATTCAATCTTGCCCCTAGAAATTATGAATTAGAATTCATGGCTAATGGATACGCCCCTTATTTTACAAATGTATCCAATAATTCCACACTAAGTGTAACAATGTCCAAAGCAAATTTGTATTATACTCCACTTTACATCAATACCAACACTCAGATGGCAAGCATGGCTTCATCTAGCATTTTAAGTGGACAAGGCACATCCTCTTCCCCATATGAAATTAGCAACATATCCCTCAAAGTATCTCCCTATTTTACAGGCATAAACGCCTTTGGATATTCTGACTTTATTGCTGTGTATATAACCAATACCAATAACCATTTAGTTATCAATAATATAACAGTTCAAAACACAGCCTTTATCGGCTTCAATGGCGCAATGATTAACCTAAACTACACATTGTTGAATAAATACGCTCTCTACCTTTCCTCCAATGTGACGATATCCAACATAAAAGAGGCTTTTACCAATGTTTCTTCTATGAACATTATTTCAATCCAAACCTATGGATACGATATATTTTCAGCTATACAAACAAACAATATTACCTTCTCAAACAACAACATATCGTATTATAATACGATATATAGCATTGGATTTATGGGGTTATTCAACAATAGAACCTACTTGAAAAACAACTCCTTCCTTGGAGTTCTTGCGGCGATGATATTAGAATATTCTAACAATACCTATATATCCCAAAATAAAATGTATGTTGGAACGATAGGATTGGCATACTTTAATGGAATCCACAATGCTATTTGCAACAATACCTTTTATAATTATTTCAACATAGAGCTTTACAAGATAGGCAACTCAACGATATATAACAATAGCATAGAAGGCATGTATGGGTTTGCATTTTCAAATTCTACCTACAATTTAATTTACAATAACATTTTCAATGCCATGTACAACAACGCAACCTCTCAGGTAAACTCTTGGAATGTATCTGCTAAAAAAGGAACCAATATAATAAATGGCCCCTACATAGGAGGCAATTACTGGTCTGGCTACAATGCATATAATGAAACCAACGGTTTTGGGGACACACCGTACAATGATTCTAGCATGATAAAGCCCTATGATTACCATCCATTGGTTTATCAAGGAATCCCAATTTTCTTCAATGAAACCGGCCTTCCCACAGGCACTGAATGGGTTGTTAAATTAGGCAACACAACCAAAGAATCAACCACAAGTTGGATGGTTATACATGTAAAATCTACAAATGGAAAAATGAACTATACAATATATCCTGTTTATAATTCCTACTCTATATCCTATGTTGTAAGTGGTATATCTGAAGGATCCCTAAATTTAACGAACCATACACAAACAGTATTTGTAAAATTTGTCCCATACCATGCTTATAATGCAGTTTTTAAGGAAAAGGGCCTTCCTCAAAATGTTTTGTGGGGCGCTGAAATTATTATACCCATGCCTTATTTCTCAACTTATGAAAGTTTTACTATATCCAGCGGTTATACTGAAACTCTTTCCTTGCCCAATGGTACATACCAATATATCTCAACCTACGTCAATGGCTATACTCCAGTGCCATTAAAAGGATATTTTACTATAAACGGAAACAACCCTACAATACAAATCAATTATGTAAGCAATGTAACAAAATATATTGTATCTTTCAATGAATCCGGATTGCCTGCAAACACCACATGGGGTGTTACAATAGGAAACATAACCAATTATACTAATTCCAACAGCATTGCATTTACACTGAGTAATGGGTCTTACTCTTACAAAATATATTCCCCCTCTTCTTACAATGCTGTTCCAAGTTATGGCAACCTAAACGTGAGTTCAAGCATAACCATTAATGTTAAATTTGTTCCCCTTATAAAAGAATATAAAATCTCCTTCATAGAACACGGCCTTCCAGCTGGCATGATATGGAGCATTAAGTTCAACGGCAGTTTGTATAGCAATAACACCACAAGCGTTTCTTTTATTATGCCCAATGGCACTTATCCTTACCAAATAATGCCTGTAAAAGGGTACACTTCCAATGTTTCATATGGAAATGTAACAGTCAATGGAAAGGACACCTCTGTTTACATTGGTTGGGAATTGTTATATGAAATTTCCTTTGTAGAGAATGGCCTTCCTGCCAATGCCCCATGGAGTGTAACATTCAATGGAAAGGCATTGAGTTCTTCAAAACCAATGATTACTGCCTATGCACCTAATGGAACATACAGTTATAAAGTCAATAGCATACAGCACTATTACGCTAATATTACCAATGGGAATGTGACAATAAATGGCACAGGAAAAACAATTTACATTGGATGGAAAATGATCCCACTAAAATACACAGTAACCTTCATTGAATCTGGTTTGCCAGCTAATACTCAATGGAGTGTTGTATTCAATAATACCAAGCAAACCTCTGCAGGGGCGATCTCTTTCACTGCAATCAATGGAACTTACAGCTTCTCTATTGTTTCCATATCTGGGTATTCCTACACCATAAAGAATTACACAAACCAAGTTACAATCAACGGCAAAAATCTAACGATATATGTTGCCTTTACATCAAGCAGTTCACCAACAGGAAATGTATTATCTAACAATATACTCTATTATTCACTAAGTGCTATTATAATTGTGGTCCTAATTCTAATAGCCATTGCGATGTACATGAAAAGAAAGAAAAACGAGCCAAAAACAGTCAAAGCAGAAATAGTACAAGAAAAAAAACCAGATAAATTAAAAACAGATGAAACTAAACAAAATAATTAACCAACCCATTTTTATTGGCATAATAAAAGTTTGCCTTGCCTAACCCTTAAAGGACACAATCAATTAAAAACTAAAGGTAAAAGGATATTGAACAAATTTTTCATCTGAGTTAAAGGTTGAACCCTTAAAATTGGTGCAAAATGCCAAAAGAAGGTGAACAGAATAAATACAACTGTTGACACAACAACAAAGCCATCTGTTTATCCATTTTTATTTTTTTTCAGTCAAAGTTTTCAAGATTTCATCCAATTTTTTATTGTGTTCTTGTTGCTGCTCTAATAATTTAATCATTGTATCTCCAATAGTACCGTATTTGACATCAAGTTCAGCAAAATTTTTATTCATGTCTATATGCATAGATTCAACCTTCTCCCCCACATTGTCGATTTTATTACCAAAGGTGTCAATTTTATCACTCACATTGTCAATTTTATTACCTAGTTCAGCAAAATTTTTATTCATATCTATATGCATAGATTCAACCTTCTCCCCCACATTGTCGATTTTATTACCAAGGGTGTCGATTTTATCGCTTACATTGTCGATTTTATTACCAAGGGTGTCGATTTTATCGCTTACATTGTCAATTTTATTACCAAGATTGTCGATTTTATCGCTTACATTGTCAATTTTATTACCTAACACATCCATTTTGCCACTTAAATTACTAAAACCATTATCCATAGACGACAACATTTTCATGCCATAAAAAACTGTAAGTTCACTCCTGTCAGCTTGGTCAATTTCATACTCTGTTAAATTGTCTCCATAATAAACTGAAAATGTTTTAAAATATTTTTCTTCTATTTTGCCGTATTGTTCTGAGCCTTCATCAAATTGCTCTATCTTATCCACTTTTAACCCGCTTGATGTATTCATTTTCATCAAAGAATCTTTAAAGTTGGCTAAGTGTTCTAAATTATTATATTCACAATAAATCTCTACTGTGCCATCCTCTAAATTTCTAACCCTACCCTTTATTTTTGCTCTTTGGGCTTGCTGTTTAACAACAGCTCTAAATCCAACACCCTGTACATCTCCATCCAATATTAACCGTGATCTCATCTATATTAATAATGAGGTATTTACTATAAAATTTTTATTATGAATTTTTAAAATGCCATAACTTTATAGCTTAATGGTTGTTTACTTTATCAATATAATATCCACCAAGCAAAGCAAATCCGTTGGCAATGCAGCATAAGAGCAAAAGGGAATATGCAATAGATATTCCCAACGCAGCGCCATTGGACCCAAAACCAAATAAATAGTTTATTCCAAAATATTCTATATTGTTATTAACCGAAGCAAAAGGCAAATTCAAAATGGCATCAAAAATCATACCTATAAAAAATATGATTGATAATATGCCCAACAAAATCTTGGATTGCTTTGCATATGCCTTTTTTAAATGCATAGTAAAGGCCGCAATGATATTCACCACCAAAAAAATAAGCAATGCATACCAATGGATTATAGCCAATTTTATAAGCATAGTATCAAACAACAGTAGGTATATAGAGGAAACTATAGATACAGCTAAAGAACCATAAAACAATTTCATATTAAATAAAGCAAATTTTTCTTTGTAATAATAGATGATCCCTATTAAAGAAATTATCATGGCAAATATAATGCCGATAATATACCAGAAGTATACTACAATCCCTGCAGCATTGGATTGGGAAGTAGAAACTTTAGGGGGTGGAGTGGTTATATTGGTGTTGTTAACCACATTAACAGTCAACACAACGCTATGTGTAGAAGGGTCGTCACCCACTGCGCTTACATTAAAATGGTATTCTCCCAATGGTGTAGCTTTGCTTGAAGTTATCCCTAAAGTGCCGCTGTATGTAGGGTCTCCTGTAGAGGGAGAAATAGAAAATGAAAAATAATTTGGATACACATTGGAGATTTGTAAGTTAGTTCCCCATGTGGATCCACTTGTAAGTGTTATTGTAAAACTTATAGAAACGTTTTCACCCTTGGTCATGTTAACAACAGTGTTTGACAAGGTAATGGAAGAAGTGCCTATGCTTTCTGTTTTTAATGATAAAGCTGGACTAAGCAAAAAAACACAAAATAAAGCAATTAAAATAATGTAAATAGTTTTTTTATGCATATAATATAAAAAGTGTGTAGATATATAATATTTACACATTTATTATCATTTTTTATTTTTTATTAAATATGATATTTAATGTTTATAAATATTACATTAGTATGCAAAACTAACAATAAACAATATATAGTGTACATATTGTGTATAATTGGAAAGGTGTTTTATCTATGGTTGAAAGCAATGGGTTCTTTTATAGCAAGATAGTAGTGTATATTTTAATCCTCACAATGGTTATTGTGGCAATGCCTATGCCTGGGTTGGCAAATGGATTAAACAATATTAAAAACCAGAATGGCCTTATGGCAGCAAATTTTAATGCAAAAATAAATGCAATGAAAAAAGTTCTTTCCCCTAACTACATCGTTAATTTTACAGAGGTTGGGTTGCCTGCCCATGCCAGATGGAAAATCTCTTTTGATAACACAACAAAAAACTCAACCAATCAAAGCATTATATTTTCTGTTCCTAATGGCACATATTATTATAGAGCGTATTTTATTTATTATAATGGCAATGGATATTTGCCCACATCACAAAATGGGGATATATTCATCTATGGGTCTAATCACAGTTTATACGTATCATATAAACTAAATGCACCTGCAACACAACCCATATTCGTATTCAATGGGTCATATGCCAACTACACTTTCAGTGGAAAATACAACGGTTATTCTTATTCGGGGAGTAATAACTACTATATAAACTCTGTAAACCTAACAACACAAGCATTTAACGTATACCAAATAATGAAGGTTATTACTCTGCAGTACAACAATGACACAGCTACCTTTTCCAATCCAACACCCTACTATCTAGGAGTAAACGTTACAACCCTAAATTCGTTAAACAACGGTACCTATCATGTCCAACCAGGAATGTCTTTTGTAGATAATGTTTCTATAACAGTTCCAGCTGGTACTTTTCAAGCAGATAAAATTATATACCTTAACACTACCAACACAACTGTTACAAATTCTACCATATGGCTAGATAGCTATTCTGGATTGGTTGTAAAAAGCCAGGTCCAACAAACCAATGGCACTAATAATATAACTGAAACAATGGAACTTAATAAAACGAATGTGCCTATGAGTTCGAAATATTCCTCAAAACCACTTTATAAAATTGATTTCATTGAAGCAGGATTAGCAAACGGAACAAATTGGAGTGTTGCATTAAACGGGGCAATGAAAAGTTCCATGAATACAACAATATCTTTCATTGAACCTAATGGAACCTATCCATTTAAAGTAGGCAATGTATCTGGGTATAAGGCAAGTTTATTATATGGCAATGTTACTGTCAATGGGAACAATGCCTATGTTTATCTGACTTTTACACGTTCTGCATATACTATCTATTTTATAGAATCTGGATTGTCAAATGGTACAAACTGGAGTGTAACAATAGGTTCCAAAACAATAAGTTCAAGTTCTTCTAGCATATACTTTGTGCTATCACCAGGAAATTACACCTATAATGTTAATCCAGTAAAAGGGTATGTGATAACATCCCAAGCAAAAGGTAGTTTGAATTTGAATGGCAACCAAGCATATTACACCTATTTTATAAATTTTATGCCTATACAAAGTGCCATTCAACCGGTTTATGCATACAATGGTTCTTATGCCTATTATCAGATGAGTGGATATACCAATGGCACTGCAAATTATACAATAAGCAAGGTTAATCTTACCTTATATAACTTCAACGTCTATGCCTCATTCTCCTTTAATCCTCAACATGAAAATTCAACATCAACTTTTGCAAATCCAGGAATTTTTCCAGCGGTTAATGTATCTGTATTAAACGGCCTTAACAAAGGCATACTTCCAAAACAACTAGGGCCATTCCACATTCCTGGTAATGCTACACTTCTAAGGAACATTAGTGTAACTGTCCCAGCAGGCACTTTTATTACTGATGAGGTAAAAACCAACAACATGACGATTTATATCCAAACCTATTCTGGAATTGTAATAAAGTTCATTTTAAACACTTCATACAAAGAAACAATGGTTCTTGCAAGAACAAACATACCAACAAGCAACGGCAATAATAGCCCTGCAACTACTACAAGCACTTCTCTATCGGGATTGAGCAATATGGATATACTATTATTATTGGTTGCTGTAATTGTAGTAGTAGCTTTAGTGGTTTTCTTGTTTACCAGAAAAAAGAAGGGTAAAGGGGAGCATATTAACAACCAGCCTATAGTAGAAGCACAATACCCAAAATAACTTCTTAATATTTTTTATATAATGATTTTATATTTTTATATTTGGACTTGCTTTTATAATTTCAATTATTCCGTATAAAAATCCATACCATAAAGAATCGTTTTTAACCATTTTAATATCCTACACAACGAATAAATGTAATAACTTAAAATATTATTGAAAGCATAAAATAACCGGTGGTTAAATGATTGTAGTGCAGAATCAAATCCCTGTTAAAAACGAATACAAAGAAAAATTTGAAAATGCTTTTTTAAACCGAAGTAAGTTGGTAGATAAATTTCCAGGTTTCATAAAAAATGAAATATTAAGGCCAATCAAAGGGGATTATTATATCATTATGACTTACTGGGACTCAATAGAATCCTTCAATAAATGGGTAGAAAGTGATGAATTTAAAAAATCGCATGAAAATATAGATGACAATATGTTTAGTGGAAAAAACCTATTTACAATACATGAAGTTATAGATAGCACTGAAAATATTTAAGCAATGGGATCACTACTAACTATAGTTTATAATATTATATTTTTCATTTTTCTTTAAGCTTATTGCAAATCCAATGATACACCCTATTACTCTTGGCATGCAATAAAATTATATACAAAATATATATAAAATCAATGCCTATTGCAACAATGTGTTTAGTAAAAAAAAGGGAACAAATAAAAGAAAAATACCTAAAATTATTTTACATAAGATTTACTACAATGCCCTTTCCCCTGTTATTTTCTTAATTGCCTTATCTATTACCTTTGCAGAGTTGTTTACAGGTTCAACTCTTTTCTACAACCTTTTCAATCCGGTTAGCCTTTTGTTGCTCATTGGCCTTTACGGCGGTGGCGTTGTGGCAATACGTGAATTTACAGTCCATTATAAAATGGGATGGCCAACTTTGCTTCTATTAGGATCTGCTTATGGCATTGTAGAGGAAGGATTCTCTACAAAAACCTTTTTTGATCCAACCAAAGCTGGGTTTTTAGGGGTATTTGGCAGGGCATATGGTGTTAATTGGGTTTGGGTAGTTATCATAATAGCTTTTCATGCGGTATATACAATAACCTTGCCTGTATTGCTGTTGAGGGTTGCGTTTCCCTACACCAATGGAAAGCCAATTGCTCCACCATGGGGAAAATACATTGGGTTAACCTCTTTTTTACTAACTGCAACAATCTTGTTCTTTTTTGAAGACAAAACTTATTTTCCTTCCCATATTTTAATTGCCTCATTTGCTTTATTATCTATTGTTTTTGTATTGATTGCAATGGCTTTTCCATCGGAATGGTTCAATAAATGGGCATACAAAAAGCCAATGAATCTAAAAAAAATAGCTATTGCTGGGGCATTGGCTATATGGCTAGCAGTATTTATCAATGGAATATTGCCTTTGTTTATACCCATTCCCTATTTTATTATATTCTTGGACATCATTCTTGGAGTTTCAATGTTATGGCTAGTGCTTGAGTCAGGAATGATATCCAATAACCCAAGGGCAATCATTGCACTTTCTGCAGGCCTTTTATCCTTTTGGATTTTGTATAGTGCCATGATTGAAGCCCTCTATGACTACGGCGTAGGAATTGCAACAATCTTGATAATTGGAATTCTGTATTATCTCTGGATTAAAGCCAACCAATTGCCTTTAGAAAATGAAAAACCGGCTATAAGGTAACAAAATGCAATTTGAAAGGCTATATGAGCAAATATATTAATAAGCTTAGGAAAATAAAAAATGCCAATAATATTGATAGGTTAACAGCAACGATATTCAGAATCTTTGTTTTTATCATTGGAAAAAGGTTGAGTCCATTTCCTATGAAAAAATTGTTAGTGGTTGTTTTTTTTATTTAAAAAGCAACCAACTATTGACATTCAATTTACACAGTGGGGTGTAGATAAAAGTAAGTTAACCATACATTTTCTAAATATTTAATGATGAAAACAAACCAAAAACAATAAAATATTGTATAGTGTAAAGGCAAAAAATGGATGGACTATTATTTACAGAGGAGCCTGTAGAAAGCTTGTCTAGCAGCGTTTCTTATCAGTATATAGCAGCAGCTGTACAATTTTTAAGTGGATTCGCTTTTTACTTGTTTCTCATTAGAATGTATTCAACAGTGATTGTAGGGGCCTTCACCATGGTCCAGGCAATCAATTTGCTTTTGCCTATTTTATTTACATTTGGGCTTCCCCCTGGTGTGCAGCATATGGTTTCTTTTTACCATGGCAAGAAAGAGGGTATAAAAGCTACTAAAATAGCAAAAGGGTACATTTACATTTCGATGTTATTGGGCGTTATAGCATTGATTATAACTTCTAGCCTTTCCTCTTACCTATCCATATATTTTTTTCACAGCTACCAGTATACAGGGGTTATAATACTGCTCTCTGTTTCCATCGCCCTTTCGATTGTCATCCTTGTGTTGACAAGCGTATTGATGGGGAAAGGCAGATTTAGGAAAGCTTCGTATGTGAGTATTGTATGGACATCTATAAGCTATTTCTCTGCCTTATTTTTGTTTTACGAATTCAAAAACATTGCAGACATCATATACGGATTCATCCTAGGTAGTGTTATAGGCCTTTTGATTGCAATCGCATACGTATACCCTTTACTACAGGTGAATATCAAATTAACCCACAAAGATCTATACATAAAGGAAATGGCTAAATACTCTATGCCTTTATTCTTTGCCTCTCTACTTTCGTATGGGGCTATGTACATAGATAGGTTCGTAGTTGCTTTTTTTATTAATTTATCTGATTTAGGAATATACAACCTAGCTTTGCTTGTTGCTACCTCTATAACTTTTATAACAACCCCCTTTACCAATATCTTGATCACCAAATTTTCCAATTATTATGGTGAAGGCAATAAAGAAAGAATTGCAGAAAGTGTAAGAATATCCTCTGTATTCATATCACTTGTATTTATTCCTGTTGCAGTAGGCATTGCAGCAATATCCCCAATGATCATGTATTTAATTGGCGGGGCAAATTATATGAAAGGGGCTTTGCCGTTGACCATCATATCCCTAACTATAGCACTATTCGTTAACTTGTATATATTTACTACTGTGCTATACGGCCTTAAAAAAACCCATATTTTCTTGCTTTCTAGTGGAATGGCTGTGCTATCTAACATTGTTTTTTCCTTTATACTGATACCAAGGCTAAACATCATCGGCGCATCGATGAGCTTTTCTTCAACGTACATTGTTTCGTATATTATATTATATTACTTTGCACGTAAGGAGCAAGTAACCAACCTAGATCTATCCTCTCTATCAAAAATATGGCTATCTGCTATAGTTATGTTCATTATTGTTTATGACATGGAATTTTTTATAGGCACAAGGTTGTTATTGTTGATACCCTACATTATAATAGGTGCCTTGGTATTTTTGGTTTTTGTAAAATTCTCATACGCTATTAAAAAAGAGGATATAAACTTTTTCGTTAGCGTTATACCTGAAAAATTTCAGTTCGCTAAAAAAATCATACTTAAAATATTTTGAAGGACTGATTTGCAATAGAAACAAAAATATATCTATACTAAATTATCTAACAATATGAATGATAAAAAAGCGTTAATTACAGGCATATCTGGCCAAGATGGATACTTCCTATCCCAATTGCTTATAGATAAAGGCTATGAAGTCCACGGAATCGTACGTAGGAATAGCCAAATGAGCAATGGAACACTTGATTATCTTCCTGACAAGTATAAAGGGCATATTATGGTGCATTACGGTGATATAACCGATGCCCTTTTCATTGAAGAAACCATAAAGAAAGTAAAACCAAATGAGCTATACCATCTAGCAGCACAATCCTTTGTCGGGTATAGCTTTAAGAATCCTTCTTCAACCTATGATATCAACATCGGCGGAACTTTGAATGTAGTAAATGCAGTAAAGGAATACTCCCCCTCTACTAAGCTATATTTTGCAGGCACTTCTGAGCTGTACGGGCAGCCTGAAACCACACCGCAAAATGAGAATACTGTATTCCATCCAAGAAGCCCTTATGCCATATCTAAACTTGCAGGTTATTGGACAGTTAAGGTATACAGGGAATCCTACAATTTGTTCATGTGCAACGGAATTTTGTTTAACCATGAATCTGAAGTCCGTGGGCCTGAATTTGTTACAAGGAAGATAAGCTTAAAGGTAGCTGCAATAGCAAAAGGGGATGATACCCCATTAGTAGTGGGTAATATAGAAGCAAGAAAAGACTGGGGATACGCCAAAGATTATGTTTACGGCATGTGGCTTATGTTGCAAAACAAAGAACCTGGGGATTACGTATTATCTACCGGAAAGATGCATACTGTAAGGGAGTTCATTGTAGAAGCGTTTAAGGTAATAGGCAAGGAAATCATATGGGAAGGCACTGGAATAAACGAAGTGGGAAAGGATAAAGCAACTGGAAAAATCCTTGTGAAGATTAGCCCTGAGTTTTACAGGCCATTGGAATCTGATAATTACATGGGTGATTATAGCAAAGCCCATAAAATACTGGGATGGGAACCAAAGGTAAATTTCAAAGAACTTGTATCCATTATGGTTAAAGCCGATTTGAAATAACTTTATTTATGTTAACAACAATCCCTTCAGCAAAAATTTCATATAATCTGTTCTTAATAATCAGTATTTGCCAAGTGTTTTGTTGTAAAACGTTATAACAAAAAACGGAATCAAATGTTTAAAGGGTGAATTCAGCAATCTCAATCCAACCAACGAAACGCCCATTTTTAATATGGTCATAAAGCTTATTTTGCTATCTACCTTATTAGAACTCCATTTTATAGGTACGCTTTTTATAGCGAAACCTTTACTGTGCAACTTAAATAAAAGGTCCAAATCAAAAACGAAATCATTTATCGCTATGCTTGATATCACTTCATCAAGTGCACTATGCTTAAATGCCTTGTACCCACATTGCAAGTCTTCATAAGGCAAATCAAAGAGTAATTTGGCTATGGAAAGATACCCTTTACTCGCAAACCTCCTGAGAAAAGGATCATCCCTCGTTTTCCTTATGCCAATGGAACAATCAACACCATCAATAGCATTGACAAGCTTCATCACTTCTTCAAAAGAAGAGCTTTTATCCGCATCTGCATAAGCTACAATGCTATACTTGGCTAATTTAATCCCTTTTTTAATTGCACCACCTTTTCCAACCCTTTGGTTATTAAAATGAGTTTTTATTACGTTAGGATATGCCTTTTCGTATTCTGATACAATTTTAGCGGTTTCATCTTTTATATTGCTGGAATTAGGATCTACAACAACAATAACCTCTGTGTTGTTCATATTATGGGTATGAATATATCCAACAATATCATCTAAAGTATTTTTTATCCTTTTTTCTTCATTATAAGCTGGAATGACCACTGATATGCCATCTTCGTATTTTATTACATCCATAATGCTAAGGTATAAGAATACAAAATATTAATAAATTTTTATATTCAAGTGTTAGTGTTTATTGCATTCTAAAATTCATGTATAGTAAATCCAGAAATTGGCTGTGCTATAACTAAATAATTTAATGCATGAAATAAGCGCAGGATGCATGATAAAAATATGGTAATGCATTGCCAGGAAATATAAAGAAGCAAATAAAAAAATAAATAAGCAAAAAAGCATAAAAATAAGGTCAAGGAAATGGCCCATATTTCTCATTCATAAATGGATATTAGAATATGCAACCATGGAACAGAAAGGCATTTGCCATATATATTCAATTATATTTAAGGTGCCAAGAATGATGCACCAATAAGGATATAAAAACGCAAATAAAAAAAAATTCACGATTAATAATAATTGGCAACGATCAAACCTTGTAACATACTTGATGGTTTATCAAAGTATCATCAAAAATAATCTTGATATGAATTTATGAATTATAATATATATGCAAGTTTCTCTTTCTATCTCCCCATTATGATTTATTAAATCCAAATTGGCAGTTTATCAATTTATTTTGTAATGCTTTTTTAATTGCATTACACACAAAATAAATGAAAAGTATAAATAACGATAATATTATATTATTATGTATACAACCATGCCTCCTTCTGCCGTTAAAAGCGTTAAAGATTTAATATATTGGCAATACGCCAAAATTATTGCAGGTTCTTCCTCAATAGGGAAAACAAACTATGGATTCATTATGGAACGGTTTAAAAAGTTGCAGGGGAAAAAAGTATTGTGGAATGATATAAGGGAATATGTCAAAGAAAAAGAAGTGCAAAATGAATGCATATATTGCGGAACAAAAGGCGAACATACCACTTTAGAACATTTGTTTCCGCGGTCTTTAGGAGGTCCAGACACAGAAAAAAATCTAGTATGGGTATGTTCAAAATGCAATTCTTCAAAGGGGAAACAACGTTTATATGAATATTTCACAAATAAAAAAGGCCTTGAATTTGCAAAATACGATGTCCCTAGAATTGCAGAAGGTAAGTACCTAAAATTTTTATACGATTTATTTGAAGAAAAAAATATGCTTGATTTAACAATAAGCAATATCCAAACAAATATCTGCCCACAATGTGACTTAAAACCTATATGCAAAAAAGAAAATTCTGAAGGCAAATTAAGCCCATTATGCTTGGATTCCATTGCAACCTTGTGTTTAAAACAAAAATCCTAAAAACGTTAAATCCCTTCTTATCTTCGTTCCATTCACCGAAAAATTGATATCTATAACTAAATGCATTCATAACAAATTCTGTTTTCTATACATCCAATATTCAATGAAAAATATGTACATATTATATAAGCTAGTGGGCACAAAGCATTCCACAAAATTAGGCTATGCAATACCTAAAATATTTGTAGGGCAAGGTTACCATTGTATTTTTTCATAAGCAAACAACACCAATACAAAGTATGCTGAGTTGTGCAACTAAAATGCTTAGCAATGTTTATACATATGGTTGATATACTTTCCATTTAGAATCATAACACAACAAAAAAGGAGAGTTCAAAATCATGAACATTTTGGCCTTTAATTGGAGGGACCCAAAAAATCCTGATGCAGGAGGTGCAGAGGAATATCTTTTTAATATTTTATCATTAATTTCCAACGAAAATATCCAAATTACTTATTTAGTAGCTTCTTTTCCAGGGTCTCTTCCTAAAGAGGAAGGAGATAATTACACGATAATTAGGAAAGGCAGCAAATATACTGTTTATCTACAAGCAGCACTTTTTTACATTAAAAATAGAAAAAAATATGATGTGGTTATTGATTCCATTAATACAGTCCCTTTTTTCACTCCACTGTATGTTTGGGGAAATAAAAAAATAGCAATTATCCATCATTTAAATGGATGGGAAAAAATTAGAAATGAACTAACACTTCTTCCATCCATTATAGCATATTTGGCAGAAAAAACCATTCCTATAATTTATAAAAAAACACCTATAATTACTGTTTCAAAAAGCACAAAAGAGGATTTGCTCAAAAAAAATATTGAGGAAAATCATATAAAAATTATACTTAATGGCATTAAAATAGATAAAAAGAAGGCATATAATGAGATTAAAAAAGCTGAAGTTCCAACAGTTGTATACATAGGGAGAATCAAATTTTCAAAAAACATCGATGATTTAATAAAAGCATTTAAAATCGTAAAAAGCAAAATAAAAAATGCAAAGCTTATCATAGGGGGAAAAGGGGATCAAGATTGCTATGAATACCTAAAAAACCTAACAAAAAATGAAAATATTGAGGATGTATATTTCTTAGGAGAATTGAGTGAAGAAGACAAAGTAAAGCAGTTGGAATTGGCTTGGGTATTTGGATACCCTTCCTACAAAGAAGGATGGGGCATATCTGCGATAGAAGCAAATGCATGCGGAACTCCTGTTGTTGCATACAACGTTCCAGGATTAAGGGACTCTATAAAAAACGGTACAAATGGGTTATTGGCAAAAGAAAAAGATATTAAGGACATGGCAGATAAAATAGTTACATTGTTGGAGAACCATGAATTGCGTGAAAAATTAGGAAAAAATGCAATTGAATGGTCTAAAAATTCTTCTTATGAAAAAAGTGCTAAACAATTTTATGAAGAGCTAAAACTTTTACAGAGTAAGCATTGATTTAAACCCTAACAACAGGAAGGTGAGGATAAGTGTCCCCTAAAAATAGTAAAAAATTGTCTAAATTTAGATGGTCAAGAACATATGATATCTTTATTTCAGTAATAATCACAGCGTATAACAGAAAGGAGTTTTTATTAGATGCAATAAAAAGCGTTATAAATCAAACATTAGATAAAAGATACTATGAAATCATAGTTATAAAGAATTTTAAAGATGAAATAATAGACAGATTTATTGAAAATAATGATATTAAAAATATAATAATGGATGGAACAATAGGTGAATTTTTATACACAGGAATAAAAAACTCAAGTGGCAACATAATATCATTTCTGGATGATGATGATTTATTTTTAAATAATAAATTAGAATATGTATATAATTATTTTAAAAATAACAATAATTTGGTTTATTATCATAATATGGCACAATTTATAGATGAAAATAATTCGATAATCAATAAAAAAAACACTAATAAATCATTTAATATGTCATGCATTTCAATAAAAAAGGAAATAATAGATAATGATATCTTGAGATATATATCTATTGTCTAGGATTTTTTCATGTATTATTCAGCTTTAGAATCTAAAGGCAAAATAATTTCAGATAAAGAGATATTAACATATTACAGGTTTCATAATAGTGTAAGCACCTCAGTTGGGGATTCCGAATCCAGAATTACTCATAAGTCTAGATTATTTAGAGATTCTATATCACAATTGGAGGCAATGAGCAAAATGTTTAAAAATAAAAAGGTAAATAGATTAATATTTAATTACATAATTTCATTAAGAATGGAAATAAATATACTTCACAAACTTGGATATTCTAATATAAACGAAAAAATAAAAATAATGGATATATTAAAATACTTGTTTATATTTAATTACTTGGATAGCAAAAAATTCTATATTTTTAAATATATAAAATTATTAGAGCTTTACATAATGCCGAAGAAATTATGTAAAACTATTGAATATTTATCTTTAGAATTAAATTAAATTTTTATATACACTTATCATTTTCTTCTTAAATTCCTCGAGGGTATATAATTTAGACCTTTCCAAGCTTTTCATTGCCATTTCATCTTTATTTGCTATAGCATTTCTTATTCCATTGGCAATGCTTTCAGGGTCCCTATTATTAACATAAATTGGGGCATCGCCTCCTATCTCATGAAAA
>Ga0080003_1000434_pt1 | contig 28063 bp, 27 predicted proteins | sample JossMetagenome_FD_69206 | JGI IMG/M metagenome (GOLD analysis project Ga0080003, IMG submission 69206) | Hot spring microbial communities from Joseph's Coat, Yellowstone National Park, USA - JC2_E (SPADES assembly) (version 2) | ecosystem: Environmental > Aquatic > Thermal springs > Hot (42-90C)...
TTCCATGATTCTTATTTGTTTGTGCTAATTGATTTGCTGTAATGCTGACTCCTTCTGATTGACATGCATTGAAAGCTTACAATTTCAATTTAAGTTTTCCTTCAAGCTTAACGTTAACGATAAACCTAATCTGATCTTCGTTAATCATACAAACAACTAAATCTTCATTAAGTTTAGTCAAAATCCGCTTAATTTGCTTTTATCAGCCATACGTTTAAGACCATTAAATAATTTCCAGATAAGGGAAAAACATTTTTCGGAATTTAAGTGTTATACAGAAATTAATTATCTGTTTTTAATCTTTAAGTAAGCGTTTTCTAGTGGTTTATAATCATCAGTTTGCATTTTGCGTATCTTTTTTATTAAATTATTTTTAACTTGGGTTGGAAGCTTTAAGTTATTGTTTACATTAAACTCTACAATTGCATTACAATCAATAAGTGGTATAATTTTTATTATATCCCACCACTCAGTACGTCCACTCTTACTAACACTCACGATTTGACAATTATATTCTTCAAATTTGCAATTATCGATATTATATCATAATTCAGCTGGGGATAATAACAAAACAATGTTATCGTTTAATAAAATATTCTCATTTATATCATATTCTGTACCGAAACTAAATGGTCGCCCCCATTCTTTCAAGTTTGAGTCTTTACCATATTTTTCAAAATGCCTTTCTTCGGCGTAAAAAGTTATAATAATTTTATTTGTTAAGTTTTTCGAATTATCACACTCATATAAGAAGGGTATAACTTCAATGTTTGGAATGTTTTTAAATTTTTGTTTTATTAACTGTTCTTTATTTTTAATAACATCTTTAAATATATCAATAGCTTGCTGACTTACCAAAAGTCCTCCAAATGGTGATGGTAAGATTGTTTGCAGGAAAGATATCGGTTAACGAAGTGCTGTTTAAGCTGTCAAAGGTTCACATGATAGATTCCAAGAAGCTAAATGCTGTGCCAGCAGGAGTGATTAGGCTGGTTAATGACCTTGGATTGAGCATACTTATTCCCTAAATTGTTGCGAAGTTAAGGTTTAAAACAAAAGACATATTATGTATCAAATAGTGTTTAGATGAGTATGGAAAGGCCTAACATTGTTCTGATCGTTCTTGATACGCTCAGAAAGGATGGCCTAGGCTGTTACAGTAATAAAGCTAGGACTCCCTTTTTTGATAAATTCTGCTCTGAAGCCCAGTTTTACAGAAACGCTATTGCGCCTTCTCCGTGGACTGTGCCTTCGCACGTGTCTTTTTTCACCGGAAAATACGCTTCAGATCATGGAGTTCACGAAGAAATGAAAGGAAATGTTTATCCCGACGTTTATGAGAAGCTTAAAACTTACAGCGGCGAGCTCCTCGCAGAAATGTTAAAGAAAAAAGGGTACAGCAATTTAGGAATAACCTCCAACGACTGGATAGGCCCAGGAACCGGGTTTGACAGGGGGTTTAACGCCTATATGTACAACTCCGGCCCTATTGACACACTACTTAATAAGATTGAAACAGAGTTAAGGCCCGAAATAAAAAAGTACGGGAGCAACTTTTATGAAATAGCTAAGAACGCTGTTAAAGGAAAAATCAACAGTTTTAGCTTTTTCAAAGATTATCTTTACTACAGAAAGATGAACAGAAACCTGGAGGACATGGGTTATCCTGAGAACAAAGATGGAGGCAATATAGTAAACGTGCTGAAGAACGCTTCGCTCGAACAGCCTTTCTTCCTTTTTCTTAACTTTATGGAAGCACATGAGCCTTACAGAACGTTATACAGAAAAAAGAAAAAGTACGCCAGCGTAGGGCTACTCATCACTGCACTCTATCTGGAAGGTAAGCTGAACCCGGATCTGATTTCCGATACTTTAAAAGATTATTATAGGGAGTCATTTCTCCTTGACAGGTTTGTTTCAGATATAGTACAGTACATCAAGGAAGAAGGTGCTTTCGAGAACACGCTTTTTATAGTAACTTCAGACCACGGACAGGAGCTTCTTGAAAAGGGCTTCTTTGGGCACGGCATATTTCTTCACGATGAAATCATAGATGTTCCGCTCATAATAAAGTACCCTGAGAATTATAAGCCAATCAAAAGTGCTGATGAGAAATACTTCAACATCAAGGACCTATTTGACCTTATAGACGAAATTACTGATGGAGAAAACCCTGAAGATGTGCAGAAAGATATTACTTTCTCAGAATCCTTTGGCTCAAACGTACAGGTTTCTGCTCTTTCTGTGCTAGATGAAAGGCTGAAAAGCAAGCTTGAGGGTTTTGTAGCTCCAAGAAAAGCCGTTTATAAAAAAGGTTACAAGTTAGTGGTAAACGGTTTATCGGGTGACGTTGAGGAGTTTAAAAGAGGAGAAATAAACAAAGATCCTAAAGATGAAAAAGAAATGTTTAATGAGATGCTTGATGAGCTTTACTTTTTTAAAGGAAAAGAAAAGTTCAACCTTCCTAAGAGATTATAAAATCGTTTAGTTCTTTATCAACTAAAAAGCACAGGAAATGTTCTTCCTATCTGCGCCAGTTTATACCTAAGATACAACCAGTAACCCCTTAAATAACCCTTTCTCATTAAATTTTTTCCAAGTTGTGAAAAAGTTAGGGCTGCAACATCCTGAAAGTTTTCACATCCGTTATCGGGGTTAACATATGAAACTCGTGTTCAGTGCCAATAATCCACGGAATATCTTTTATCCCGCTATAATAATAGATAAAACCCAGCGTTATTTTATCGCTTATATAATTTCTAAATATTAGATCGATTTTTTGCATGGAATTTTTTATATCAATTATTGCTTTTTTGTTCATCCTGTCCAGAACGCTTTATCCAGCTTAACAGCCTGTTTTGGTCATATAAAAATATAATTCTTTGTATAGTGTTTTATCTGCAAATCATTTAACCCCTCCAATGTTCTCCAGTAATGATGGATCAATTATAACTTCCTTCTTAGGTAGCCTTTGATAAAATATAACTGCTGGCATTTCAAGCCTTTCTATGTCAAAGGCTCCGTGAGGCCTTATGAAGTTATACCAATTCATGAACTCATCAACAGAATCAAAGAATTTTACCTTCTTCTCAAATATGTCAAAGAACTTCTCGGCCTTTCCGTTCGTCCTTCTGCTGCTCGGCTTTATTTTAACAGCTTTTCTGGCGCGAACTGGCATAGCCTGAGAAGTCGGCTCAGGCACCCCACCAGTTATAATTTGACCGGTTCACGCCATAAAAAGCAAAGATCAAAGTGTTTATAAAAGGGTTTTCATCGGTTCAGGCTTTTAACCGTTTTATTAACATCTCCGCCGTGAACGGCGAAGCTTTCAGCCTTTGTAAACCTTACTGCTCGAAGAATCGACTTTGTCATAAAATATGTTATAGCGTAGGGATTTTGCTTTTGCTATATATGCATCAGCCTTAATCTCCTAAATCATGCAAAAGACCTAGATAGAGAAGCTAATAAACGTTAAAGTTAATAAAATTATGCGTCAGTCCACTTTTTTATATCTTATACCAGCAGTTCACAGGCTTTCATATATGAGCTCTTTTTCTTTGTGTAAGAGCTTTAACCTTCCTCCTTTTTTTAGCTTTTCAAACTGTTCATCAGTGAACCCTGTAGCAAAAGGAACTTTGCTTATAAAAACGGCTGAAACTATTACTGGGTCAGGGTCCTTAACAACGACAATGGCCGGAGCATTCCCGTTCATGTAAAGCTGGTATAAACCATCAATCTGAACTACAGCGCTCCCTTTTCCTGAAGGCATCACTACAGCTTTTCCCTTTATCTTTACGCCTTTAAGCGGATGGTTTTCTTCTATTATTTCGGAGGTTTTTGGATCAGTCAAGTAGAAGTTTACAGGTGAATCTGAATATATTATTTCCCCTTCAGCATCACGTTCTGATACAATTTTGCAACGAATTTTTTCAATCATTTTTTCCCTTCACCGCGGCTTCAACAAGATCCTTTAAAGGCAGCACAGCGAGCTCGTGATTCCTCCTCTGCCTGTAATAGTATGCTTTGTAAGAATTTGTGGCCCCAAGGGCTCCTTCTAGCTGTTTGAATATCGGTTCGTCAACACATGTATCCTTGACTATTTTTACACCCTTCATGACTAGCTGGGAATACGTTCCGTCCTGCTTTAACTTCTCAAGTATGACGGCTGAAGTGCATATTATAAAGCTTACGTTTTTTGAAACCTTTCTGTTCCCGAGCATCTGGTTTACCTTTATGATTTCGCTGTAGGTAGAATGAGGACAGCCCATAAACACAGAATTTATTGGTCCGGTTTTCTGCTTTAACCTGCTCTTGAGATCTTCTATCTCCTTTTTTTCAACGTATATTTTCTCAAGGTTTTTCGGGATCATGTTCTGGTTTTCAAGCTTTATTATCTCCGGGGTAAGCCTGTAAAGGTGGTACATGGCTGTTGTGCCTGTAACGTTAAGCATCGCCCCGAAATCCCTAAGCGCCTCAGGCGAAGGCATGGTTTTTATCCCTTTTATAAGAGGAACGTCTTTCGGAGAAAGGAGGTTTCCAAGGTGAACGCCCAGCAAACCGAATTCAAAATCATCGGGTTCAAAGTCTATCTCAACCTCTAAGTTCGGCAGCCTGTTTTCGTCTAGGTGCAGGCCATAGTTAGGTGTCTTGCCTATTATTCCGGCAGCTAATGCACTCGCGCTGCTCTCCCTGTTGGTCCTTGCTCCGAGTATCGAGTTCAGATAAGGAGGCGTGCTCGATTCAGAGAAAGCCAGATGGTCTCCGATCTTTACCTTATCTTCAATCCCGAACATCGGTATGCAGCTGAAAGATTTTGTAACTTTGAGCTTATCACACACTTCATACGTCCTCTTTAGCAGGTTTATTTCATATTCGTTCAGCTCAGCGTTGAATTCATTGATCAGTTCATAATCCCATGCGGGATTGGTCGTCGTGGGGACCTTTACCTTTGCACCTCCAGAAGCAAGTTCTTCTGCAAAAGCTAGGTCTCCTTCCTGACCGCTGAGCCCCCAGTGGGCCAGCTTTACCGGTATAAGCCTGTCCGCATCAAAAACATCACCTATTTTTACAAGCAGCTCCATCGCAAGCGCCATGCCGGGGCCTTCTTCTCCTCTAAGTATTTTTTCTTCCTCGTTTGTCAGATACATATTTTGATCTTAATTACCATTCAGAACTTATAAACTTTACATGAACTGAAAGCTTTCCCATTAAAGGTAAAAATAATGTTGACAGTTTCATTTGTACGTCAATAAAAATAAATACTCTTTGGGTCAATTTAGGTCATGGGATCTAAGAATGAAGCTTTTATCGGCAGGGTTCTGATAATCGATGAGGAATACAATCAGCACCTTACAGAAACCAAGATCATAAAGGAAAACTTTCCCGAATTTGAAGTCTATGAACTTGAATACAGCAGGGAGAAGGTGCTTGAGTTAGCAGAAAATGTGGTAGGCATACTCGTTCAGATATATTTTCAGATGGATATGGAACTGCTTTCAAATCTTCCAAAATTAAAGGCAATATCTGTCTACGGTGGCGGGTTCAACAACGTTGACGTTCAGTACGCAACTCAGAAAGGAATAAAGGTCTCAAGGGTTCCCGATTACTCTAACCATGAGGTAGCTGAACATGTTATCTGGAGCATACTTTACTTTGCAAAAAAGCCGTTCTACCTTTCTCAAAGGGGAAGGCAAGGTTTCTGGGGAGCCAGAGCCGTTTCTGATGAGCCAATTGATACCTGGGACCCTGAAAGGATGGAGAACCTGCCGAGAAGGGTTCATGGCTCCATTTTGCTTATAATAGGCTACGGAAAAATAGGGAGAACAATAGCCTCAAAGGCAAACGGGCTTGGTATGAATGTGCTGTTTTATGATCCTTATGTAAAAGAAGGAGATGCGACAGCGGTTAAAGTCGAGCTCGAAGAAGGATTGAGGAGAGCCGATTATGTTGTGGTTTCTGCACCCTTAACCCAGACGTCAAAGAACCTCATTAATTACAATACTCTGAAGTTGATGAAGAAAACGGCGTACCTTATAAACATCGGAAGGGGTGGAGTTGTCAACGAAGCAGACCTCATTAAGGCTTTAAAAGAGAAAATCATCAGAGGAGCGTCGCTTGACGTTTTTGAAAACGAGCCCCTTCCGAAGGACAGCCCGTTTTACACCATGCCGAATGTCGTTGTAACACCACACGCGGTTTACATATCGGATAAATCCATCAGAGATCTTAAGGTAATAGCTGCAACAAACCTCGTGAAGCTCATCAAAGGCGAAAGCGTTCCGGGATGCGTTAACTGCCAATAAACCGGGAAGCTCTGACCTCGCGCTAAAGATGGTTCATACAAATTTCAGTTTGAAAACCAAAACGATTATTAGATCAGACGATAAAAATACCGCTAACAACATGATTTTAGATGGCAGGCCCATAGCACAGAGAATAGAATCGAGAATCGCCAGAGAAGCTTTTGAGTTTCAGAAAGATTATAAATTGAAGGCATCGCTTCATATAGTTGTTATCGGCAACGACGAGGTAGCCAACCTTTTTGCCGATATAACGCTGAATAAGCTAAAGAATCTAAACATGGACGGCCAAATACACAAATTCCCAGAGGACGCGTCAGATAAGCAAGTTATCGACTTGATAAAGAAACTCTCTTCAAAGAAAGAAGTTCACGGTATTATTGTAAACCTTCCTGTGCCAAAGAACTTGGATTTGCGCGCGATTTTATCCAGCATAGATGTTGAAAAGGACGTTGATGGTCAGAACCCTTATAATCTTGGAATGCTCGTCTTGGGAACTGAAGACCACGCCCCAGTTACTCCAAAGTCGGTAATCAAAATTTTGGAAGAATATAACGTACAGCTGACTGGAAAGAGGGTTTGCATAATAAACAGGACGCCGGTTGTCGGAAAGCCCCTGGCCATGCTTATGCTGAACAGGGACGCTACAGTGAACATATGCCATACAAAGACAACCGATATAGCATCGCTGAGTAGATCTTCTGACATCGTTGTGGTTGCGGTCGGCAAGCCACTGTTTTTAAAGGATCACATGGTTTCTGAAAATTCTATAGTCATAGATGTAGGAATAAACAAATACCAGGGTAAGCTCGTAGGGGATGCAGACTTTGAAAATTTGGTCAAAAAAGTTTCGATGATAACGCCTGTTCCCGGAGGCGTAGGCAGCCTGAAAACCATAATGATAATAGAACAAGCTTTAAAGAACGCTCAAAAGCTGATGCAGCGCTAAAATTTAACGTTTATTTGTTCTTTTTTACAATCTTTCCGTTGATTATAAGCGAACTTATCTTGTTCTCCCCAAACCAGTAGGTAAGCCAGTCAGGCTTTTCTACCTTCCATATTAACAGGTTAGCTTTCGCACCTTTTCTTATTAGACCGTGGTCGTTAAGCCCGAGGCTATAAGCAGAGTTTGCTGTTGAAGCAAGTAAAGCTTCAAGAGGGGTCAAGCCGTAAAGGTATGTTGAAAGTTCCATCGCGGTTTGCATGTTCAAGCACCATGAGTTAGGGCTGAAGTCTGTGCCTATTGCAACTATGCCGTTTTCCTGCCTGAGAACGTTAACCTTTGGCTTATTGTTTGTCATCAGAGAAAGTGCAGTGCATGGAAGTAATACTGCCGCTGCGCTGCTGTGAGCTATCTTTTTCATGGTGTCAGAAGGAGTTTTAAGCAAATGGTCGACCGTTTTAAGCGGCAATTTTTCAACGAGGTCACTGCAACCTATGTATTCAATTTCATCAGCGTGAAGCCTCAGTCCAATCCCTTTATCTTTTGCAGCGCTGAGGAACTTTTCGCTTTCTTCAAGGGTGAAGGCTTCTTTATCACAGAAGACGTCGGCATAATCAGGCCCAGCGTTCAAGTTTTCTATCATTTTTTTTATGTAATCTTCTCGATCTGAATTTTTCGGCGGAACGTGCATCAGAAGAGTTGAACGCGTGATCACATCAGAGCTTGTTTCCTTTATAACTTTCAGGAGCCTCTTCTCCCCCTCTGCGTTGACCGAATAGCCCGTTTTTACTTCTGCCCCTGCCGTCCCGTTGAGTTCAGCTTGTTTAAGCCTGAGCTTGAGGACATCCATAAGCTCGGCATCTGATGCCTTTTCTGTTGCCTGTGCAGTGCTGTAAATTCCTCCACCTCTCCTGAGTATTTCATCGTAGCTTACGCCGCTCAGCTTGAGGCTGAGTTCCCAGCTTCTTTCGCCGTAAAAAAGCATGTGAGTGTGCGCGTCGTACAAAGCGCTTGTAACAAGCATCCCGCCAGCGTCAACCCTGATCTTGGCTTCAGATCTTGAGTTGTTAGGTTTTATGTCTATGATCAATCCATGGGATATTTCTATCTGCGCGTTTTCAATCGTTTCTACTTCATCTTTCATCCTCCAAGGGGTAGACCTTGGAGTTACGATTTTCCCTATATTTTCGATAACTAGATCGTTCATTTATACGCTTTTTTGCTTGTACTTTTGATAGTATTCTTCAAGGTCTTTCTTTACCCTTTCGTATGTATAATCGCTGATCCTTTTTTCCTGTTTTGCTTCTTCGATTACTTTCTTGCTTTTTTCCTCAAGCATACCAAAAATGGGTATCTTTATTCCTTTTGTTCTTGCTGTTATGAGTGCTTTCGGATAACCTGCGTGAGCATGCCTAACAACGCCTATTCCGGGATCAACCGTAAACACCCTGAGCGCCTTTTCTTCTGCCAGTTCAGTTCCGTCAACAACTACGCCGATGCCCGCGTGTATTGCGTACCCTATACCTGTTCCGCCCCCATGATGGAAGCATGTCCATGTAGCTCCTGATGCCGTGTTTAGAGCGTAGTTAAGAAGGGGCCAGTCGCCTATGGCGTCAGAGCCGTCAAGCATGCCTTCAGTTTCTCTGAATGGAGACGCAACAGATCCGCTGTCTAGATGGTCTCTGCCGAACCATATTGGCCCGTTGAGCTTCCCTCCTCTCACCATCTGGCTCACTATCTTTCCGAAAAGGGCTCTTTCGCCGTAACCGAGATAGACGACCCTCGCTGGCAGTCCTTGGAACTTTACGTACTTGTTTGCGTTTCTTATCCATCTGTCAAGCTTCGGGTTTTTGCTGAAAAGCGTAAGGAGCACCTGATCAAGATCGTATATATCCTTGGGCTCGCCTGTAAGACTCGTCCACCTGAAAGGTCCCCTTCCCTCTTCGAAAAGAGGCCTCATGTATTCCATCTGTCCCGGTATCAAAAAAGCGTCGTTAACGCCGTGATCGTAAGCCTGCTTCCTCAGGTTGTTTCCGTATTCAAATGTTATAGCACCCCTCTTCTGAAGCTCAAGCATCAGCTGGACGTGCTTCACCATTGAGCTGTAAGAGAGCGAAGAGTATTTATCGGGGTCGCTTTGTCTTAGCTTTAAGGCTTCTTCAAAGCTCAGCCCTGCAGGAACGTACTGCAACACATCGTGAGCAGGGGTCTGATCAGTCAGAAGGTCTGGAACTATGCTTTCCTTTGTCAACTTTTCGAGCAGATCGACGGCGTTCGCAAGAACGCCTATGCTTGTTGGCCTTCTGCTATTCTTTGCCTCGAGAGCCATGTCTATAGCTTTATCTATGCTGTCGGTCCAGGTGTCGAGATAAGCCGTGTTAATTCTTCTCTCTATCATCCTCTTGTCCACTTCAGCTATAAGGGCTGTACCTCCAAGCATCTTTATCGCCAGAGGCTGAGCACCGCCCATTTCTCCGAGCCCCGCGCTGACCACGAGTTTGCCTTCAAGACTTCCTTCGAAATGCCTTTCAGCGGCATAACCTATGGTTTCGTAAGTTCCTTGAAGTATGCCTTGGGTGCCTATGTATGCCCAGCAACCAGCGGTCATCTGGTGAAAGCTTATAAGCCCTTTAGCCTCGAGCTGCCTGAATATGCTCCAGTCAGCCCATTTTGGCACGAGCATAGCGTTGCTCATGAGTACTCTGGGAGCCCTTTTATCAAGCTTGAAGACAGCCACAGGCTGACCGCTCTGTATGACCAATGTTTCATCGCTTTCCATGCTCATCAGCGTGTCGACTATGGCTTCAAAGTCATCCCATGATCTTGCAGCTTTTCCTGTTCCTCCGTAAACGATCAGGTTCTTTGGGTCCTTGGCTACCTCTTCGTCAAGAACGTGAAACAGCATCCTGAGAGGACCTTCCACCTGCCAATCCCTGCTCCTTACATGCAGCTCAGGTCCCTTTATCGCCTTGACCTTTCTGGTTTCAGGGTCATAATAACCTGAGGAAATCAGCTCTTCAATAGGCCTTCCAACATATTTATAGGGAACCGTCATAATTTACCAATGGGCTTTAGCTTATATAACCTTTATTTTTAAGTTTATCGAACTTGGAGGATTTTTTGTTTAAATTTTTCTTATGAGTTTTTAAAAAATTTATCTAATTTTTTATTAAAAATCATAAATTAGAACTTAAATAAATAAAAAGATATTTTTAAAATTAAAGGGAGAAATCGCCGAATTTCTCAAGCCTGTCCCTGTATTTGCTTCTCACTATCGCATATATTATAAAGAAAACAATTACATAAGCGCCAGCAACGTATGCCGCGTAGTTCAGCGGATATGAAGGGGCGGGATAAACCGCCAGTATTATTGCAGCCGCGAGCGCAACGATCACGATTACAGGTATGATCAGATGTCTGAACCATTTGAAAGTAGACTTTCCGTAATGATATCTGGCTATTCCAGCAGCTGCAAGCATATGGTTAATGTATGTAAAGAAAGCGTTGCTCGTGATCAGGAATATACCTCCCATGAGCGGACCCAGAAGCTCACCCGCTATGATAGAAATCACTATCGTGATAATGGCCGTGAACCATACAAGGTTACCAGGCACTCCATGCTTGTTGATCTTAAGCAAAGATTTTGGAAAGATCAAACCGTCCCTTCCAGTGCCGTAGGCCATCCTAATAGCGTTGTTGGCAAAAGAAACGGCAGAGCTGTTATAGCTGTTCAGAACAAAGATCGTAAGAAGGCCTGCTCCGATTATCCCAAAGTACTTTGTATAAATTATTATTCCTGGATCAGGTAGAGTTGCATAGTTGAACATATTAGAGGGTCCATAGATCACCGTTTGGGCGTAAGCACCTAATATTAACGTGAAACCAAGTATCAGAGAAAGGTATGCAAGAGCTCTCGGAACATTTTTCTTGGGATCTTTCGTTTCTTCAGCAACTGGTATTATACCGTTCATACCGCCAAAGGTCGTTATCCCAAAGATCATCGATACGCCTATCAGAACCCAGTTCCAGTTCACTGGAGCTGGCGTGAAGACCATCAGCGTGTTGTTTGAACCGGCAAGCACGACAAGGGCGAAAGAAGTTATAATGAGAAAAGCAACCTCCGCTAATCCTGTATAGAGCACGTATGACGTTGAAGGTTTTATTCCGTAATAAGTTAATAGCGATATTTCAACCGTTATGATTATAACTATTGGTATCCATAGCCATGGATAAGCTGTAGCTATTGAAGGGAAAAGCAGATATGCAAAAGATGCAAAACCGAGTATAGCAAACCCAGCAAGCCCAGTCATGTAGTAATACCAGTAGGTTACAGATGCGAAGAGCGAAACTGCCGAGCCCCACGCCCTCTTCTGAATTGCCGCCCAGCCGTAAGACGCCGCTACGATCTTTGACCATTCATAAAGGGGAATCGTCATGGCCAAATATATGAGCCAAGCCAGAAGCACGTCCAGAGGCATCGCTCCTCCAACTAGCCCCGCCAGACCAACATAATACAGTGCAACAACTCCTGCAGGTCCGTTCATCCCCAGCCCTTGTGCCAAAGCGTGCCAGAGAGAAATAGCACCCCTTTTTAGGTCCTGAGCCTGTTCTGTCATTAAACGTAATTAAAAAAGAAGTATCATATAAATTTTTTTCTTCGGAATATTTTGTTTTTTACAAATAAACAAAATTTAACTTTAAAAGGGTAGAGAAGTGAAAGCTTCCTTTTTAAAATGATAACTCTCTTGTAAAAACGCTTCGAGCTAAGATGTATTTTTTGTCCTATAGAGTTAAGCCTTCAGTAGACAAATTATTATTTATGTTTATGTTGAAGCAAACGAGACGATGAACTGGGAGGCTTTAGTCAAAAAGTTAAGATGATTCACAAACTATAAATATAAACGCATCAAAATATCGATAACCTATGAGCTCAGATCCTTTTTTAGAAAAATTCCTTAGTGGAACAGATGAACTGATTCTAGATAATGTAAAAAAGTTCTGTGAGAGATACTTAACTGATGACGTCATTAAAAAAATAGAAGAAACGGATGCCATACCAAATTCGATTGTCGAAGAGGCTAAAAATTTTGGACTTTTTGGAATAAGAATACCAGCAGAGTATGGTGGTGTAGGCCTAGATCTGTTGCCTTCACTTATAGTTCAAGAAATAATTTCTTCCTACTCTTTATCCGTAGGGGTATATTTAGACCAAACGCTTTTTGTTGAGCCCCTCAAAAAATACGGCACTGAAGAACAGAAAACAAGATATTTAAGAAAGATCGTTGAAAGGGGTGTAACGACTACTAGTGCAATGACCGAGCCTGAAGCAGGATCAGATGTTTTGAGTATTACTACTCAGGCTGTGCGTGAAGGTGATGGATGGAGGCTTAACGGGCGGAAGACCTTTATAACGATGGGCGATCAGGCAAATTTGTTTATTATTTTCGCAAAAACTTCACAGCGTAAAGACAAAGATTCTCTATCAGCATTTTTAATAGAAAAAGGTAAAAGGGGATTAGAAATAGGGCAACCAATAAAAAAGTCGGGGCAATTAGGCACTCATATAAACGAAATATTCTTAAATGATGTTTTTGTAGATTCGAATGATGTCCTTGGATCTATAGGACAGGGTTACGAAATAGCCATGTATTCTTATTTTTATGGGAGGCTTGTGGTGGCTGCACAGGCTCTTGGTTTAGCAGAGGGTTTAATGCGAAAAAGCGTAAATTACTCTTTAATAAGAAATGCATTTGGACAGCCGATAAATAAATTTCAGCTGATCAAGGATTATTTAGCAAAAATGGACGTCATGATAGAAACCGCCAAAAGCATGATATACAGAACAGCGCTTTTTGAAAATAATCCTCTATTTCCTGAATATTCTTCAATATCAAAGTTATATGCTACAGAAGTTAGCACCGATGTTGCACGAATGGCGATTAAGATTCATGGAGGGTTAGGAATAACTTATGATGCCGGAATTGAAAGAGCGCTAAGGGATTCTGTAATACAGGAAATATACGAAGGTACAAACGAGATACAGAAGCTCATTATATCTAAGAGCGCAACTGAAAAATACAAAGGTTGAGATGATAAAAATGAAATACGATATGCTAAATGGTATAAAAGTTGTAGAGCTTGGAAGGATTTTATCAGCACCTTATGCTTCAAAATTGCTATCTGATCTGGGGGCTGAAGTTATCAAGATAGAAGCCGGAGATGGAGACCCTTACCGGCAGCTTCCCCCGAAGATAGGAAATGAAAGCGCATGGTTTGCAAACTTCAATGAAGGAAAAAGATTTCTCAAAATTCCAGATTTAAAAGATTGGGCATCCAACGTCGACGTTATGGAGGCTCTTAAAACAGCTGATATTTTGATTGAAAATTTTAAACCCGGCGTTTTGAGCAAATTTGGTTTGGACTTCGTATCTATAAAAAAGCTTAATCCAAAGATAATTTATGTTTCTATTTCGGCATTTGGGCAGGAAGGAAGCCTTGCAGAAAAGCCGGGCTTTGATATCGTTGTACAGGCTAGAGCAGGGTATTTGATTGATTATTATAATGAAAAAGAAATTATACATAATCCACATGTATATATCAGCGATTATGCAAGCGGGTTATTCGCCGCTTTTTTAGCTACGGCCGCCCTTCTAAGAAAAGAGCGAAAAGCTGTTCACATAGATATTTCTATGTTTGACATTTTGGTTAATTGGTCTTCGATTTTTTATGCAATAACGTATCACGACAAAACTTTCGGTCAGCTCATTTTTAAGATGGATCCAGTTGCATACCCCTATGGGGTTTTCAAAACTAAGGACGGAAAACGGCTGGTTATTGCCGTTGTAGGCCCGAACATGGTTAAAAGGTTTTTTGAGGCTTTTAAAGAAGAATTTGTAAAAGAAAAATTAAACGTTGAAGATTTTCTAAGTCCATTAAAATTTAAAGAACTTCACAAAAAAGTGGCAAAAGTGATAAGAAGAAAGAGCTTTGACAAAATAAAGGAGACACTAGACAGGTACAGGTTACCTTGGGAAGAAGTCAAATCCGGGACTGACCTCATAAATGACCATTATTTGATAGAACGGAAGCTTTTTAAGGACATAATTACCCAATCTGGCGCAATCAGGGTAGCTAGAACCCCCATAAACATCAAGCTATAAGATGGCATATTCTAATGTTTTAACTTTTATGGGGTTAAGGGCATGTAATAATTTCCAGATAAGAGAGGGTTAAGGGCGGTACCGTTAACTTTATATTAAGGTTTATTTCTAGCTGGCACTTTCTGGCAAATGATTTTGCAAACCAGAAAAAGGACCCCCTGGTAAACATCTTCTATGTCTTATATCTCAAGTTTGAGCTTGAGAAAAGCTTCCCGTGTTCTTGAGCCGATAATAAAGAAGTACCATGTTGCCCATATGGAAGTAGATACAGAAATATTTTAAGAGCTTGGTTCTTTTGATGCGAGCAGGAAAGATGTTAAAGTTATATTTATAGATGAAACTGAAATATAAGCGGGAGATAAGTGTGGTTATGGGTTGCGTTTGAGCCTGAGCGGAAAAAATTTCCTTCTTTTCGCATTAGCTGACACCAGAACTCGCTGGATGCATATTATTTCATCATTAAGCTGATTAAAAAGTACGGAAAAAAGCCAGTATATACCGATGGAGCTCTATGGTAAGTAGACGCATGCAGGTGGTGCCGGAGTGATCACTTCGTTTATGACCAGAGCTTGAAGAACCTAATGAAGAGGATGAACTAATACATAAAGGACAGGAACAAAGGCTTTTTAGATCCTCTAGAAAAAAGTTCAGGTTTAAAACAGCAAAGAACTGGATTACTTTTAAATTCTTCTACAACTTTGTGTTCACGAATGAAGGCCTTCGGCGTGCGCCTCTTTTTGACGACTTTTGCCTGAATGGTTGAGGATCATCTCATTGATAATAAGCTTGAGGTGATCAGAATGAGCTTAAGTTAATAAAGCCAAATTAAGTACAAGATTATTCTAAAAATTATTCTACAAAAATAAAAATTGAAGCTTATAAATGAAATAAATTTTTAATAAGAAAAGAAAAGTTCGCTTTTCATTAATCTCTCTTTTTTTATAGCTAACGAGATTATTATTCCTATTACCCCCCATATAAATATAATAACAGTTCCATAACTTACCGGAAAAGAGATAGGCACAACCGAAAAGTAAAGAACGATAGCGAAAAATATCGATGCCACTGCTGGAATTATCACGTGCTTCAGAACGTTAAGTTCTTTTATTCGTTTGAAATACACGCTTAGGGAGATGTTTGTTAAAATATGGTATATAAAATATGCAACCGTGACTCCTGTAACTTCAATCAAAAAAGTATTTAGCGCGCCAAGGACATATCCTGCAGGGATGGCCAGCAGCAGCGCGATTAATATATTTAAGAAAATAGCATAATGGGGACTTTTGTATTTATGATGAACCTTTGCGAACATGGTTGGCAATAATATTCCATCCCTTGCAATGGCATATGTAACTCTTATGCCAGCATTAAAAGATGATAATGCCGAATTGAAAAAGCTATTAACGCCGAGAATAGTTAAAACTGCCGCTCCTGTTATCCCTATAAATTGTTTCGCTTCGATTATCCCAGGTATAAGTTGAGAACCAAAAGAGGCCATGTTATTTGGCCCCCAGCCTATTGTCAACGCATATGCTGCCAATGTAAGAGTTATTCCGGTAATTAACATCGAAACTATAACTGCCCGTCCTATTGTTTTGTGTGGAAGTTTAGCTTCCTCACCTAAAGTTACTGGCGTCCCAGATCCCCCAAAGGCAATGATAGAAAATATCATTCCTAGAAAAACACCGTTCCATCCCGTAGGACAAAATTTTGGGGTAAAAACAGCAATCGTATTAGCCGATCCAGAATTTGCCATTACAACAAGGCTGAAAATAATAATTATAAGAACTTCTAGTCCTCCGGTAATTATGCTGTACTTTAGAGAAGGTTTAATACCCAGATATGCCATCGTAAAAACAAAAACTATTAAGATAAGAGATAGAGGAATCCAGATCCACGAAGGAAGAGCTATGCCTGTCAGTAATTGAAATGCAGCCGGAAAAAATAAAGCGCCAAAGAAGATTGCTTCATTTGGAACGATTAACCACGTATATATGAGATATACCCAGCCAGTAAATAAGCCTGCACGAGGCCCGAGTCCCTTTCCAACAAATGTATAATATCCTCCGCTACTTGCAATTTTCTTAGAAAACTGAAATATTGTATTAATGCTTAAAAAGGTTGCTATGAAAGCTAAAAGGAAAGCAAGTGGTAAAGCCCCAAATGCGAAGAGAGCTGCAGAAGTAAAAAACGCTATCAAATCCATAAGCGGTGCAACCGTAGTGAGGCTCTGTGAAACTACTAACCAAAAACCTACGGCATCCTTTTCTAGAGCGCTAACTTCTTCTTTCTTCATAGGTAATTCTTAATACTATTTAATTCGATATAAACATTTCTTTTTTAGCCAGACTTTTAATTTTTTAGAAAAATTAACCTGCGTTCTGTAAAATTATGTACGTTCTAATTTTCAAAGACCAATTATTTTTCCGTCTTCAGTCAGGTCAATCCTGTACGCTGCAGGCTCTTTCGGAAGCCCTGGCATTGTAATTATTTCACCGAGGATCGGGACAACGTATCCTGCTCCTGTCATCACCCTAAAATCTCTAACTGTTATATCAAACTCCTTTGGCACGTTTATCGCTTTTGGATCGTCGGATATCGATAGCTGGGTTTTTGCCATGCAGACAAAAAGGTCTTTAAACCCTAGCTTTTCAATCATCTTAAGGCCGTCCTGCGCCTCTTTTGTATAAATCACACTTCTTGCTCCATAAACCTTTCTGGCTATCTTTTCAATCTTTTCTTCAATAGAATCTTCTAGGTTGTAAGTATAATTTATTTGTGGATTAGGGTTTCTGTCTGCTTCTTTTATTACCTTTTCAGCAAGTTCTATCCCCCCTGAGCTCCCCTTTTCGTACACTTCTGAAAGGGCCCACTCAACCTTTTCTGAATCCATCATGCTTTCAAGTGCAGCAAGCTCCTTTTCTGTGTCCGATGGAAACCTGTTAATAGCAACAACTGGGTTAACGCCAAATTTCCTGACGTTGTTTACGTGATACCTAAGGTTTTCAAACCCACTAGCTAAAGCTTCAACGTTTTCTTCATCAAGCTTTTTTGCTCCTCCATGATGCTTTAATGCCCTGACAGAAACCACCACTACTGCAGCGCTCGGCGCAAATCCACCAATCCTTGAAACCACGTTGAAGAACTTTTCAGCTCCAAGATCCGTCCCGAAACCTGCTTCGGTAACAAAGTAATCGGAATATGCAAGGCCTATCACGTCAGCAACCAGGCTGTTTGTCCCGAGAGCTATGTTTCCAAAAGGGCCAGTATGAATAAGAGCAGGAGTGTTTTCAGACGTCTGGACAAGGTTTGGCTTCATCGCGTTTTTAAGGAGCGCTGCCATGGCTCCGTTGGCCTTTATATCTTTAGCAAAAACAGGCTCGCCTTTTTTGCTTAAGCCCGTCAGAATTTTCCCAAGCCTTTCCTTGAGCTCGACGTAGTTTCTGCTCAGAGCAACCACAGACATAACCTCGGACGCAGGAATTATGTCGAACCCGTCCTCATAAACTGCGCCGTTACCTTTGCCCAGCCCGACAATTATCTGCCTGAGCGACCTGTCATTCATGTCTATGGTCCTCCTCCAGATTACTCTCTTGGGATCGATCGATGGGCTCAGATCGTGAAATATGTGGTTGTTTATCATTGCAGAAAGCAGGTTGTGCGCAGACTCTATAGCGTAGAAGTCGCCAGTAAAATGAAAATTTATTTCTTGGCTCGGCTCAACGGTTGCCTTTCCTCCCCCTGTCGCTCCTCCCTTTATTCCAAAGATTGGTCCCAAGGATGGCTGCCTGATGGCGAGCACGCTTTTGTACCCCAGCCTGTTTATCGCCATCGACAATCCTATTGAGGTCGTTGTCTTTCCTTCTCCAGCAGGGGTTGGGGTTATCGCAGTTACAAGTATGAGCTTTGAACTTTTTCTCTTGATTTCTTTGAGAGCTTCAAGCGAAATTTTAGCCATAAAGCCGCCATAAGGCTCAACGTATTTTCTGTCGATCCCCATGTAATCTGAAACTTCATAAATTTGTTTTAGCTCCATTTTTACCACCATTAACTCTTTCTTTTATTCTGTTATAAAGCTCTTTTGAGTTACCTTTTAACTCGTTGGCCTTGTTAAGGATGTTTTTTGCAAATTCGCTGTCAAACTTTATGTTTTTTAAATTAACGTATACATTTTCCAGTGCTCCGTTTACGGCTGAGAACGCAAAGTATGAAGCTGATACTGCATCTGATATGGCGTTTTTGTTTCCTATTTTCATTATTATTTCGGAGAGCTCAAGAACCCTATATGACAGGCTCGCCGTCTCAAGGGGAACAGCGCAGGCCTGTTTGCTAGCTTTCTCAATCGCTTTCAGTTTTTCCTCTTCGTCGTTCACGTTCTTTGTAGCCCTGTAAGCTTCGATTATCATGTTAAAGGCCTGCGAATCCTTTTCTGCATTTTTTAAAAGCTCTTCTCTAAGCGTCTTTGCCTCGCTGAGTATTTCTGAAGCTTTTTCCTGCACGTCCTTATACTTTTTCTTCCCAATGGTTAAGGCGGAAACCTTGCAGACTAGAGCTGCAGCAATGCTTCCTACTATGGCAGAAGCGGCTCCTCCGCCCGGAGTTGGGTTAGTGCTCGAAAGATCTTCAAGGAACTCTTTTATCTTTGATTCTTCGATCATATGAAAGCGCTCAGAAGCTTGTTTTCGAAAACCTGGTCAGATTTAAAGCTTCTCAGCTTCATGTAGACCCTCAAAGCGTCCACCAGCGCATCCAGAGGCACGAGCCCAACAATTTCAGCTTCTACAACAGAAACCCCGTAACTTTCAGCTTCCATCTTTATGGCTTCAAAAACCCTGTAAATTGGGGTCTCTTTGTAGTTCAGCAGGTTCATAGAAACCTGAACCATGTTCCTTTCCTTGAGCTCAAAACCCAAGGCTCTGACGTTCTTGAAGCTTCCCGTCTTTTCCCTTATACTTTTTGCTATCTTTTTAGCTATGCTGACGTCCGTTGTGTTAAGGTTGACGTTGAACGCTATAAGGAACTCCCTGGCTCCTATTATTGTTGCCCCAGCGGTTCCAACTTCCGAAGGACCGAAATCCGGTTTCCACTTTTCTTCTTTTATGTGTTCCTTTAGCTGTTCGTACTGAAAGCTTTCGTTCCTTATGTCTGCAAGGTTCTTTCTCCACTCGACCTTTGCGGCCTTTTCATAAAGGTAAACAGGTATTTTGAGCTCCTTTCCAACCCTTTCCCCAAGCTGCCAGGCAAGCTTGACGCATTCCTCCATGGTAGTATCAAATAGCGGAACAAAAGGCACAACGTCAGCTGCTCCAAACCTCGGATGCGCGCCCTTATGCTTTTCCATGTTTATCAGCTCTGCTGCTTTCTTTATCCCGCTGAACGCGGCATCGACAGCATATTCAACAGGGGAAACAAAAGTTATGACGCTCCTGTTGTGGTCCGGATCCATTTCAACGTCGAGTATCTTTACATGATCATTAACCTTGATTGCTTCAGCTATCTGGTTAACGACGCTCTTATCCCTTCCTTCGCTGAAATTTGGAACGCACTCGACAAGCTTCATGATTTTCTTTAAGATGCAAAGAGCTTATTAATTTTTCTAGAAAGGATATTTTTAAACTTATGGGGTTAAGGGAGCAAAAGTCTTATTTTACGATGGATGCAAATCCTTCTGAATAAAGCGGGTATCCACAGCTGAAAGGTTGGGTACCCATGTGAGCGGCTTATTAATTTATCGACGATGCTTTTCCTGTATGATAGCGGGGAGCCGTCAGAGCTTCTGGACAACTTCCTTTACCCTTACCCTAAGGACACCTTCAAGCCTGTATATGTCAACAAGCGCTAGGAACCTTGAGCCTTTTTTCATCATGTTCCTCGGCCCGTTGAACTCTGCGGGCTCAAGCCTCGCCCTCCACTTTCCGTCTATCAGAACAACGGCTGAACCCGGGAATATCTTCTCAACCTCTATTTCGCGAACGTCCTTGCCGTAAGCCTTTGCTGCGGATGCCGTCATGTAAGACCCGTTTTCCCCCTTTACGATCTTCTTCTGATTTTCAAGCTTTTCTAGCGCGGACTGAACAGCTTCTCTTGGTATGCCCTCTTCATCTGCGTACGAAAACAGCTCATCGAGCTTGGCACCATTTCTTCCTGCTTCCATAAGCTTTGTGTAAACATACCTTGACGCCCTTTCGACCTCCCTTCTAACGTTTCTTGTGAACTCTTCCTCTTCGACAACCTGCCCTTTCGGTCCTCCTGCTTCCTTTTCTATTTCAGCTATTTCCTCAGCGCTCATGGGTTCTTCTGGAGGTTTCTGGGTCAGCCTGATCACCGGCTGAAGCTTTGAGTTTATCGTTGAAGCGATCCACCTCATTTTCCTGGCTTTGCTCATGCTGGAATAGAGGTAAGCGGTATCGAGCGTCTGTTCTGTTGCAAGAATTGTAACTTTTCCGGGCCCCTTTCTTCCAGTCCTTCCCTTTCTCTGTATGTACCTGATTTCGCTCGGTATGGGTTCATAAAAGAAAACCCTGTCGACTGCTGGTATGTCAAGCCCTTCTTCGGCTATCGAAGTGGAAACCATCACGTTTATCTCTCCCTGCTCGAGAGCCTTTATCATCCTTGCCTGTTCTTCCTGGCTCATTCCCCTGTCGTTTGCCTTTTTGGCCTGACCAACGAACCTCTCTGCCCTAACTCCTGGAACTTCTTTCAAAGCTTCAACTATGTGCTTTGCAGTGTCCCTGTACTGGGTAAAGACTATCATCCTTGAACTGGGATTCAGGGACAGCTGATCGCTGATAAGCTTCTTTAGCATGATCAGCTTAGGGTGTTCATCCTTCACCTTTTCAACAAGATAAGAGAGGACCGAATAATCGGGATCAGATGCCAGGAGCGCGTGAGATCTGCTCCTCTCTTCATCTGTCCTTTTCATGAACTCGTAAAGAGCGTAGACTCCCTGCGTCTCTATCAGTTCAAGCATGTGAAAAAGCGTGAGCGCTATCGACTGGGTCATTATGGCTTCGAAGATCCTTCCCCTCTCCTCTTCAACGCTTTCAGCTTCGAGCGTATATCTCAGTTCATCGCCCAGCTCTATCAGGTGTCTTCTGGTTACCATGTCCGGCGGGACCCTGAGAAACTTCCTGTCATAAAGCCATCTTACCCTCTTCATCAGCATTCCCTTTATCAGCTCTCTTATCCTTCTGTAGCTTTCAGGAAGAGAAACCTTTACCCATTCAAGGTCTATCTTGTGAACGTAAGGCTTGACGTCCGGGTCGTCTTCGTCCCTGAACTCGACCCTTTCAATGTAAAGGTTCCTGCACACTTCCATTACCCTTTCCAGCTTTGATCCAGGAGAAGCAGTCATTCCCAGTATGACGGGGTAATCAGCCTGCTCAACGTATCGCTTCGCTATCTCAGTGTAAGCATATTCTTTAACGGCCCTGTGGGCTTCGTCAAAAACGACAAGGCCGAAATCCTTTAAGTTCAACCTCCCCTCGTTTAGATCGTTCCTTACGACTTCAGGGGTTGAGAAGAATACCCTCGCTTTAGAGTTCCATACAGCAGCTCTGTGCTCAGGAGTGATCTTTCCAGTTAAAAAAGCAACGTCGCTGTCTCTGAGCTTCAGCATTGCCCTGAAGTTCCTGCTATGCTGCATAACAAGGGGCCTTGTAGGAGCAAGCACTAGGACCTTTGAGTTCCTGCGCCTGTAAAGCGTTTCAGCTGTTACAAGAGCCGATATCACAGTTTTTCCGAGGGCTGTGGGCAGTATGACAAGAGTGTTCCTTCCGTAAGCTGACTTGGCTATGTTTATCTGGTAAAGCCTTGGCTCGACGGCTCCAGGCCAAACAAGTGGGTGTTTGATGTAGTTTTCTTGCAACCCTAAATCTCTAGAACTTCGTCAGAGCTCTTCTGTCCTTTTTTCTTCGGGTTTATCTGGTCGAGCTCAGCCATCAGCTTTTTAAGCTTATCGTTCTGTATAAGCTCCAGAAACTCGTTCAGCTCTTCCTGATCCCTGATGACCAAACCTCTCTTTTTCTTCGGGTTTCCGTTTTCATCAACGGGGTTTATTTCAACCGCTAATCTGCTTGGAGAACTCTTGTAAGCAGGCATCTTGAGCACAAAGATGCCAGGCACAGAAGTCTTTAACCTTGACCAGTCCTTCCCATTCTTGAGAAACTCTTCAAGCTTTTCGTCCACCACATGTAACACCTGATAAATATTTTTCATACATGAATAAAAGCTTTTCTTAACGAATCCTTTGTTCCATAATATACGATTATATTCTTTGTTGTACAATGTCTTCTAACGATCTCTTTAGACTGTGTTTTTCATAGCACTCTTGATGAACCGTTTCTGCTAGCCTCCACGATGTTGTAGACGTATACCTTGGCTAGTATTTCGTTGATCATCCTCAAACCAACGGTAAGGTTGAGAAGTTCTTTGATAGATGAATTTATGAATTGGTACAACTTTATAAGGCCACACGGAGCTTTTTACATAGAAAAGCTTGAAACTCCAGCAGTTATATATTATAAGAGGCTTCCCAAAAAGGAGATCGTTGATCAATCATTCTTTGATATGCTGGAGAAGAGGGTGTAATAATTTGGGAATAAAACAGCGTCATATACCTTGCAAGCACTATATAAAATACGAGAGCTAGCACAGAAGTGTAAAGGTTAGTTATAAAGTACTTGATGGATCCTGTAAATGGGTTCAACTATATCGAAAGGTGTTTTTTAAAATATAACTTTTTAAAATTATTGTTCAGCGAATTATCCTGACCTTTTGGTCAGGGCTTTTCTGTTCATAGACACGCTTTTACATGAGGAATACTTTATGCTCCATAATGCTAATTGTAGAGGCTCAACCATCTGAAGTCTTGCATGCGTTCCACATGCAGAGCCCATTGCTGATTCCACTCGATCGGAGTGCTGTCCTTATTCGAGGCATCGCGGATTCCCTAGATCGAGGTCTGCAAGGCTTTCTGGACAATTTATGCCTGTAAAGGTAATGAGCAGAAAGCTTACACATTCCTAATAATATGCATCTAAAGTTCGAGGAATTTGACTTATGCCCAATTAACTTCAATTAAAGTTGATATCTTTAAATTTGTAAAATATCCACGCTCTTACCAGCACAATTATTGCAAAGGATCTCTAAGGTTTTTGAAAATTATATCTAGCTCGATATCGAGCTAGATAGAAGCCAATAATTTACAAGACAAGAATCTTTTCACAAACCAAGGTATTATTTATTATATTAAAACAAGTTTCTTTAAAAAACTATGAATCTGTAATTTTTTTCGGCGTGTTTTTTCATTAAAATTTTACAAACGCTGAAAGCTTTGCCGCTTGCGGGAAAGGAAACAAACTGACAGAGAACATGTGGTGATATCGCGAATTGATAAATGCAATCGAGCTTGAGGCTCAGGAATACGGGATGAAAGCATATGAAGTGATTGGATACAATATATCAAGGCTGTGCGCTTATCACAATAATGAGCGGCACGCAGTCCTAGAGGGGATAAAATGTTCATTGGAGCACGAACTCCATTCAGACCTCAACGGTGCATTGAACATACTGAAAAAAGCAACCGGAATGCTGATCCAGGGCACTGCAAAGCCGCTTTAATATTTTGAGTTTTACAGCAAATTATCCTTTGTTAAAGGGGAGTAACCCCGAGACCTCGGGAACAATCGCCTTTTAAGGCGGTGAGGAAGTCAGTTTAGAGAAAGAGCAGTTAACAAGAGAAAAATAGTTTTTAGCGCCAGCCGGTTAGCTTCATAGCGTTTACAACCCTTTCAACGGCCAGCGCTAAAGCCGACATCCTATAGCTAAGGGACTTTTTCTGAGAATAATCATAAACGTCCTTGAAAGCCTTTACGAGTTTGTTCTCCAACTTCTGGTTGACCTCGCTTAGCTCCCAGTGTTCCCTTTCCAAATTCTGTACCCATTCAAAGTAAGACACTATAACGCCTCCTGAATTCACAAGTATATCAGGTATCACTTTTATGCCTCTCTGCTCAAGGATTTTATCTGCCATAGGAGTGGTTGGCCCGTTTGCGGCTTCTATCACGAGCTTTGCCTGGATCTTTCCAGCGTTGTGTTCGGTGATCTGGTTTTCGATTGCTGCCGGTATAAGCACATCAACTTCAGATTCGAGCAACTCTTCATTTGTTATATCATCACCATAAGGAAGCTTCCCTATTCCCTTGTATTGCTGGAAGTCTCTATAAAGGTCATCAAAATTTTGTATGCCGTTTTTAAAATACTTACCCCCAGTTATGTCGCTGATCGCAACAACCTTTGCGCCCATTTCTGTCAGGAATTTCGTTGTGAAAGACCCAACGTTGCCGAAGCCCTGTACTGCAACGGTAACATCTTTTATATCTTTCTTAAGTATAAGCTTAACAGCCTCCCTCGTTACAGTCGCAACGCCTCTACCGGTTGCTTCAAGCCTTCCCTCTGAACCTCCTATTTCTATAGGTTTACCGGTTACAACTGCAGGTACGTTATACCCTTTGAGCTTTGAATACTCGTGCATCATCCACGCCATAACCTGAGGGTTTGTTCCAACATCTGGGGCTGGTATGTCTATTTCAGGGCCTATATTGTTGTATATCGCATCGGTGAACTTCCTAGTTACGTCTTCTAGTTCTTCTTGCTTTAGCGAATATGGGTCAACGTTTATACCTCCCTTTGCTCCTCCGTACGGGATGTCAACTAGCGCCGTCTTCCAGGTCATCCACATAGATAATGCTCTGACTTCGTTTAGATCCACAGCAGGGTGATATCTGATGCCTCCCTTAAAAGGACCCCTGGCGTTGTTATGCTGAACTCTGTATCCCACAAAGCTCTTTACTTCGCCGTTAGAAAGTTTTACGTGAATATACGTAACAAACTCTTTCATAGGGAATTGCAGCATCTGATAGTAAACCGGATCTATTTGTATTTCTTCTGCCGCAAGTGCCAGCTGTGTAAGCGCGTTGTTGTAAGGGTCTTCTTCTTTTACTCCTGTTATGCTTTTTTGCATAAAAATCAGTTAAAAGCTGTACGATTAAAGGCTTTCTGAACAACTTTAAGGTAAATTTTCTTTAACATTTAAGGCTCACGATTTAGAATTTCGCAATATATTCTTTTTTAGCCTGAATGATAAGCGCTTTTCTAAGCGGTGATTGACAAGCTTAGCTCACTGTTTAGCAAAGATATTTATCTTTCTAAAAATAATTTTTCATATTTTTATCAGAGACCCATCTGTAAGGCGGGGAGTTTACATAAAGAAACTGATAATGAAGAATCATTGAGAATGCATAAATATTATTTTTCCTAAAAAATCTGAATGCTTAAAATTGAAGGGCTCCCCCGGCTCAGAATCAGGCCCAATGAATGCTGCAGATGGGCAAGCGTATCTTTAATAATTTTAAGAGATTCAGACGAAGTGCTGCTCATAAAGAGGACAGAAAACGCCAGAGATCCTTGGAGCGGAAACGTGGCTTTTCCTGGGGGCCATTATGAAGCTTCTGATAAAGACCTTTATGAAACAGCAGTAAGGGAAACTTTTGAAGAGGTCGGCATTAGGCTTTCCTATGAGGATTTTGTCGGCGTGCTTGAAGCAGGTTCTCCCTCTAATTCAGAAAAAACCAAGGTGCTGCCTCACGTTTTTGTGATACCAGAAAGGCCCAGCACCAAGATAAATCCCGGCGAAGTCCTTTATGCGTTCTGGTTGCCGCTCAGAGAAAAACATAGTATAGTGCCGTATACTTTTGGAGATGTTTACAAAGGCTGGGCGATCGAATACAGAGGAGAAATAATCTGGGGGCTTACCTACAGAATAATCAGGGAATTGCTCAAGAAGGCTAATATTGCGGAGCTGCCCTAAAAATGACATGGAAAAGGCGAATTCAATAATTCAGGAGCTCATGGCCGATTATGTTCATGGCGCTTCATGGTACTACGATAAAGCTGTTGAGTTCTTTGTATCTCTTGGGTCTTATGATCCAGGCAAGGCTGAAGTTCTTGAAGAAGTAAGGCCGGGCATGGCTTCTGTAAAGAACGTCATTGAAGCTTTTAAAAAAGGCACTGCTGAAGGCTACAGCGTTGAAAAAATAGCGAAGGTTCTGAGGTTTTTAAAAAGCTCAGCTTATGATAAGATTTCAAAATCTTCGCTCGAGATCTCAAGTGTAGCAACGATAAGCTTCTCATCCAACGTTCTTTCTTTGCTTAAAAGCTCCGGGGTCAAGCAGATCTACGTTTTCACATCAGATCCAAACACAGAGCTCAAGCAGGCACTGGACGAATACAGTAAGTTTGCAGTTGCAGCAGCAGTACCTCTGAGCTCAGCGCAGCACTATATCGAGTATGTGGAAGCTGTTGTCTCAGGTTTTGATGGTCTTTACTCATCAGGGCATTTTGTCAACAAATCAGGCACCTTCATGCTTTTCTGCGCCGCAAAGGAAAAGGGGATAAAAAACGTGATAGTGGGGGAATCGTTCAAAGCTTATGATGGTTTTCCTCCACCGCCTTTAAAGGTCAGGTGGGAAAACCTTATGATACCAATATTCGAAAGTATACCTCTGAAATTAGTTGATACGCTAATAACGGATTCTGGAAGCTACAGCAACCCTGACAGCTTAACTGTAAAAGAAATTTACAAAAACTTTGCTGAAGAATTTGACAAAAAGCTAAGAGAAGGGGATCTTTAGGTACTTCAGCGGAATATCCTGATACTGACCGTCGGGGAGAGTTCTCCTTATCAGAATCGGGATAAGTTTTGATTTAACTTCGGCTTCAGCCATCTGAAAAGCGTTTTTATAGCTTCCCTGTACAAAGGGCGGGGCCCCCATAGAAAGCATCATGGCTCTGGCGCCAACGATGCGGGCATATTCATATTTTGTTATGGTTTCAGGACCAACAAGAACCTTAAAGTCTTCTTTATCCATCGCTAATATTTAAATGAAAGCGCGTTTTAAATTTTGCTTATTTATCAAAGTTTTGGCTGTTTTTAAGCTCTTTTATAAGCTCAACAAGCCCATTTTTACAGTTTAAACCATAAATCTTTGCGATCTTTTCACATAACTCAGTTTCTATGATCTTTTCAAACGGACCATAAATATCGTTCAGAGCCTTAACGAACTCTTCTGGTTTTTGTATAACGTCTTCAGGCCTTATACCATGCATTTTTGTAAGGTAAAAGAGGACAGCGTTCTTAACGGGATCTCCCCCGTATTCAGCCAGAGTTTCTTCAACAACCTTTTTTAAAAGGTCTTTTGAGCTCTTCCTTGGCACTCTATACCACCCTGATAAAATCTACTGCACCTTTTTCTGTGTTTATATCTACAATATAAAGTGGGCTGAGAGGTCTGACGCTTCTCCAGAACAGAAAGCCGTCAGTAACAGTCATCTTCTTGACAATGTTTGCATACTTGAGTTGCACCCTCATAGCTTCTTGGTTAGAGTAACCCATGATAATTGTGATCCTGTTGAGCTCAATATCCTTCTTTACTTGATCCATAACGTAGATTTCATATTCAACAGGGTCCTTAACGGCAAAATCTTCTTCAGCAAGCAAGTTTATGAAGTTCACTGCATTGTTTATTTCAACAGATTTTGGAAACGATACCCTATCGGCTTTGTACCCAAAATCCTTTGCATTAAACGTAACTATGTTAATG
>Ga0080003_1000439_pt1 | contig 27876 bp, 27 predicted proteins | sample JossMetagenome_FD_69206 | JGI IMG/M metagenome (GOLD analysis project Ga0080003, IMG submission 69206) | Hot spring microbial communities from Joseph's Coat, Yellowstone National Park, USA - JC2_E (SPADES assembly) (version 2) | ecosystem: Environmental > Aquatic > Thermal springs > Hot (42-90C)...
TCCTCATACCTATCTCAAAATCATCAAATGAATATGGCGGAGTCTTCAGCACCATAATGAAACCAAATATATAGGTCAATTAAATTTTACCATCCATAGAATGATGGGTAAACTGTTTTTAAGGGCTTAATGCATTAACCACGCATCGCCCTAGCATCCCATAATCAAGATCCGGAATTAATTACCATAATGCCCTAGAATGATGAGACTGAATGGAGACGATTCCAAACATCTGAGGAACCCTATAACTAGGCTAAAGCTTGGAGCTTGCGGCTCCCAATGAAAGCGGGGCCACAATAGGCTGACTGACAACAGCCCCCTCGCCCTGATGTTCAGGGCTCCCACGTAATCCGCTGGAGCGGTGTACCCGCACGACAGGCACTTGAATACGTCTCGAGACGGCTTGTTCCCTTTATCCGTGTAATGGCATAGGGGGCACTCCCTCGACGTGTTCTTCGGGTCCACGACTATGATGGGTACACCTCGAAGCTTCGCCTTATACTAGATGAATCCAAGAACTCGCCCTTCAGGGCGGGGAGCCGTCAGTGCCATGACCAAACGTTCCCCTCCCTCCTGAATCTCTTCCTCACTGCGTCGTATTCTTCCCATACTTTACCTAGGAATTCATCAGCACATAAAATCCTCCCATCCTCCAGCATCTCTAGAATGAATGTGCTTCCGCTCCTTAACTTATTCATGAAGACCTCAGTGTTCATGGCCGTGGGCATTATGTTGGGGTACTCCATTATGAAAGCCCTAAGGAAGGCCTCTCTTGGATCCTTAGGCAATTCATCAGAGACCACTAGGATATCTACATCACTGGACTCAGTGTAATTACCTCTAGAGTAGGAGCCGAATAGTATAACCAGCTTAACATCACTAAGCTTCCTCCTATACTCCTCACAGAGGTTAGGTAACAAGTCCCCTCACCCAATCGATTATTTTCCTAGCGCACTCAATACACCTCTCAGAATCGAACTTGTTATAGTAGTCGGCGGGTGCTCCAGTATCATATACGTCAGGGTACCTAGATGGTATGTATTGCTTATCCAGTTCCTGCATGCACATTAACACATAGTCAGGAGTCTTAATTCCAATTGCTTGAATTAAGAATACCAATGAGTACCCCCTTACCTCCTTATGGAAATAATTCAGGAGTGCCTTAACGGCCTTCTCTCCAGCTTGCTGGGACTCATAGCATGCCTCCTCATATAGGCCATACTGGTGATTAAGCTGCGCTGAGGCGAGGTTCCTCTCGCTCTGTCTTAACCAATCAGCAGTTCTACTTACCATGGCACTTATACTATCCTTTTATTATGTGACTTAGTTTTTTATTTTTTATCGAAATTAGGTGTTTGTTAATTGAATAAAGGTGGCTCTCATTCATTTGCTCCACCAATCAAGCCAACCCATCCTAAACTATGAAACTTTCAGCCATAAAAGTCTGGCCTCCTCCTTCGTCTTGGCGTTTCCCGAGGTAGGGTGATCTTTCATGGGCGCTACTCAATTATGATTCAACTATGAATGCCGCACTTCTTTACCGATAAAGGAACTATTAATGCCCACTCCTCACTATGCTTAATGCACCATTCCTGAACCTTCAGCTATTAACTTACGGTAAGATCACAAGTTAACGCTGAACTTATTATCTCTCTTGAGCAATATTGAAGAGATAACCCAAGCAGATCATTGAAACCCCAAGAACAATTACTAACCCTTGGTGCGGGGGGTGGGATTTGAACCCACGCAGGCCTACGCCAACGGGACCTAAACCCAAATCAACTTGCAGGGATAATGAATGAGAAACCCGCTTGTTGATGCAACGCCTAATGACATAATCCGCGTCATAAAGAAGGCACTCGTGGATAGGAGCTTTAGGAACCTCCTCTTCGACCTACTACGCCAAGCCTTTGGTGAGGAGTTCCATGAGTACAGGACATCCTGGATAGTGAGCGAGAAGGACATTGAGGACTTCATAAGGGCTAAGAAACTCAAGGGACTTAGGGAACAAACCATTAACGACGAGGTTAGGTACATCAGGCGAGCCCTCGCCGAGTTGGGTTGGAACCTAACCCCCGATGGCATTAGGGAGTACTTGGCGGGGCTTGCTGAGGAAGGGTGAGGCATACGTCCTAAAGCACACGACCTACTCGCTCAAGTCATTCATGAAGACCGTCCTCAAGCCCAGGGACCCTGGGCTCTTCGCCCTATTGTACAACAGCTTCACCGTCGTGAAGCCGAGGAACCGCAGCAAGCCTAAACTACCAACCATTGAACAACTCCGCCAAATATGGCAACAACTACCAACAATAGAGTCCAGGCTGTACTTCATTATTTTGTCAGAGTGTGGGTTGAGGCCTAGCGAGCCATTCCTAGTCAGTATTGATGATGTTGATTTCGAGCACGGGGTAATCCGCATTGGTAAGGTTACCGAGACGAAGAGGGCGTTCATAGCCTTCCTGAGGCCAGAGGTTGTTGATTGGGTCAAGAGGGAGTATCTGCCAGGCAGGTGCTTGGTAGGGGGTTCGAGCTTTACGAGCTTAGGAAGTTCTTCGCAACCTGGATGGTCAGCCAAGGCGTGCCCAAGTCCATAGTTAATACCCTACAGGGTAGGGCACCACCAAGCGAGTTTCGCATACTCGTGGAACATTATTGGTCTCCTCGTCACGAGGAGCTCCGTAAATGGTACCTTAAATACGCGCCTAGGGTTTGTTGTTGATTTTTGATAGTATGCAATGCCTTTTTTAAAGCAATAATGAGCGGTGTCTCAATGGATTGGTTCAGCGTTATCGTTAATAATATTTTGAGTATTACTAATTTGTTAAAGGTGAGAACGAGGACTATGTACCAGTATATACTATGATTAGCTCCAGGGCTTTGGTCATGCTACAGGCACATGCTGAACCTCTTATGTTGAGGATAAGACCTGCTTAACGTACTCTATGAGCTTTTCCTCGCCAGCTCCTTGAGGATAAACGTTGTCTATAACCTCTATTCCTAAAGACTTAAGCCTCTTCTCAACATCTTGAGGTACGGGCTTTAACGATGCTACAACCATGCGCTCTGGTTGTAAGATCTCCTTATACGGTATTATCTGATTATCAACATCTTCTGTCCAATACTCGTAGTCAAAATTCTTACATTCAATGGTCAATTTAATCGATAAGGTAGGGCTTTTGAATAAATCGTAGCAGGAGCTTGCTGTCTGTATGAGCATAATGTCCGGTCTAAGGCCCTGCAGGTTTCTCGGGCTTTTACCAAGCACCGCCTGAGCTCTAGACCATAACTGCAACAACCACGGCGGCAGAGGTTCTCTACAACTCTCTACATTAAAGCTTCCACAATAATACTGTATAATGCCCTCGCACATTGTGTGTGGCGTGAAATCGAATTCGTACCACAAAGAGTAGTTGCCTATATTAGCTGCTGGTATTGCACTGCTCTGCCGGAACTGTACATAATCCATTTCCCTGGTAAACTCCTTGAGAATCCTCAAACTAATCCAAACCTCATGAATCTCCCTCGTAAGTACCTCGAAAGACTTTAACCTTGCATCACTGCTATAAGATATGAAGAACGAGAATGGGTATTTAGGTGGGAAATACTTCACCTCCAAGTGGGATTGCAATATGGGGCTAGCCCCAATACCCTTAGTAGCTATATCCTTGATGGATCTGAGCATTGGAATATAGTACTCGTACCACTCCCTTAGGAACTTCTTCTCGAGATCTGTTAAATACGGAAGATCTGCACATTTATTGACGAGCTCTTCAGGTATGGAAATGGAGCCACTATTGCTTGAGGATATTTCAAGTACAGCTTTGTCCGCAATTTTAGATTCATTAACGTAGTAACAAACCTCATCAAGCTTTTTTACGGATCTTACAGCATACCTAGCTATGGGGATGCAATAGCCGTTATCCAAGACATAGTAATAGCGCCCACCACGAAACCCCCTCCACCTCTCACAAAACTCCCCAACCCGAGACATAATACCACTAATGTTTACAACATAGTATTTTTAGTATTATTTTTGTCGCCGTTGATATGAGTACTAATGCGTCTGCAAGTCCGCGACTCATTGTGATCAGGATAGGCGTAAAAACAGGATTGAACAATTATGTGCTCCCTATTCAAAATTGAACAATCACAAACATGACGATAATGTACGCACCAACAACACCGAATATACCGGCGCCCGGCACGCCGGTTGTTACTGGGTTGCAGACTCAATCACCGTACATCCAGCTACCAAACATAACAATACCACCGCCACCCAAAATCAACATAACGCCGCCACCCATAAACATAACCATACCCAAAATCAACATAACAATACCAACCATAAACATAACAATTAACACGTAACAAAACACATAAAGCAACACGGCATGGGTGCAATGCTTAAAACTCATAAACACGCCATTTTGCATGGCGTCGGTTAAGGCGTACTTGGTTGGTTTAGTTGTTTTGGTTGTTGTGGCGGCTGTGGTGTTCGCGGTCCTCTGGTTCATGGCTTACACGAATTATGCGAACCTTGAGGTTGAATATGCAAATCTGCAGAACCAATACAACGCACTACAGGGTCAGTACCAATAACTTCAGACCCAATTCGGTAGGTTAAATAGCACCTACTGGAGCCTACTTGAGTCGCTAGGGTATGCTAGTGGAGGTGGTACATTACTACCAGTATTATAAAAGCTTGGCGATTCTTGTCCCAAGTGGTTACGTAGGATCAGTGCACATAACCGTATCCTCGACGCCAAGTAATGTTGAGGTTTATGTGTTCGACTTACACAATTATGCGATGTGGTATGCTAGTGGTTCATACTATTCATATTACCTATACGATGCCGGGACATACATAAACGACCAAGTTAGTCTGAATCCTGGAGTCTATGTTGTTGTTATTGATAATCCAAACATAACATCAATAACGATCTCCTTCACAATAACAACAACATATACATCACCAAACGGCTAAGGCATCTTTTAGGTAAAAACACAGTCAGTTTACGTGGGGAAACTCATTCATCCACGCCAGAGCTGGGTGCTCAGTTGTTTACCCACTCATTAGCATCACATACCTTATGGCACAGTTTCTCGTAATCACCCACGTGATATTTTTACAAATGCCTTCACCACGGTTCCGTAATTACCTTCCCCTTGTTATGATGACCCCTGTTGGTTGTAGTTATGCCGTCTCTCCGGAGGCGGTGGTTTGTGTTTGTTCACCTTCAGTGGTTTCGTGAACCACAATCTCCTTCCCGACGGTCTCCCTGGAGCCGCTCACCGTAGTGGCTCGTCAACGGTCGCCCGCGGTTCCTCGCCCTACGGGTCTCGGAAACCCAGGGTAACCAGCAAGGGTGTTGGGGATGGGTTAATAAAACCCCATCGCTTCATCACCAATGGTAATAAACCCCACGAATAATCATGAAAACCGAAACTGCCCCACAATACAACCAAGACCCAGCCCTAACCACAACCGCGCTGGTAAGGCAATAACTGCATTAATGGCACTCATCGCTTTGGTACTAACCCTAACGAGCATTAGGATTGATGCATTGACGCTCATCATCTACGCATCAATTCACCACCCTGGCTATAACCTCGATTACACCAGCCATGTCAACTAGGCAATGAGAGCAGACCAGAACCCCGAGGTTGACTCCTCAGGGTTAAACGTGGTAGAGGAAGAGCTTGGCGATGGCACGCCTAAACTCCTCACTACCTAAGTCGCAACACGCCCTGTAAGCCTCAAGGAACAATCTCGTGAGTAGTTTTTCGCCAAAGTCCACAGCCCCTCTGAGTGCGTGTGCCTTGGCTAGCTTCTCATCACCATTAATCAATGCGTAGAGCATGAAGGCTAACTGAGCCATCGAGGTTCCGGGGGCGATTAGTTGGACTAGGGACTCACCGTCAAGCCCAACCACCAACTCCATAAACTCATCAAACAAGTCATCGACATTGACGCCAAGCCCCTTAAACAAGCCCAATTTCTTAATTAATTGGCCACGAAGACCATCAATTAACTTCCATCTTAACCGCTCAACAGCAGCGCCATCTCCCTTGGCTGCCGAGACGGCATCCGTACAGATCCCCTTCTTAATCGAATCCCCAGATTCACACCCCCCACCCACGTCCTCAGGCTTCACGAGCCCGAAGGCAACCCTCAACGCAGGTAGGAGTTCACTATTTATTTCGTATTTAAATGCCTCAATTAACTCCCGAGGCCCAACAACGAGCCCACCCCTAAGCTCATTGTCTAATCGATCCTTTGGACCGAGCAGTGCATTGAGCATTAGCCTGGTCAGGACCGAGACCTCATAATCGGCATTCAGTACCCATAAATGTTCATCAAGCAGCTCCTTAATCTTCTTAACCCTCTCATCACCACCCGTTAGGGCTAGGGGCACGAGGTACTCACCAAGCGTAAACGACGCAATACTGAGGTACGGAGCCGTGGGCTCGAAATGCTTCTCATTAAAGGTCTCCTCGTACAATTGCCTAAACCCATCGACCAACTTGCCGCCAACTAACGAGCCCTCAATAGCCTCAGCACGCAATGCCCAACCACGATCAATTAGGTAGTCTCTATAGTTACCGATCTCCCTATACTCCCCAGCCGCCTCATTAAATAGCCTCGCCGCCTCCTTAAGCTCATCATTATTAAGCCTATAATGCGCCAATTCATGCTTAAGAAACGATGCTGTGCTAAGGATTACTCCCTTAACTGCCTCCTCACCAGCCTTTATGGACATGGATTCTACGTAACTCATGAATTCCTCATTCCTCATTAACTCCTTAACTTTCTCTTGCTCCCTCATCTTGTTAAGTTCCTTAAGAACCTCATTGGTCTTATTAACCACATCGATGTCTAGTTTCTTCTCCATAAGCCCCCTCACATCCTCATCAACTAACGCTGGGGCTAACGCATACGCCCATGCGATGACGCCTAGGCCGGACTTGAATCTGCCCAGCTCATTGAGTAGACCAACAATCTTATAAACCATACCCTCAACCTCCTTATCATCGAAATATTTACGGTGCCTCCTAAGCAGTCTGTCGTAGGCACGTATTGCATGTACGAGGGATTGGGGATGCCCCTTAACAACATCACCGTAATTGCTTAATATGTCATTCAACTCATTAAATACGTACCTAACAGTGTCACGGTTGAGGTTCTCTATACTTGATGCGGGGGTTAGTAGTTCGAGGTACCTATGCGGTGCCTTATCACGCAACGGCTCTAAGGCACCTAGTACTGGCCTAATGAGGTTTGGAAATACAACGCGTTGTATGGTGAATGGTGCTATGTGCAATGCGGCATCGGCATCGCTGGGCCCAACGGGCTTGCCTGACCCAGCGGCGTTGGCGATTATTGAGGCTAGTCCAAGACCATAAAACTCCTCAGAATCATAAATATAGCCCCTATCCCTGGCGATGCTAAGGATTCTATTTACCTCGGCAACAGCCTCATCGTACCTATCGATGAATGCCTCGGTCGAAACACGTGTATAAGTTAGGTGCTGTATTAATGGCGGTATTTCATTACCAACGAGCAGGTAATCATCAACACCGCACCCCCTCAAAGCATCGCCGAGGGACTCAGCAACATTCTTCCTCAAGTCCTCGCGTAAGTCCTCAGGCCTAGGCACTATAGGACGCCCAGTCAAGGCATACCCAATGATAAACGCTGCTCTTTTCCAGCAGTTTGTGTATGGTTTTAGGGCGTGTTTGAGCCTCTCGCTAACGAAAATCAATAAGTTAGTCCTGGCCTCTTCGGGCTTTACCGCACGGCTCAATCCCCCAACCTCCTCTAGGGCCTTTTTGAAGCCCCAATCCAAGGTCTCAATGAGACCCCCAAATCCATGATTCCTATAATTATTCCTCGCCTCCTCACCCCGTAACCCAACCAACTCCTCAAGTGTCTCCTCGATCAAGTCTTCGTGCCTCGTTGAGAGCCACTTGGCGATTGGCTCTAGATAAGCCTTCCTCAAGCCTTCTAACTTCGACTTAGCTAAGTAATCCCTATCAATGAGTTTCCAAGCCCCATCATCATACACGGCCTTCGTTATGTACGTGAATCCCTCTGGTATTGGTCCGAGGGTTGCGTGGAGTATTAGTGGCACGGAAACCCTCTTAGCCAAATCCTCGTTCCCCCTGAGCACCGTGCTCCATATGTAGTGTGCGAAGAATAACTTAGGCTCACCAGTGCTCTCCCTCAACGCCTTATCAACATCCTCAACCTCGCACCCGCTCTCGCGTAGCCAGATGCCGGCGTACTTGGCAACAAGGGTGTAGGGGTCGAAGTTCACGATCCTCCCAACCAAGCTCTCACTCACGTTATCACACCCGGAGTACCTCCTGATGACCTCCCTGAGGAATTCCCCATCCCTAAGGTTTACCATAACCACATCCCTCTCTAGGTTATCGAGGACTCGCCTAAGGACAACACCCCCCTCCCCAGCCCTCTGAACCTGCTCATAAAGCTCCCTCGGGAGTATTATGACCACCCACGCATTCCTAACCTCCATTAGTTCCCTCAGCGTGTTCTCTACGCTCTCGATGTCATGCTTCGCCCTTTGCATGGTCTCGGGCTTGTAATAGGCCTCAACAGGTGATGGGTCGTAAATTACTACAAACCTCCTACCAGCGGCCTCAACCAGGTTGTTTAGCTTCGCCGCATCTCCGGGCCTAAGCGATTCGATGCGTATCACGGCATCCATCGGCTCATTAAGAACCACATTACTCAAACCACCGAGAAGCGATCTCCAAGTCACGTATGTGGCCAGCGTTGACTTACCAATCCCCCTAGGGCCAATAAGTACAACCCTACCATCCCTAACCAACCTACTGAACACGCCCTCGGCAACCTCACGGAACCTACCGACATCGACTAAGTCAGTCACTAGCTCGTTTTTGGCGGTGCCCAGTAAGGTCGCAATTTTCGGGATTCCATCCTTAACTTTGAAATTGCCGTAGAGTAAGCCGCTCTCGATATCGTCTATGAAGAAGACCTTTGCACCAACCAACAAGCCCTTTACCCCATCCTTAACATTATTTAACTCCTTTTCGATGCTCTCCAGTTGATTGTTGATTATTTTCTTTATGTCTTCTTCGGTTAATTGTTTTCTTTCGGCGATGTTGGCTATGTTTGTTATGGTGTTTGTGAACTCCTCAATGCTCAACCCCCACTCGTAGACAACCTCATCAACAACAGCCTCGAACCGCTCATCACCTAGGTAATTCCTAACCTCCCTAGCCACACCCACAAGCCTAACAAAGCCCCCAAGCACCTCATCCCTATCCCTCCTCCACTTACCCACCACCGACTCGAGGAACTTGCCCACTAACAAACCAGCTAGGCTACCAGCAACACCAGCCCCAAGTAGGATTAACAACCCAGCGATTATTGCCAGGGCAGCAACATCCATTGGTGCCTTTTTCAGGAAGTCCCTGACCGAATCCCTCAAACCAAGCCTACCAGGGCTTAGTTTACGGATTAACTCACCAACCTCGCTAGGCACGCCCTCCCTCAACATGCTTGGTGATACGCCCTCACCAAGCCCCTCATGCCTAACCCCAGCAACCCCAGGGACACCCCCACTAAGCACCTCCTTGGCAGCGTCCTCGTAATACTTGGGTAGGTAGATCACCTCGGCATTGCCCAGCCTATCCCTCAACCTAACTGCGTCTGTGGTGCTCCTAACAACAACGGCAACACGCCCATTAACACTACCCAATTTACCAACGAGTTCATCAACGCTGCTGAACTCAATAACCCTACCCCTAACATCATCACCAACCTTACTCCCAAACCCACCGTAGGCGTAGACCGCATCAACCAAACCACGCCTAAGCAACACAGTGACCAAACGACCCCTAGAACAACCAGGTGATGCCAGGATGAAGATGCCAGGTTTATTCAAACGCCTCTCCAATTTAGTAACAACACCATTAACTAGTCCATCCAAATCAATTTGAGTGCTCACACCATCATTAAGCAATGCCATGTTTATTATAAATCTTACGCAAACACTTTACTAATCACCTCAACCCTCCTCTGATTTACGTATGCGAAATAACCCGCCGGATACCTATATCGCTGTTATAGCTTGCTAATAATACGAATAAATCATCATGTGTTATCTCAATGGGCTTTACGTTGAAGGCAACCCTAACCCCATCAATAATATTTAATCTGGCTTGAGTGACCAACTGGGTATGCAGGATGAGCCGTGGTGGTGTGCATGGCATGGGACTTGAACCTACGACCCACGGCTCAATCACAAATGAACACGAAGCCTCGCCCTTTAGGGCGAGGCCAGGTTTAAAGTCCTTTTTATATGCATCTGAGTTGGGTGTGGGCGAGCCTAGCAGGCTATGAGCCCGCACCTCCCCGGCGCTGACGGCGGGGACTGAACCGTGATGCCACGTCCGTGAGGGGTACCCGAAGAATGAGAGGAAAACCAGTGAGCGCAGACTTTGTCGTTTATGGCGAGGAGCCGTCAACAACTACCTCGATTAGTACACTAACCTTGGCATTACTAGCGTGCAAGTACTCCCAGAGCTCCCTCAAGTCACTTGGTAATTCTATGTAGTACCTACCACCCCTCTTTTGGATTTTCCTCCCACCAATTGGGACCGTCTTGGCAAGCCTAACCCAATTCATCAATCCCATTACCCGCGGGGTGTTAATTAGGGCGCAGTCTTGATATACAAAATTGAATAACAGGGTTGCGTTGCATGATTGCTCATGAGGTCTTGCATGGTACGATACGTATAATGTTCAATTTCTGGTGCGGGGGGTGGGATTTGAACCCACGCAGGCCTACGCCAACGGGACCTAAACCCGCCCCCTTTGACCATGCTCGGGTACCCCCGCTCATGATCCTTGCCCGGCAATCCATTTAAATTTTACCGCTGAGGAATTCCTATTTAAGAAAAACCGATTTGCTCTAGAGCATTGAACTAATGGGGTATCAACTCGGCTCCATCTATTGCGCATTTTCCCCGCATTTTCTTTGCGCAGGTGGGGCAGTACATGGTGCCGCATTTAGAGCAAGTATAGTAATCATCCGCCTTATAAATCCTCTTGCCGCATCTCCAACACCTACCGAGCATCAGTGTCTTAGGTACATACGCCATATGCGGCACCCTACTTCAACTGTATTTTAAAGATTATCGTTAACATAAATACAAGAACACTGATTCTCTAGGATAAAAAATAAAAATGCACCAGGCAATGCTTGATCGAGGGGCCGTAGTCTAGCTTGGTTAGGGGGTTCAACCCGACTAAGACGCACGGCTCGGGCCTACATGGCGGGAACTGGGCAGCTGCTCCATTTAGAATCCCCGCCCCTCATCTATATTTACATCGATCTCCTCGCCGAGCGACTTAATCATCTCTTTCTCTTCAGTGGTCACCCCCATCACCTCCATATCCACTAGCATTCTAGCCAGCTCAACAGCAATGTCTCGTATTGACACTATGCCCTCGAGGAAGCCATTCTCATCCACTACAGGTAGGTGCCGTATTTGGTGCTTGGCCATGATGTGAATTGCCTTTAGGATGCTGGCGTCCCTTGTTATAGTTATTGGGGACCTAGTCATCACGGATCCGACCTTAAGTGATTGAAGAGAGCCAGGGCTGGAGTTGACTGCCTTAACTATGTCCCTCTCAGTTAGTATGCCTATGGGAGTCTCGGTCTCATCAGTAACCAATACAACGCTTATCTTATGCTCCATCATCAGCTTCACGGCAAGTAATAGGAGATCCGACTCATTTACTGTGACTGTTATTTCACGCATTACATCGCTGACTCGAGATAACTCCACATAATCTAGAAATAATAGTTATTTTTAATCTTTTCTAGAACTATCCCCAAAATCCCTTGGAGGACACCCAAAAATGGCTTCCCCACCTATCCATGCTGAATCATTCATGTGGACTTGCTTTACTGCATTCGCTCGCAAGAATTCCGTCAATAAATTGCATAGCGAAGCAACAGAAAGTTATTTTGCATCTATTGCTTGGAAACTTTAGGTTTATGGATTAACCTATTTCTATCATCGTGAACTTGCCGCCTATTCTGAATGCAGTGAATGGCGTTCCAAGTCCTTCAAAGAACTTGGAGAACATTTCATAGTAGTGAAGCCTCAGTCCTTGGATGAATGTTAAGAAGCCCTCGCCCAAGGCAATTAGGAGATTTAATGCCACGAATACTATGAAGCCGGCTGGATTAGTTAATCCGCCAAGCGTATCCACTAGGCCTATGGACATGGCTGTTAAAAGGGAATGAACTAGAGCAACTATGCCGAGCCTCATGAATGATATCACATTGGCTAATGCCGCCAGTATGCCTTCTATTGCGAATGCTATTATCAATTCGCCCATATCAAGCTTCTCATGCCTATACTTATACCTAACATAGCCTATCGATGCGCCGAACATTATTATGCCAATGATGAAGAGGGAAATATCCACTACATACATGGATCTTATGTAACTATAAATTGGTTGATAAAGTATTGGAACCAGGCCGACCGACATGAATGTCAGGGCTGCGCCTATGAACACTATTATCGTGGATGTCAATATTATCCCATCCAATACATGTCCCAGCCTAATCTTATTTATCACAGTTAGTATTAAAGCAAATGTTAGAATGATTAATCCAAATAATATGGCTGCGGTGAATGTATAGTCTATCCAATCCATGGATGGGGATAAACCAGTTCCTGCCGTTAATTCTATTATGTGGAGACCAGTAAGCGTGGGTATTAGATCAAGCCCAAAGAACTCGCCTGAATATATCACTGAGAATATGATGGCCATTATTCCCATCAACATGAATATCAAGCCCCAAGTACTATACTTGCCGCCGAATATGCCTCGCATAAATGAATTATTTCCCCTATATCTATACTTATACAGCGCCAATCCCATTAATAGCACCAGCAATCCATGACCGGCATCCGGAAACATCCAGCCGAAGAATATTGGGAAGAAGAATGCAGCAATCGGCACTGGACTCACCTCCCTATATTCCGGAACGCCATACATGTATACAATGTTCTTAAATGAATCGACTATTGATGGGTATGATTCGCTGGTTGGCGCTTCCCTTGTATTCACAGTGGTTAACTGCATTACTTTAGAGAACTTCCTAACCTTCGCATCAATGGCCAATATGGAGAATATCTTGAACAAGGCATCATCAAACTTATCGGCGTTACGCTTCACCACGTATCCCCGGAGAGTAACTACCCTACCGCTCCGTATTTCCCTAGCCTTATCAACCCCGAAATTCGATACTTGATTATATGAATCAATCATCCGCTGCAACTCCCCGCTTAGCTCCTCAAGCTTTCGTTGGGCCTCTTCCTTCTGCTTCTCCATTACCTTAATGCCATCATCCACATTAGCCAGCAAGTCGGTGGGCACCTCTATTGCATTTATCTTGAGCTGATCAGGTGGATTCACGGCCACATATGCATAGCGACCGCCCATGTTTATGTCGTACCCCGGTAATCTCTCTAATTCAGGCGGGACCCCATCCTTGACCAGGAAGACTTTATACCTAATGGCGCCTAGCTTAATCGAGTTGATGTTATTTCTTTTCAATTCATTTAAGAAATCAATCATTTGGTTCAACTCATCCACTCGCTTCCTTAATTCGCCTATTGATTCCCTCAACATATCTATCCTGGATAGGAATTCACCGCCCTCCTCGAAGGCATTGCCGGTATATGTCTTGAATATGTCTGATATGGATGAGGCTAACTCTATTAGTGATGCGGCGCGGATAGTTTCTCGCTGTATGAATTCCCTTAACGCCGCCTCAGCAGCCTCCTTCTCCCTCCTCAATTTAACTAACGATTCATTGGCTTTAGTTAAGTCTACGTTGATGAAGTCATATACCTCAGCATTAAATAACCTCAATGAGCTGCTCACGGATGAGGCTAGCCAACTTGGATAAAGCACGGCTAGACTAGTGCGTCCCTGATCCTGAGCAATCACAGTAGTTACGGCATTAATTGATGACAATGCCTTCTCTGCTTCGCCTAGATCCTTTGTAGAAATCCTGGCTACAGTCACTGAGAAATGCTTTAAGTCACTTGGCAATGATTTCAAGACATTAGATGCAGCTAACATTATGGATTGCCTATCTATCTCTATAGATGCATGATTAATTTGGTCCTGGAACTGTTTTATTCTAAGCATGAAATTGCTTAGGTCGTCATATACCTTAATTAACATGTCACTAAACGACTTAAACCTATATTGATTAATAGACGTAGGCTCCACTTCTGGAAGCAATTGCTTCAACTCCCTCGACGCTTCCTCCACGTACTTTACCTTATCGTAAATATCTTGAGGTATGGGCGGGGACGGCATCTCTGGAGGCCTAGACATGAACATGAAAACGCCGATTTCGCCAATCTTGGCAATGACATCAAGCGCGGATTCAAACGGCACAGATATCCTATACTCAACTACTCGCTCAATAGGCATATGCTTCTGTCAATAACTAAGGGGGTTTTTAAGATTAATCCATGTAGAGGAAACATCACGTTAACCAAGATCACCATCTCTTAATACAAGCTGACGCATCATTAGAAAGGAGCCTTGTCCTAGCCTTACAATGCCCATTTTAGTACTTATTCTACACTAGTGAACAACCCCACGGTGGGCATTAATGGATTGTACAATAGAAGCATTTAAACGTTTCTATAAGGGGGCCATTCCCACCTCGCGGGTCTTCCGCCCCCTTAACCCTTGTTAAGATAAAACATTTCCAAATTAAGCAGTACTAGGACACCTAAAAGCCGTAAAGGCAAATTTTATAAGTGCCTATTTTCTAGCTATTCTACATATGAATATAGTGGTTCTAGTAAAGCCCGCTCTAGATACAAGTAACTTGAGAACAGCCGCTAATAAAATAATGATCGAGGACACTCCATTAAAGATAAGTGATATAGATAGGAACGCGGCCGAGGAAGCCATTAGAATAAAGGAAAAAACCAAGAGCGGGAAAACGATTGCAGTAATGATATCTAAGTATCCACCTACTGCAAAAAGGGCGGGGGAAGTCGAGAACCTTGGGCGAGAAGTGCTAGCAATGGGAATTGATGAAGCCATAGTTGTGGTCGATGATGGGCTAATAGGCACTGATCAAACGGCCACGGCGAAGACAATAAGCGAGGTGCTCAAACGGAAAATAGGGCAATTCGATCTAATAATTGGGGGAGAAGCAACAATAGATGGCTATAGTAGTCAAGTGCCTGCACGGGTAGCCGCTGAACTAGGAATACCAGTAGTGACTTACGTGAGGGAAATAACGCAGTTAGGCAATGACAATATAACCGTGAAGAGGGATCTAGAGGATGAGGTTCAAGTCATAAACACCAAGTTGCCGGCCGTGATTACAGTAACTAGGGAAATAAATACTCCCCGAATACCTCCGCTGCTCCAAATACGGATGGCCATGAAGAAGCCGCTGACCAAGTTATCCCTGACGGATCTAGGACTCTCGATTCAGTCCAAAATAAAAACCACATCACTGAAGCCCCTCCAGATTCAACGCAAGAAGATAATAATAGAGAGCGGCACCGTTGAGGAGAAGGCAGATAAATTAATTCAGTACTTGGCGCAAGAAGGCATATTAACGCCGAGGTGATTGAAGTGATAGGGATATTCTCATTCCAATCAACCCTCGACATAATGGGACTAGCCCAGAGACTTAACGATGAAACCACAGTGTTCCTGTTAAATGGAGATGAACAAGCGATTAACCAGGCTGGAAAATATGGAGCAAGTAAGGTTATTAATATAGAGTGTGGATCAATCTGCGATCCAGCAGCTCTCTACCAAGCTATATCCAGCGACTTAAGTAATGCTAAATACTTGATATTCCCAGCTACTAAGGATGGGAAAACAATTGCGGCATATATTGCGGGTAAATTGGGGATACCTAATGTGGTTGACATAGTTGATGTAATGGGCCCCGGCAAGTTCTCTAAGTACTCCATGGGGAACAGGGGAGCTGAGGAGGTGGAGGTCGACGGCATGGCTGCCCTGGTTGTTCAACCCAAGAGATTTCAACCAAGTGAGAAGCCGACCCAGCCAAGCATTGAAAAGAGAATCGCAAAGCCCATAATTGGCCTTGTGGGAAAGGAGGAGAAGCCAAAGGGGTCGCTTAAAATAGAGGATGCGGAATTAATAGTATCGGTTGGTCGTGGCTTTAAGAAGCAGGATGACCTTAAGATAGCCTTTGAGTTAGCTGAGGTGCTGGGTGCTCAAGTGGGGTGCTCTAGGCCAATAGCTGCTGATTTGAAGTGGTTATCGGAGGATCATTGGGTTGGCTTAAGCGGCCACAAGGTTAGGCCGAAAATGTATATGGCTATAGGGATATCCGGTCAACCACAACACATAGCTGGCATGCTTGAGTCCAGAATAGTTGTGGCCGTGAATAGCGATAAGAATGCACCGATATTCCAATACGCAGATTACGGAGTGGTTGAGGACTTATATAAATTCGTGCCGATCCTCAAGGAGAAGCTTCGCAAGGCGTTAGGCAAGTAATGATTAAATTCGTGGCCCCAAAAATCAGGTTTAACTGTGTTCTCTGCGGCGAGTGCTGTAGGCGTTACTGGATAACCGTTACCTTGGATGATTTAGCGAATATATATCTTAATCTCGGCTTGCTGCCCAGCAGAGTCGCTGCGCTTTATCCAAAGGCCGTAGCGGGGGATTGGGGTTACCCAGCAGTTAAGCTAAGCGATGGGCGTGAGTATTACTTGGTTCTACGTAAGAAGATTGATGGTTCCTGCATATTCACTAAATGGATGAATGGGGAATTGGTGTGTTCAATACATGATTACAAGCCGCTCACTTGTAGGTACTATCCATTTATTTATAGGCCTGGTCCAGTGATTACCATGGAGCTATATGATGGAGCCATTGGTTACTGCCCTGGGATAGGTAAGGGGAATTATTATGACTTAAGCAGGGAGGCAGCTACCGTATCCTTATCGATCAGCTCCAAAAAGAGACTAGAGGAATTCGTGAATAAATGGAATAAGGAGGAGGCAGATAGAGGCAATTTATCCGCATTCATGAAGAGACTAGATGGGGAGGTAATTAGGCTAGCCGCGGCTAGGGCTTCTTCTTCTTAGGAAGAACTTTTCCGTCGCTATGGCTGTCAATATTCCAAGGAGCAGCATGAGGGGGTATACAATGAATGAATACATCGGTATTCCCATTAGTCCCGGCATTACATTTATCATTATTGGTCCTCCTTGGGCTTCCCCAAAATATTCATTGCCTAAATAATTTAACGATATGGTCATTGATTTATTCAGCAATAACCGTATTATAGATCCATTATTAATCAAGAGCGCTCTTTGGATCGTATTATTTCCATTTTTAATAACTAGGATCGCGGCCGCATTTGTTGGGAGCGAAACATTGCTTCTGATCAATACATCCAGAGCCATGTATTGCCCAGCAACTCCATAATATAATGATGGCTTTAACTCTATTATGGGCGTGGCCTTATATATCTTGATGATCTCGGTTGAGTAACATGGATTATAATTTGGATTCCCTTGCCAAGACGCATTAATCAAGTAATTCCCCGGCAGTCTAGGCATAAACGATATGCTGAATGAACCGCTCGTTCTAATCGTATCCAAGTAAGAGCCATTGACTGTTACCTCCAGCGTGGCAGTTATGTTTGGTTTTATAAATCCCCGCACATTGAGCTGTGACCCCACAATGCTTGTGACCCCTATTAGAGAAATGCGGCAATTAGCCCTCTCCACATGCGCCACTACTTGGGTTATTGATGGGGAGTAATTGGTGTTACCTAAGTATTGGGCAACGATTATGTAGCTACCCGTGGAGGGAGGAGTAAAGAGCAGTGATAATTTAGTTCCATTCCTTGAAAGAAATAATGTGTTATTTATGAATAAATTAATTATTCCAGCAGCTGAGGCAGGTGATAGCGTTGCGTTTATCAACATGGATTCCCCATATGTTATGTGAGTGGAGTTAATCCAAATATGGAGAACGGGAGAAGCTTGCTGCACTAGGAACGTTGTGGTGTTCTGTATTGGTATTGGAGCCAGGGATACGAATTTCGCAGTAACCATGTAAATACCCGTTGAGTTGGGCATTAATCTAAGCGATAATGCACCTTCGGAATTAGTTCTTCCTAAGTAATTGATCAATGGTTCGCCTCCTTTAGTCACCAATACCTGTATCTCAGCCGAATTGATGGGCCTACCCATGAATCTTAAGTGAATCGTCAAATTCTCTTCCTCTCCGAAAGTTATGGATTGGCCAGTTATGGTTATGCTGGGCACAGTTGAATTAATTATCATTGATGAATTATAAGGTCCATAAGTATATCCACCGTAATCCACGGCTTGATAGGTCAATGATACTGATCCTGCGCCTATAGAGTATGGGGTTACATTTAATGGCATTATTCCCGGATACTTAAGCACGTAATTAATCAATGGAACCGTAACTCCAATTCCGCCCGTGGGCCTAACCAGGACGTATTTTATCAATGATTGATTGAATGATATCGCCACATCCATGGTCGATGCAATGCCGACCGGTAGAGTATAATTTATTGGTACCAGTTTAATCGTGGGGGGAATCGCTATCACTGAAAAACCAATCGTGTCTATACTGCATGACCCATACATAAATGCAACACGACCTAAGTATTTACCTGGATCAGAAAATAGGGCTGTGAATCCCTCTCCACCGTTGCTGTACGTAACTATGGATCTAATGCCGGGAATCTGTGGATTAATCGCGTAATTTATATGTATGGAGTGCATCGTAGATACCACTACCTGAGTAGCATTGGCCAGGGTTTCAGTGTAGTTACCGTAACTATATGATACGGTTATGCTCGGTGTTCGTTTAATCACAAATGAGTTATAGGAAGCCAATAATTCACCATTATAAACAACATAAATCCCAACCGTGTTATTGTAATTGTTTAATTGAATCACACGACTAATCTGTAAGGTATCATTTATGAGAAATCGCGATATTTGTGATTGGCTATTTACTGATACGATTATCGTGGCGTTAAGCGGCGCCACAGCTGAAACTGTGAAGTTAAGCGTTCCAATTGAATATAGAGTGGTGGCAGGGAGCGACTGTATCACGCCGCAAGTAGATAATGATATATTAGTTATAGATGGTGGAACCAACGATAAAGTGAAGTTACTGGAGGCTAAGGCAATGCTCCCCTCATAAACATATATGGAGGCAACATATGAACCAAATGGCAACGAGACCGGTAAGTTAACAATAGTTGATCCGTTAATAATCACTTCGCGACTCATCGAGACATTACCGGCTTTGAAGACTAGCGTTGCGTTAAGTGGAACCGATGAGTTAAGCGGGATGCTTAATGTAAAATTATTAACAGGAACACTTAATTCACCTGAATGTTCAGGTATATTGAATGAACCGTAATGAGCGGATACATTACCTATATGCACAACCCTAGGCAATGCAGCATGCATGATTAGCGTGAGCGCCATCATGACCAGCATCAACCAGATAAGGCTAATCCGCATGCGAATCAACTATATAATATCATATTAAAACCTTGCTCATATTTATTAATTGAATCCCATGAAGGGAAAGGTATTTAACTCATGAATTAAGTTAATTAATAATAAAAATGAGCGAGTTAAAAGAAACAATAAAGGCAATACTTAAGGAGGACCCAACCATAATAATGGATGCTTTAGTTAGTAATCCAGCTATAATTTATGAGGCACTAGCTAAATTAATGCCTTGGCAAAGCCTAGCAACAAAGGATGACATCAAAGAAATAAAAGAAACAATGGCAACAAAAGAAGACCTCCAGAAAGAAATCAAAGAAATAAAAGAAACAATGGCAACAAAAGAAGACCTCCAGAAAGAAATCAAAGAAATAAAAGAAACAATGGCAACAAAAGAAGACCTAAAGAGCTTAGCGACTAAAGATGAATTGGAAAGACTTAGAGAGGAGATTTGGAGGGAATTAAAGGTATTGAGGATAATGCTGGATTCGCTTGGAGCTAGGTGGGGCATAATTAATGAGGAGGCGGTTAGAAATGGAATAAAGGAATTACTAGCCAGTGCTGGGTATAAGGTGGATAAATGGATATATTATGATGCTGATGGCTATGTGTATGGATATGCCTCGGAGATTGATGTGGATATAGTGATTAAGAATGGCTTAACCATTATGGTAGAAATAACAGCAGCACTAAAGCGTGGTGATATACCATTCATTAAGCGCAAAGCAGAACTTTATGAGAAAGTGACTGGATTAAGGCCTAATAAAGTAGTAGTAATAACGGCATTCATACATGACAAGAATCCCGACCTAATAATAGCCAGAGCGGAGACCCTTGGAATAATCATTCTGAAACCCGGAGAAGACATTTCAAATAATTAAGTGCAGCTAATTATCCGCCAATTAAATAGATCGATATACATCCTTAAGATAATGAAGTGATATTTTTGTCGATATTTTCAAAATATATATGAAAACATTTATTAACTATTATTATTTCTAATTAATTATGGCAGGATATAAATTTAGATGTAGAGACATAGGGATGCAATGTGACTTCGAGGTAAAGGGAGTCTCTTCAGAGCAGGAAATGATGGAAATAGTGGCGGCGCACGCTAAGCATGCCCATGGCTTCACCACAATACCGCAAAACACGTTAAATGCAGTCAAGAATGCAATAAAGAAGGAATAAGAAACCAATTTCTGTACGAAATAAATAATTTATTTCCATTTATTAATATGATGCGACGGAGATAGTTAAAAAGTTGATTTTTTAACTCATCTGGTGAGGAAGTGGCTAATAATATTGCAGGGATTAGTGCCAATGCTTTTAGTCGGTACTTATCAATATAGTTGGAATCTATTCATGAGACCTCTCGCAACGAGTTTCAACGTTGGTTTACCCATTATTCAAACCGCTTATTCTCTATTTGTGCTTTTCTCAACTACATTTCAAGTGCTGGGGGGCTTCATAGCGGATAGGTGGGGTCCAGCCGTAATTGGAGCATTGGGAAGCATGATGGCTGGGATGGGCATGATTGTTGCGCCATTCGCTAGATCCATATACATTTTTTACCTAGTATGGTCATTGGGAAGCATAGGGGTTGGTTTTGTCTATGCAATCTCAATTAATTTGGGCGTTAAGTGGTTCGGCAAATCAAGGGGATTAGCGACAGGCCTCATAAATATGGGGTTTGGCCTTGGCTCTACATTCTTTAACCCATTCATATCCCCATTCATACGAAGCGGGAATTTGGAGATGCCAATGATTATCATAGGAGCCGCCTTGCTTACCGTATCCACGGCCTTAATGGCGATGAGCAAGTACCCAGCAGTGACTATCACTAAGTCAAGATCTATGGTTCCAGGAACGGGTTTCTGGCTGGCTTTCCTATCGTTTTCCATGGCATCTATACCTCTTCAATTATACTCATCAAGTTTATCAATAATGGGCGATAGGTATGATTACTTAACTATTACTATTGCCGCCACAATTTTACCGTTGTTTAGCGGCATTGGTCGTCCAATAATGGGATTAATCTCGGATTCCTGGGGCAGGAGTCGGGCTATAATTGCCGAGTCCATAATATTGACACTCGTAATGCCGTTAGGAGTGATTGGGATGGGGTCTCTCTATATCGCCGCGGCTGGACTGGTTGGCTTTCTGGGTGGAGCAATGATGACCCTATATGCGTCTTATATTGGAGATAAGTACGGCATAGCCGCCTCCACGTTTCTCTTCGGAATAGTTTATAATGGTAAGTTCATAGCAGCAGTATTAAGCAGCGTCGTGTTCGCTTACTTAACCTATTACCTAGGTTTATCAATGGCTGTTTTATTGGAGACCGCACTAACAGCAATTTCAATTCCACTATTCCTAATTGCTAAAAAGCGATAATGAATTACCCATTACGAGCGAGGCCCGGCGAACCCTAATACAGACCGTATCCAGGCATATTACTTATAATGCTTTTAACATAATTAGATTCAAGGAGCGACTCCAGTTTCCTTATTATTGGTTTATTATTTCCACGAAGATAAATTAAGTCAAAGCTCTCCACGGCTAATCTAATGAACCGAAGCCCACTCTTTACGGCAACATACTCTATTGCTGCACCCACATCGGCCTCTCCCGACAATATTGATTCAATAACCTCCGCATGTGTATAAGCCACCGAGGGGGAGACCATGGTATTTGTTGGATCAATTCCGTTATCCTGCATGAATCTATCCATTAGAATGCGGGTGCCGGAGCCCAGGTTCCTGTTCTTGATTCTCAATCTACCCTCTCGTATGCCTTCTATTATTTCCTTCATAGTTAATTCAGTCCGTGTAACTAGTCCAATGCTTCTCCTGTATCCCCGTATTAGCTTGATGTCACGGGATAAACCCATCTCATCAATAACCTCTTCATTCCCGCCTAGGAAGTGAATGCCAGCAACATCGGTCTCCATCATGAGGACCTTGGATAATCCATTCAATGAGCCTATCCACTCATTTCTGATTCTCGCGCTTATCCCTTTTATTATTAGATCTAAGGCCTCATCATTGCTTCCCGCAATTGCCAAATCAATTCTATTATTGATGATGCTCTCGACCCAGTCCAGGAATTCCTCGCCTTTGTTAGTTAGCTTGGTTCCCCCTCCATTAATGCCGCCCCTCTTCTTCTCAATTAACCTATAACCCAATTGCGCCTCTAATCTATGTATCCATTCCCATGCGGATGCATATGGTACATTAACGCGTTGGGCAGCAGCATTTAGTGAACCCAATTCTTTTACTTGCTTAAGGAGCTCAATGACTCGAGAATCCAACTTAATGCCGTTATCTATTATTAATTCATTTCTTGACTTAATTATCATTTATTATCCCGTGTAATGCATTAATTAGTGAAAGTTAAACTTATCCCACAATAAAAACAAACAATCGACGAACAGGCAGGCCTCACTCATAGACGAGTTAAGTATATATACTATTCGATGCTGCATTAATGCATGCCGGGAAGCATATGGGACTGGATAATATTAATCGCAGTTATTCTAGTGCTGTTTGGGGGAGCCGGTAAGTTACCGGAGATTTTTAGATCACTCGGCAGAGCGGTGGGGGAATTTAAGAAGGGGCAGATAGAGGTCGAGAACGAGTTGAGGCAATTAACCCAAACCAATCCCGCCCCGGGGACCAGTAATCAGGAGAAGAAGCCGGAGCAGGGGGAGAATGTTGAGGAACTGAAGAAGAAGATCGAGGAGTTACAGAGACAGTTAGATGAGCTGAAGAAGGGTAAGTGATGGCGGGGGAGGAATTAGTCTCTCACTTATCAGAATTAGCGGCTAGGCTTCGTCGAGCATTGATATCAATATTTATAGCCTTCATCTTCTCATTTGGATTCGGAATCAAGATAATTAAGATAGGGAGTGACCCGTATATTCCAATTCCTTATCCCTCAATAGATAATAGCATATCCACAATATTGGTGAATAAATTCATGAATGTATTGCTCCCGCACCAGATCAAATTGATCTCAATAGGTTTATTCGATCCCCTTTATGCCTCAATAGAGGTATCCCTCCTAATCGCGGTCGCGGTATCACTGCCTGTATTTCTTTGGGAGCTGTGGGGCTTCATTGCGCCGGGCCTATATGAACATGAGAAGAAACTGGTTAAAGCATCTATAATTCCATCAATTATCCTATTCATTGCCGGAGCAGCGTTTGCGTACCTAGTTATTATTCCAGTTATGCTGAGGTTTTTCTTAGTGTATGACGAGGCGCTGGGAGTTGAGCCGACGCTGAGCATTAAGTCATTCATAGGCACCGTTGTATCATTCATGGCAGCAATGGGACTTGGCTTTCAGTTGCCTCTGGTGATGGCTGGATTAACGAGGGTAAGAGCCGTGGCTGCCAATACGTGGAGAAGGAACTGGAGGTGGGGAGTCCTAATCTCATTCATATTTGCGCTAATAGTTTCGCCGGGAACCACTGGAGGCATCATAGAAACCACCATAGGGGTAACTCTATCCTTGCTTTACGTGATAGGCATGTTTATAGCGAAGGCAATCGAGCCGAAGCCACGTGAGAAAATTTAAAAACAATAATTGACCCCGTCTAGTCATGAGAATATATAATTGCAGCTACTGCGGGAGACCCATTGCGCCGGGCACCGGGTTCATGTATGTGAAGAGCGATGGAACAATAATGAGGTTCTGCAGCAGGAAGTGCTTCATCAGCATGAAGCTTGGAAGGAATCCTAGGCGGCTTGCTTGGATCAGAAAGGCCCAGAAATGATTGCTCCCCACACATCCATATTTATATTAGTGATGCTTTTATTTTTCTGATGCCCACCATGGGGTTTAGGTTTAGAGCATATACTGACGGACAGACGCTGAGGGCGTTAAAGGCCCAGTTGAACCGCCCACTACCCGTGATGATGGGCAAGGCTGGGCAAGGAAGCGGGAAGCCTCGCCCTTAATGGCGGGGTAGCTCACATTTTGAGGCAATGATTTTTAAACACTGATTGCATCGACTCTCCATGGCTGAGTATAGGGCGCCTATAGTGGTTGTGGTGGGGCATGTTGATGTTGGAAAGACGCTGCTGTTGGACAAGATACGGAATACCGCCGTTGCTTATAGGGAGCCCGGCATGATAACTCAGCACATAGGTTTATCCTATCTTCCTTGGCCAGCAATAGAGAAGTACGCCTCAGGGCTTTTGGATAAATTTAGACTTAAAGGAAAGATCTGGGTCAAGGGTTTCTTAATGGTTGATACGCCGGGACACGCTGCCTTCTCTAACCTGAGGCGGAGAGGGGGTTCCGTCGCCGATCTAGCCATATTGGTCATCGATATCCTGGAGGGCATGGAGGAGCAAACCAAGGAGAGTCTTTTCCTATTGAAGTCGAGGAATATACCATTCGTGGTTGCCGCGAATAAGGTGGATAAGGTCTATGGGTGGCAAGCCCATCCCAATTCCGCGTTCATAGATTCATATGATGCACAGGATGAAGCTACCCAGGGACGGGTTGAGGAGATGATAGCTAAGATAGCTGGTGAATTGGCTGAGAACGGCATAGAGGCGGATAGGTATGATAGGGTAATGGATTATGCTAGGCAAGTACCCATAGTTCCAACTAGTGCAGTCACTGGAGAGGGGATAGCCGATCTTCTGGTGGTTCTAGCTGGTTTAACGCAGAGACTTGTTAAGGATAAGTTGATGGTGCATGATGGGCCTGGGAGGGGGGTCATAATGGAGATAAAGGAGGAGAAGGGATGGGGTACCACGGCCGATACCATAATATATGATGGGTCAATAAATAAGGGAGACAGAATAGCGGCGCTGGGGTTAGATGGCCCGTTTTATACTTCGGTTAGGATGCTTGTAATGCCTAAGCCGCTTGATGAGATGCGGGACCCAGAAGATAAGTATATGCTGGTGAACTCAGTTAAGGCTGCTGCCGGAGTTAGGGTAGTTGGTGAAGAGCTGCAGCGGGCCGTGCCCGGTTCTCCACTAATAGTTGTGAAGAGCGAGGCGCAGTTACGGGATGCCCTTGATGAGTTGAGGGCCGAAGCATCATCGATAAGGATAGAGGTGGATAAGAGCGGTGTAGTGGCTAAGGCTGATACCCTAGGTACTCTGGAGAGCATGGTGCTTTATTTGAGGAACCAGAACATACCGGTTAGGAGGGCAGATATAGGGCCGGTCGTGAGGAGGGACATAATTGAGGCTTCAGTCGTGAAGCGGCGGGATCCCCTCTATGCCGTGGTTTTGGCGTTTAATGTTAAGGTAACTCAAGAAGCCGATGTGGAGGCCCAACAGCATGGGATCAGGATATTTCAGAACAATATATTGTACCGCTTAGTTGATGAATTCCTTAATTGGCATAGGGAGCAAAGGAGTAGGTCTATTGAGGGGGAATTGAATAAGGTCACTAGGCCCGGCAAGGTAAAGATAATTCCCGGCTATGTTTTTAGACGCAGCAACCCAATAATAGTGGGGGTTAAGGTATTGGAGGGGCAGGTAAGGCCTGGCTATAGGCTGAGGAGGGGAGAGGATGGCAGAGTAATTGGCACTATTATGCAGATGCAGAACAATGGTAAACCCGTTCAATTAGCTAAGAAGGGAGATGAGGTGGCTATATCGATCCAGGGAAATGCCATGGTTGGCAGACATGTGAGGGAGGGGGATGAACTATATGTTGATATTCCTGAGGAGCACTTGGTGAAGCTATTGATGGATTTCAGGGAATACTTGGAGCCGGGGGAGGTTGATTTGATTCATGAGTATCAAGCAGCCAAGAAGCGGTGGAGCGATTAAGGGGCAAAATTTAAATAAGATATAACCAAGGCTCCTCAATGCCTACATTTAAGTTAGTGGTGTCGGACCCCTTAAGCGGGAAGGCCAAGCAGGTGGAGGTTAAGGATCAAGATGCGGAGAGGCTAATTGGATTACGCATTGGGGAGGTTATTGATACAAAATTGATTGGGAATGCCCTTCAGTTACCTGGGGAAGTCAAGCTACGAATAACGGGAGGAAGCGGGTTCGAGGGCGCACCCATGCTTCCATACCTACAGGGGCCAGTGAAGCGATACATACTGCTCTCTGGTCCTCCTGGCTTTAAGCCTAGGGAGGATGGAATGAGGAAGAGAAAACTTGTGCGTGGCAACGTGATAAACGACCAAACGACTCAAGTCAATATGGTCATTATTTACCCAAGCGATTGGAAGGGGGAGCCACTGATCAAGGAGGAACCAAAGGAGGAGAAGCCCCAGGAGGCGCAGTGAGGTAATTTAATAAAGGGTAGCAATTCTCGCAGCAAGTGAATAGGTTCCGCTTAGCTGCGTTAACAAGCTTAAGCGCTGGAATAGTTATCTTATTGGTTCTAGCACTTACGGCATTCATTCCATTACAATCATTATTTGAGAAGCCATTGGTGCTGATCTTATGGTTTCTCTGGATCCTTGGAGTAGCGGCATACAAGTTGTTCAGCAGCTCTGGGCTAGGCTCCTCCAACTACATAAGGAAGTACACTCCATACTCCTTGGGTTTCACGTTTATGTTCATAGTAATGGGAATCCTTCACCAATTCACGCTCATGGGATTATTCCTAATGATTGGATACTCATTTGAATTAGTGGCCGGCTTCATTCTTTATAATGATTTCAAGGCAATTAGTGGTGAGGGAAATGCCGTTCTTTTCCTAACTGGAATAACATTATTCATATTATCATTGCCACTAGCAATTGTGAAGATACCATGGCCCGCAATCATTGGCGTTGTTCTAAAGACAATCAGCATCTCCAGGATAGCCATGAGAGCAGGGCCAGGAATGCCCATAAAGCAAAAACCCAGAAATACTCACTATTGACCTCCTCCTAGGGCGAGGCTTAGCGTTGTTCTGACCTCCTCCCCACCATTCGGCGAGAGCTCCCCGAGGTTTGGGTTACGTCCCTTTTACGGGCGCTACTCGTTTCCCTGGCATTGTGGGGTCAGCCTCGCTCCCCGTTCCCAAGGGATTAACCAGGGAAGCTAACTAACCCCTAATACTAGAGCATAAACCCCCGCTCCAACTCCCGCCGTCATAAAAGGCGAGGTTTATCGTTCTTTTTATTATGACACCATGAAGGGGCCTTATTGGCATAATATAGATTATTTCTACTTATTTCTACTCTAGCGATACGCAATTACGTTTTTACAGAAAGGGGGTTAAGGGGGCGGAAAGCCTCGCCCTTCAGGGCGGGGATGAGTAGTCCCTTATAGAAAAGTTTTTTTAAGCCTA
>Ga0080003_1000441_pt1 | contig 27843 bp, 25 predicted proteins | sample JossMetagenome_FD_69206 | JGI IMG/M metagenome (GOLD analysis project Ga0080003, IMG submission 69206) | Hot spring microbial communities from Joseph's Coat, Yellowstone National Park, USA - JC2_E (SPADES assembly) (version 2) | ecosystem: Environmental > Aquatic > Thermal springs > Hot (42-90C)...
GCAAAAAAACTTCTTGATGTATGGAAACTAGAGAATAAAAACAAAGAAATATGAGCTTTGTAAATTTAATGAAATTAATTTTGCTTTAAACAAAAAATTGAAGAATAAGAATTCTCTCAGCACAAAATATTATTGGCTATTTAACAAATAAAAAATTAGATTTAAATTATATTATCAAGTATTTTTACTATTGATAAAGCTTAAATATAAGCTAAAAGCATATATACCGGGTTTTACATGGTTAAGTTAAGCAGATTTTTGACTACAATAATAATCATTGCAACTTTTTAATAATTGGTTTTAGTTTCTTGTAGTTGTTACAACAAGATATAAAATGTATCATTGCTTATAATATTGAAGACATTGTTTATTAATATTTGATATTAGCTCATTCTTATATGATTCTATTAAATCTTTAGGATTTCCAAACGATAAATTATCCTTTCTTTTTGCTAAATTAACTTCTTGATCAATTAAAATTTTATTTTTAAAATAGGGTTTGAAATTGGAGTTAGTTTTCATATTTAAGATATCTTGCACACCTACCAAGTGTATAGTATTTTTATTAAAGTGAATCCCCTTATGAACCAATCTTTTCGCCTCTTCTTCATTATCTTTGAGGGAAAGAAAAGGAATTACATAAATTTTATAAGAATTATTAAAGAAAACTGGAGAAATCACAAACATGGATTGCCTTCTAGGCTCTTTCAATTTTTCATCAATTAATTCAAAATAACCCATAAGTTTAAGTTCTTTTACTTGCTCGTCTTCTATTTGCAAATCATCTTTTTCTAAATTCATTTTGCTTTGATCTACCTTTATCTTGTTACCATCTTTTTTATATGATTCTGGTACTTTAGAGTGCCTTGGTAATCCATAGATCCAAGTGTGTATAAACGGTCCTGGATCTCTAATATTAATATTATAAGAATTAACCTTTAAATAAGATTTAAGTACAGATCCTTGGATTATATCCAATATTTGACGTATATTACCAATAACGCAATTAATTTCAGTAATTGAGTCTGCACCTTCTTTTACAAGAGGCGCTAATGGAACTGCTGAATCAACCCATTGATTTGACTTATTACAATTTTCAACCTTCTTAAAGATTTCATAAAATTTGTTAAACACTCCTTTTACATCTCCTTTATTAACCTCATCACAAATACTTAATCCTTTACAATCTTTGGGATAAAATCTACCGAAACCTCTATTAGCACCTTTGCCTATTCCCAAAAAAGCTAAAGTTATTAAAACTCCATTGCTTATTATTTCATCATATTTGTTGCTCTTGTTAGGATTTCTATATATCTGCAAAGTAAATTCTTCAAGATCCTTGGGCTCGTAATCCTTTGATTTTTGTTTACTTTCTATTAATTTAACTCTTTGCAATTTACTATAGTCTAAACCGTTCTTAATCTTTGTGTTTTTTACTTTAAATGTATAAATTGATTTATTTTTAGTATTACCCAAATACATCGAAACCTTTGACTCCGCTTCTTTGTAACTTGTAAGATCACTTACACAAAACCTATTATATACGGTTCTTAAAAACCATCTTAACCTACCCAAGATTTCAGTCTCATTAACTTTATCTGAGGTACGACCCTCGTAATTACCTCCCCACCAAGGAGTAATGCCCTTAAAATTTATAGAAATTAATAAACTCTTTTCTTTAATTAATTTGTCTACCTTTTTATATACATCTGAATATATTTTTTCATTCATATAAACTCCTCCGAAACCTTCATTAATTTCATTAAATTGTAGGAAATAGTTACCTTAGTCTTAAAATTTATTTCGTTTAAAATATCAAATAAACATAAATACAAATTATTCCCCTATTTTATTTTAGTATGAGAGAGGTTAAAAATTAAACATAAACTATTTCCATCATTATGTTACTAATTTTTTTATATTTTACATTATAATAAGGAAAAGTCAAGAGTTCTAAACCCTCTTTCTTTACTAATCCTATACACATTTTTAAAAATATCATTGTTATTACTCTTCAGAAACTTATTTAGTTTCTTGTAGTTGTTACTAAAGGTTATTGAAAATGTTATTGATGAATTTCTTGTTTTAGTTTCTTGTAGTTGTTACAGATCCAAATAAAAGCCTGGATTCTCGGTAAATAGGTGTTTTAGTTTCTTGTAGTTGTTACTAAGTGAATCAGCAAGTAGTAGTATATCAACACCAAATTTTAGTTTCTTGTAGTTGTTACGAAAAACTTAAAATTGCTTTTATGAGCTATTTTAATGTTTTAGTTTCTTGTAGTTGTTACTATTATAAACAAAACAAATTAAACGGGAAACCTACGTTTTAGTTTCTTGTAGTTGTTACCGAGATACCAAAAGAAGATTTAGATTATATATTAGGTTTTAGTTTCTTGTAGTTGTTACTAAAGCCCTAAAGGTGTTAGATATGATTCAGGAAGAAGTTTTAGTTTCTTGTAGTTGTTACTGAGAAAAGCTTTAAGGCTTCACATTGATTATTGTTGTTTTAGTTTCTTGTAGTTGTTACAATGATATGTTGCGTGATATATTTAGCCTAATGCTTTGTTTTAGTTTCTTGTAGTTGTTACAGTATATATGTTTATTTGGAAGATAATGATAGATTAGTTTTAGCTTCTTGTAGTTGTTACCTTCGGACCGTATCCTTGGTACTCATTTACCTTATCAACGTTTTAGTTTCTTGTAGTTGTTACAAATGTTGGGAATTCGGGTAAGGTTTTTGGTGTAAATGGTTTTAGTTTCTTGTAGTTGTTACCATAAAAAGCACTTGTAGATTGTTCACTCAATAAAGTTTTAGTTTCTTGTAGTTGTTACAATAGGGATAATAAAGAGATTTATTTCGATGAAATTCTATTGTTTTAGTTTCTTGTAGTTGTTACAACCATTATCTCCAGTCCCAGCTATTTCAACCATTTTTGTTTTAGTTTCTTGTAGTTGTTACTATAAAGAATTATTTAATTTGGATGGTAAATTTATTTTGTTTTAGTTTCTTGTAGTTGTTACATTTATTATATGCTTTATTGATGTTGAATCAAAATGTTTTAGTTTCTTGTAGTTGTTACTGATTCTTCACTTTTCATTTTATAAGTGATACTCCTCCCTAATAAATTTTTCTTAGCCTCCGAACGAGTCAAGGTGATTTATGGTCACTGAAATGAAACCCTATTTGAGCCTCATTGCAGTGACCTTCAGAGTCCTTGACTCGTTGGGTAAAAATTTGTTTTAAAAAATTAAAAAATTCGTAATACGGACTGATTAAATTGCAAATCTATTTAAACTAATTAAGCTAACTAAATCCTTTATGATTTAGCTGAGTTTATTGGTAGCTCTATTAATCTAAATAATCTAGAGATTCCATGAAATAATTTACGAATTTGTAAGTACTGGCTTTTTATGCTAATCAACCTTAAGAAAATTGATAACTTTTTATTTTAGTTTAATCTTCGTATGTTTATCCCTTAGTAATAAATTATGAAGCAAAATTATAATTTAAGCTTTTCAAGCCTAAAAGAAATTTTAATTATTTAGAAACGAATTTATAACCCAAATATTAAATAATAGCTTTCACAAAAATTAATTATATCTTAAAATATTTAGAATAAAGAAAATATTGAAAAATATTTCCACTATTATTTGAAATTAAGAGAAAATTGTTGTATCCCAATGGAATAAATTAAATTAGTACAACTATAAAATATAGCAAAAGCCTTTTTAAAAAACAAAGAGAAATCATGCTTTTCACTTTTTTGTGAATTGAAGGCTTTGCTATAGGTAAAGAAGCATAATATATATGATATTTAAATTCATTTCAGATGCAATAAATAATAATGCATTCATATTTATAGATACTATAATTATCATTATTTTCTAATGCTGAGTTAGGTATATAACTCCTTATTTTATTTACCTAACACACATTAAACTGTAATACTTTAGTAATACCCCAGCATAACTAGTTTAGTTGTTATTATTAAGAATAAGGATACGCTCATTGACACCTATAGTTAGGTAAAAAAGTTTAGATATTTCTACCTAACTATAAAATATGGTGAATTTATGAGCAAACAAACCGAAGAAAAGAAAGGAAAAAGTAAAGGAATCAAGCTTTATGATATTGAAAAAGCTTTATCAAAACTTGAAGAAATAACGAAGACTTTAAATGAACTTAAAATTGCATTAGAAAGCCGAGAAATAAGAGAAGCTATAGATTTTTATGAAAAACAAAAGAGCTGTGGCCTAGAATACACATGGGTTAAAGGGGGTAGCGGAAAGCAATACTATTATTATTATTTGAAATGCAAGGAAAATGGTCATACTGTTTCAATATATTTAGGGAATAATTTAGACATAGAAAGCTATAACAAATATAAAAGAATAAGCAAGAGACTTTTTGAATTAAAGCAATTCTTAGAAAACTTTATAGAAAATTCATTAGGAGACATGGAAACTTTACTAAATGAAAATAAATAGTTATTATAAACTAAAAATCTCTTTAGGTGATATTGATAATACTTAGCGAAGAAGACTGGAGTTTCGCTGGAAAAGATACTAAATACTTACACGTGGGTTCCATACATACCAGCCAGAATGATGCTAATCATAGCCAAAAAATCATAAGATAATATTGTGTTTAGGTTTTTAAGCTTTTATTCAGCCTTAGAAGGAGCAAGGCTGCCATTGATTTTGTAAAGTGCAATTTTGACACTTGGTTTAATAGGTTAATTTTTCCCCAGATTTTGGGGCAATTTTTAAGAATCTTAATTATATATAGGGTTTTGGTGTCAAAAGTTTGACAGTTAATAGGAGATAATGTTTCCTTTTCATGAACCCAAGGGCACTCGCACGATACCATAAGGTTAGACTCATGCTACTGTCCATGCCACTCATGGGTTAAAAAACTATCCTTTCCTAACCTTTTTACTATATATAGATATACACTCATAGAAACGGCATGGGCATTCACACAGGCTTTACACAAATCCTTGTAACAGTGCCCTTGAACAACACTTTTCTACACAAATTTGTGTAGAAAAGGTGCCACTAAGGGTTATCGTCACCAGTGCATTCAAAGTCTTTGCTATAGAAGGTCTCTTCGTGCGATCCTTAACAAAGGTTTATTGGCTGGTGTGCTCTTGTTGAGCTCACTGCCTTGTTAAAACCATTTCATAAGCGGCAACACCTTTGAACTCTCCTTCTTATTTCTGCTTTTTTTGCAATCTATGCTATCTTTACTTCTTCAGCTCTGGCATCACATTCCTGCCAGTGCCTTTAAATCTCCTCTTCATCATCTTCCAAGCGTAATTACAAAAATAATCAACACCAATAGATAATCCTTTTAGCGACTTTACTATCTATTTTCTGAATATTGGCTTCAGCTCTTTTAACATTAAGTGTAGGATCATAGAAGGGGATACTTTAATCCAGATAGAATTAATAATTAATCAATAAGCATGTTAACAGCTATTTACATTAATATATTAAGAAGACCTGATAGGTTATATGAAAGCTAAAAATGTGTTAATGAGGCTATTATAGGAACTTGAGAGGGTGACGATGGTTTAGGATTCAGGAAATTCTCTAGAACAATTTTAATTCTCTTTTTAGCATTTTCCCAAGCCTCCCATGGATTGCTTCCTTCAGCAGGATCTATCTTTATTAGGTACAATTCTTGGGCAGTGCCATCACTCAACCTGAGCTTCACTGTTCCATTGTCATTCATTATGAGATCCCATAAGCGAGCTGTGCCTTTATCCTCCTCATCATAAAACAAATTCTCGTTAAGCTCAGGGAAAGCGAGAACCGCTATATTACCCCTGTATTCATAAAGATAAGCCATTGCCTTAAATCTACCAGCAGTTAAGTAAGTAGGGCTACTGGAAAACTTGCACTCCACAATAAGCAATCTGTCTCCATTCCTTAAGCTTATGTCAGGCCTTCCTCTGGCCATCTTTGCTGCTTCCTCGTTGCTATCTGCACTAAGAAGCCTTGAATTATCAAGCTGTTTGTTGAGCAATATTTCCAGATTTCCTGATACCATTGTGTTTTCACTTTTTCTATCTATAACATAACCTAGATCTCTCAGGGTATCAATCAACAGTTCAGTCACGTAGAGCTCATAAAGTCTCCAGGCCAACAAGAGCAGGAGAGTTTTCTCAGACTTAGCAGAGCGCGGTGTAATATGTAAATCCTTTAGATGTCTTAGTAAATTGTAGGCATTCCATGCCTTATTTAACCATTCAGGTGCATAAGATCTAAACTTTTCCCACTCAGCATCGAGCTCAGCCTCGCTCAAGGGAATAGAGAACCTGTGAAGTTTCCCTTCCAGACCTGCAAACTCTTTAATAGATTTCAACTCCTCAACAGCTTTCTTCAACCCCTTTAATGTCACTTTTAGTTCCTTGTTCAAAGGTCCATTTCCTTTAGTTGCCATGGTATCCACCGTATTGTAGATTTCATTAAGCTTCTCAAGTGAAATATTAACTAGCTCCAAAAGGAAGAGGAGTTCAGGCGAACTAAAGGATGGGACGTATGTCATAGAGGCCTGAAGACCGGCAGAGTAAACTGTTATGGTTTTAGCTATATTAACTGGGCCCCAAGATGCATTGTCATAAACTACCTGGAATTGTCTGTAAAGTAACCTATCCCTCTCTGCATCCTCGACAGCACTTCTTAAGTCCTCAGCTACAACTCTGGCTAGCCAAGTTACTAAGTAATCTCTAGTAAGTTCATCGACATCATAAACTTCTTTGGCTGACCTGAGCATTTTCTCAAGTATTGATTCAGAGCTTTCAGAAAAGTCCTCAAGATATCTCTTGACCACAAGCCTTGCCATGTACCTTATTCTCTTCTTTAAGGCCCTCAATTATACCTTACCCTCTTGCTTAAGGCAATTGTCCAGAAAACTGATAAAGGACTCCTTTTCCTTGTCAATAAGTAGACCCATCGAGGATAAGAGGTAGTCACGAAATGCTTCCCCAACTTTTTCTGTGTTATCATTTTCTAAGAAACCAAGGGTGTTACTTCTTGCTAAGAGCTCTATGGCTCCCTTAACAGCACTAGGCGGGATGCATTTAAGTTTATTGCGAGCACAATCTATGACTTTCTTTATAGTTTCCTTTGCACTATTTACGACTTCTTGATGTTCTTTGCTAAGCCTTTCTATAAGAAAATCCACATATCCGTCATCATCAGGGCACGGAATTTCTACTACACTAAATCTCCTCGTAAGGGCCTCACCTACCATAAAGAGGTTCCTAATATCAACTAAGTTCATAGTAGCGATCACTCTTAGATGTTTTAGAGGGTTGTTATTGTGCTTCCCATAGTATTCCAGGAATTTCTTTGCTTCAGCATCAATTTTGTCATCATATGACCTAATTTCTTCTACTAAGGTCTCAGGGATATGCCAGTCCTCAGGGTGAGGTGAAGGAAACATAGCAAAGAAGTCGCCAAATGCTTTGTCGACATCAGCTCTGTTAAGCTCATCGATTATGAGAAAAACTAGAAAGTCTTCATTGTCCAGTTTCTCCAAGGCTTCAGCAGCTCTATTATAGGATCTTATTATGAATCCCGACCTCCACTTAACGGTACCATTTTCTAAAGTCTCACCACCTATCACATCTCTCCTGAACCAGAGGGCATTGGCAACTTCAACTATTGGCTCACAACCAGTAAGAGATTTTGAGAAATTTCTGGCTATGCTGGTCTTCCCTACTCCTGGCGGGCCAACTAAAAGCACATTGCCAAGAGATACGGCTACCGCTAACTTGCTATCTAGCGAGCTATTAATATAAAGCTCTTTCTTAATATCATTAATGGCTTTTTTATATAATTCATTACTTAAGGGCTTCGGAGTGCACTCATATGAGGATAACGCTTGTATCGTAGCAGAAGGTAATTGAGCTACTTTAGGTCTATAGAGTTCGATTACCTTATTAACCTCATTATCATCATTAATTATTTTAAATAGAATATCCCATAAATTCTTCCGAAGGTCCTCTTTTTTTAAGCAGTTGTTACTTTGATAAGGTAATTTATTTGACTTCTCTATATATTCTGTTAACTTTAGCCGTTTGTTTTTCAGGGAGTCCACAAAGTCTTTAGGATCATTAATTTTATTTTTATTAACTAAAAGTTCAATAACTTCATAATCAAGCCATAACACCCTCATTTTCCACCTCAGAATCCATGCACCTTCATTTTCACTCCAACCCTTGAAATTTCTATAGGCATCAAGCGTAATGTCCGTAATTAGTCCGAAGCCAAGGTATTGTGAGATATGAGTAGCATAAAAGAGACCTATGAGAGGTATTACTTCACTTTTGTTCTTTTTTAAGTTCTCAATAGCATTATTTTTAAATGTGAAATGGCCCTCTTCATAACTTTGCACTAAGTTTTTGAAAGGAAATGACAAATACTCATCCAAATGTCCTTTATTCTTAGCAGCTTTGTCACCCCACAAAACATAACCAGGCTCGCCCTCAAGAGAGTACTTCAGCGACCAGTACCAATGCTCTGGCCGTCCTGGAAAGACACATACGTAAGGTATTGCCTTATCCTTATAATTTTTTAGCCAATTTATTACTTCTTTTAGATTCTCAAAACCATTGAAAGGGTCTCTATAAACAAACCAGTTTTCATAATTAGATTGATTAGACTTTATTGAATCCAAAATCTCACCAATCTTTATAACCAATTCAACAATTTTAGCTTTTACGTTAACCTAAAAACCATAGCATACAAGTCAAGAGCAACCTAGTTGTCCACCAAATTAACAAAAAAGCTTCAATAAGACTAATCATACTTTAAATGAAAAGGCTATCAATTTAATGCGAAATTTGCTTGCCTCTCGGCATAACGAATCTAAGAACATTTCAGCGACTCTCACAAGACAGAAGCTATTAAATAAAAATAAGTTTTTAAACTAGATTGCCTATATATAAAATGATACAGGAGGCTATTAAGAATAATGTCTTCTTCGAATCCTGAAAAGATTGACTATGAAGAAGGAGAAAGCAAGAACTCTAACATTGATAATAAAATCAATATCCAATATAACAAAATATACAACTTCCAAGACTACCTAGACCAACTAGAGCTAAGTGAAAAAAATCATTGTAAAAGTAATGCGGATAGACTTCTTCGCCTTACTGGTCACTTGCCAAAGGTAATTAATATTGCTACTGGAGCAGGGTTCTGCATATACAAAGCAAGACTACAGGAAGCTATTGGAGTAAAGAACTTTATCTCAAGTATCATACCAGGAAAAGGCAAGGCTGTACATAAATTACTAGGCCTTGCGTCTCTCGAGATTTTTCTTGATAAACAGCCAATGTTACAGGACAGTTATTACAAAAATCTGTATGATAGATATAAAGAGCTACTACCTGAGATGTACGACAAAAACAAAGAAGATATACTAGAAACCTCGATGCAACTTATAAAGACCATGTATGACATTTTGCCCAACTTATTAAGTTTGCTAGGATTAGTATTTGATGACCTTTTTCCAATAGTTGAGAATCAAATGTATGACTACGATCTTCACATGCTGGGTGTCCCAGATCTTATATTAGAAAATAGAGAAAAGAAGAAAGCGATTGTGGTTGAATGGAAAACCTATGATGAAGGTAATAATGTTTCAGATATTGATAAAGCACAAGTTATAGCTTACGCATTATTAGAAGCTAAAAGATTGGGATTTGATAACAACAAAGCCATTGAAGCTGTGACCGGGAAGTTTGAAAATGGACATATTAAGGACATTAGCGTGCTACCAATAATCATAAGGCCAAAACAGGGTAGAAAGTTGCAGCCCCACCCCGCTTTGTGGCCAGATTATAATGAACAAGATTACAATGAGTTCAAAGAACTCTTAGGAAAGGTTTTAACAATTGCAGGATACTTAACTTTACAGCTAATTAACCCCATTGCCCTTGGCACATCAAAAGAAGACTTAAACAAATATTGCGAGATTAAACTCTTTAACCAGAGATACAACGCGTTGTGGTTGGTTCCTCAGGGTAAAATCTGGAGAGGGAAACCTTCAGAAGTGTTTAAGGCCCTTAGCGTTAGAAACAAGCCTAATAAGTGGCCTTGTAAATCTTGTACACTCAATAATGAGTGCGCATTTTACCTGGGGAAAAAGTATTCCCGGAAACAGGAAGAGAAATCCTTTAATGATGAGGAAGGAACACTCTTTGATAAAATCATGTGGAAGTTAAGATACATAACCTTAGGCGAGAAGGAAACAATGAATTTACGGTCATTCAAGGCAATATATGAAATAAGCAAACTCTATTCTAGAAAGGATCTCATAGAAAAGATAAGAGATGGAATAGGGTTCAAAGTAACGGAAAATTATGATGTTCAACTTCAATATAAAAAAAGGCAGCGTATTTTAATAGATGTAGGGGAAAAGGGCCAATCTATAGTGCGCATAGATGCTATTGATGAGCTATGTAATAATAGAATTGACAGCACTGACTTTGATAGTGCCTTAGTGCTATGTAGAAAGATTAGAAAGTATGAAAAGGACAATAACAAAATACGTATTGTAAGTAAAGGTAAGCCCGTATTGTTCATTCTAAATGATGGGACCAGCTACATCTCACTATCATTAAACCTCACAGCTAGGGTAGATGAAGTAGAAATAGATAGCCAAAATGTGAAATATTATATAAGCATTCCATCTGGGGCTTTCAGATACTCCTTCGCAATTATGAAGAAATACCTTCAGGAACATTCAGAACTAATCAAGGACTCATTGCTTATAGAGACAGGTGTTGACTTAACCTCAAGAGAGCTAATGGTTATAGATGCACTACAAAGAAATTTAAGAAAGGAAGCAGCAGATGAGCTAAAAGACGAGAATGAAAAGAATGAGATTAAGGAGACACTAAACGAATTAACAAATCAAATAGAAGGTGCGCAAAAAATCTACGATAATGACATCTCAGACATAATCTCCAAATTATTGTCAAGCGTAAAAGCCTAGGTGGATAAAGATGGTATACAAAATCAAGGAAATATATAAATTAAACAAAGACAAAGAGTTCAAATACGACACCAATATTCAATCATTCGTTAATGCTGCAAATATCCTAAAACAATCAATAAATAATCATAATTTAGCTTTAATCCAAGGCCCCCCTGGAACTGGTAAAACTAGCCTATATGAGTTCTTGCTACAGGATCAAAAAATATGGGATCTTCTTGAACAAGATAATGAAGTAGTAGTTTACATAGCTCCTACTAATAAGTTAGTTGCGGATATGTTGACCAAAGTGTCAAAGTACTTCCCAAACGAAAATGATTTCAAAGAAAGTGTTAGAGTTTATGGATCCCAATTTGATTACAGTGAATTCTCACAGCTTAGAAAAGAGCTTAACGATAAGGTTAAGCTGGTGTTAACTACTGACTATCAAAAGATATTTATTACCTTGAGCGAGTCATTGAGAAGATTTCACCTCCTAATTGACGAGGCAAGTAAATCACCATTACATAGAGAATTTACACCCATAGTTGATGCTCTGCTTACAAAAGGAAAAAAAGTCTTAGGTTCGCTTAATATTGTGGGAGATCCCATGCAGGCTATTTCTTTAATCGAACCTTATCGCATCAATAAAGCAGAATATCTCTTAATGCAGAAAGTATTATTGAAATTATATTGTATGCAATACAGCGATAAGTGTAGCGATAGCAAGAATAACAACTTCCCTCAAGTAATGGATTATATTTATCAGGAAATCGCTCAAGGTCGGAACCCTCTACACTCAAATTATGTTTTCCTAGACATAACAAAAAGGTTACCTAACCCAGCTCATAAAATTATAAGTGAGGCCTATTATGGTGGAAACCTTAAGTCTATGAAAGAGTTAAAAATAGGTGATTATGAAGAAAATATGCTCCAAAAGTTTAAGAATGACTATGATGATACCATCAAGGCTATAGCAAATAATGCCGAAGAAGCCTTAAGCACTAATAGAATAGGAATCTATCATGAAATAAAGGAACAATCCTATAAAGATCCTGAGGGCGATCTCTATGATGAAAATAGGGCTACAATAGCTGCCTATTATGCAGTGCTGCTATCATCTGTTACAGATAAGCATACAACGATAACTGCTCCTTATGTTGAGATGAGTATTCAGATTGAGATGAAGGTGAAAGAGCTAATTTCTAAATATAACCTAAACAGCCTCAAAGATCAGATTAACGTATCCACAGTTCAATCCATGATAGGCGGTGAGGATGAAAATGTCATAGCCGTATTAGGTAAAGAATACGTTGTACATTCCGAAGAATTATGGCCTACTATTTACTTCATGGAACCTGAGTTGCTTAACGTCCAGCTTAGCAGACAAAAATCCTTATTGGTAATCATAGGAGATCTAGGGCTATTGAGAAGCAGTGTTAACCGTCATTCAAAGGAATACTCAGAACTTAAAAGTTTAAAAAAGGTGATAGAGAATGTTGCTGAATTGGCAGGGATAGAGTTGGGAGGAGAAATAAAGACCAGGATTAAAGTTACTGATAGAAGCAAATATTTAGTATATTACAGAAAGAGATAATCTTCATGAAAAATCTTACTAAAATGGAATTTTTTACAATAGCTCTTTTTTACAATAGTTCATAGGAGCTACATCCATATTATTAAAACAGTTTATTGTATTTAGTTACTTGCCTACCCATGAAGTTAAGTTTACTATATCTAAACATTAAAGATGGAAAATCCTTGCTTTTTAGTAATACAATCTGCTTAGCAACTCCCTAATTAACTTAATGATCTCAGGGTTTAGGTGGTTAATCTCTGCTATTTTTTTTGCCTGATCCTCAACAGCTCTCAGTGTTTTGTCATCTAATTTCTCTTCATTTCTTAGAAGTCCTATAGGGACCGCTCTGCCATTATCATACTTCTTTATTATTTCATCTGCCTCCTTTTCTGGTAACTCGTAGAAGACTTCCCTCAAAGTGTACCTATCAAGCTTTGACTTATCAAGGGAGTAGAAGAATTTTTCTCCTATCATGTTCTCAACTATGGGAATAAGCCTAAAAATTATTGTTCTTCCCATTGTATTAAGGGGGCCGAGGTTACTATAGCCTTTCTTCTTCAATTCCCTAAGACCAGAAATATCGGACACAGCCCTATATATAACTCTTAGGGCCTCAACAGGCAGGTACCTTTCGTTAAGGTAGAGAGCTAGCTGGGCCTTTATCAGAGTGCAGTGCCAACAACCATACCTAGCACCGTAGATAGCATAGAGCTCCTCAAGTGGTCTCACATCAAAATAACCTTGCGATCTTAGGAAAGACCAGACGTCATCAGTACTCCAAAACCTTATAGGAGCTACTTTAGGTATGTCATTATCGTTAGTAAGATAAGCTCCCAGACAGGAGGCTTTCTTAGCGCAAGAGCCGAACTTGAGCTTCATAGATCTAGCTCTAAAAGGGCTCTCATCTTCCCTAGAGCCCACAAGCATCATATAGTCTTTGTATCTATTCAAAGAATCCTTGGTTGGTTTGATTTTGAGTAGCTTGATGCACCACCTAAAATTAAATGTGGGCGCAACATAGCCCCTCACGAAAACTCTCCAGAAAAAGGTTTCAGTTGAAGGAGGGATCGTAATTTCCGACCTAACCAAGACCCCAAGTTCTGAAAGCTTCCTTGAATATTCTTCAATAAACATCCTAGCCCATGTTTCCATTGGTGGTATTTCGCTGAGTGTATCGTTATGAAGCACCACTACTTCAAGATCCCTCCGCTTCTTTTCCAGCACCCACTTATATAGTAGTATAGCAACAGCCGTAGAATCCTTGCCACCTGAATATGCCAGAACAAATTTTTTCATACGACTGTAGGCCTCATCAAGAGCTGACATAGGAATAATCAAGTCTGGAAATCTCAAAGAGAGGTTTTGCTTTCCGTCAGCAAATAGTTGTTGCAACATTAAACCCTCACATAAATATTAATTAGCATAACATTATATAAAGCTGAGTCTTAATAACAATAATTTCTTTAATGAAATCTCCTTTAGACCTTATATTAGTGACCTTCAGAGTTTGATTCATTAAGTAAAAAATTGTTTTAAAAAATTTGTAATGCAGATTTAATCACAACCTAACATTATATTTAAAAATTTTATTGTTTTTATTTTGTTTTTCTTAATTTTATATTAAAAATGGTGCCGCTATGCCTCGCAGGCATATGCCGCGGCCGGGATTTGAACCCGGGTCACGGGCTCGAAAGGCCCGCATACTGGGCCGGGCTATACTACCGCGGCACCATCCAGAAAGTAATGAAAAAAGGTTCTAAAATCTTTCTATTCTTAATCCATGAGAAAGATTTTTATCTATCCATAACTGTTTGCTTTAAGGCATGCAAAAACTTACAAAAATCCTTCTAATGTTTTAATAAATCTTATCTTTACAATATCCCTAACTAAAGGAATTGCAACATTATATATTGGAATATTTTGAAGAGTTGCATAAGCTGTTCCCTTATGCGCATGACCGTGAACTCCTACATCAGGTCTGGTCTCAATTATTATTTTTTCCATCTTAGAACTATATAATTCCCCATAAGAATAAGGATTCTCTCCTTTTAAAGTAAGCCTAGATAAAGCATAATGAGACAGCAATATTGTTTTCTGAGAAATTGTTTTAGCTTTAATTATCAATTCCTTAACCTTTATTACTCTTTTATTATAAATTTCTTCTATGTTGCTAATGTTTTTAATTTGCCATCTAGTAGGTTTATCTAAAGCTCCTGGAGTACCTATTACAGCAATAGAAATATTATTGCATGAATAAAGCTTGTAATCATCAACTATCCAATCTATATAAGAGTATTCACCCTTTAACTTATCCCATAGCTCGTTCCACTCATCGTTTCCAAAGGTTGCAACTATCTTAGAGTTTGGAAACTTATTAGCTATAGATTCAAAAACAGTTTTAGCCCCTTCAAATTTTCCTTTATCTATTATATCTCCAGCAAGGAGAAACAAACAAGGCTCTTCCTCAATTTTATCTAATGAATTTCTAAATATGTTAAAATAATGCGGATAATGAATGTCTGAAGATGCATATATTATTGGTATATTATCGGACCTCAGTACTGCAATATATCACCACCTTTCAGACTGCCCATCGGCCTTCATCGGTCCAATTATTAGTTGTTAATTTAGGTTTTTATCTTATTACTGGTTTTGCCCTTCTTTTTCTTCCTTTTTAACTTCTTGCTCTTTTTTCTCTTCTTCCTTAAACTCAACTTTTATATTTAAGTTTATTTCCTTAGGCTTTATATATTGATACAAATCTTTAGTCAACAATTGCATTTTTGACTCAAGGTCATTAACGCCTATTGTTTCTGATGGTAGATTTATGTTTATTTTTTCTTGGTCCCCATTTATCTCTACTTTGTTATTAGGTATACCTAGCCACCTTTCTACCAAATATTTTACTTTATCGCTAAAATCTTCTATTTTTTTAACTACCTCTAAGTCAATTAAAAGCTCCTTCCCTGCTAAAGGATGGTTAAAATCTATGTATGCAAACCTTTCCGCAATCCTTTCTATAACTCCAACCCTTCCACCTATTTCAACTTGTTGGCCTATTCTCAAAGGTACATTATATCTCTTTAATTGCTTTACAGGTATCCTTAATACTAAATCTTCCCTTCTTTCCCCATATGCTTTTGAAGGCTCTGCCTTAATTTCTTTCTTTTCTCCTACCTGCATTTCTTTTATTGCTTCATTAACTGCCTCTATTAACTGGCTTTTCCCAATAACAATCAAGTATGGACCGTATTTCTTATTAGCATCAAAAATTCCTGATTGCTTTGCAACATCTTCATATGTTGTCTCCTGAACTAAATACGTATCGCCGTTCTTTACCTTGATTGTGTAATTTATTAGCACGAAATCTCCATCATTAAATACCATCTTATCCACCTCTTCTTAAATACCAGCCCAAATCTTTTACTGGCTCAACTATTTTAATTCCTTTTTTCCTATTAATAACTTTACCTATACCCCATCCTATTGGCTCATCAATTTCATTTAAAACAACGCTTAATCCTATTTTAAATGATATAATGTTATCTTTAACTTCTTTTCCGTATAAGAATTGCTTTTCCCCCTTTTTATTTAATTTTATGCAATCTATTTCGTTATTGCATAGCCTGGAAACTCTTCTTAACAAAGTTAATCCAGGATAAAATTTACTATTTTTAATATAGCCTAAATAAAAACCAGTTGTATAAATAGATTCAAAGCTATTAATTATGCCTTCTAGCTGTATTGGTAAATCAAAAACATCATTATACTTTTCCCCTTCAATTTTTAACTTTTTAGGATTTGAAACTATAGAAGAAATGCTTAAATTTAATTCTGAGGCAAAATTATTTAAAGCCTTTAAATCCTTATCATTTAAATTTACTAATTTTCCGCCTTTCTTAGCTTGCATATAAAGAACCCCTCAGTCCCATGTCTATGAGGCCATAACCTAATGCAATTTTTTACCCTATCATCAAACCTAACTCCATTAAATTCTTCATATGCTTTATCTCCAATCGGAGAATCTATTTTAATAACATCGAGCTTTCCTTTATTTAATACCTTATCTATAACGTATTCTCCTTCTTCAATTGCTGTTGTGCATGCAGCGTAAGTAATTTCTCCATTAGGTTTAACAATATCTATTGCCTTGCTTAACAGCTCGTATTGCAATAAATGTATTTTTTTCATATCTCTTCTTTGTCTGCTCTTTTTCCTCTTAGGATCTTTTCTAATTATTCCCTCACCCGATGATGGGGAATCAAGTAAAATCATATCTGGATTCTTTATAGAGACTTTTCTTGCATCACCTTCTAAAATTACATAGCTTGAAAAGCCCATCCTTTGTAAATTTGATCTCAAAGCCTTTATCCTTTCTTTTTTTAATTCTACAGAAACTAATTTTACGCTATCCCTTGTTAATTGAAGTATTTGACTTGCCTTTCCGCCAGGGGCAGAAGCCATATCTAATATAAAGGAATTTTTTATTGGATTCATTAAATACACAACAAGCATAGATCCAGGGTCTTGTAAATAATAATATCCCATCAAATATTCATGAGTTGCACCAACATTATATGGAGACTCAATTATTTCATATCCATGAGGCAAAAAAGGTATTTTTTGTATTTTAAACCCTTTTCCTTTTAGCCTCTTCTCTAATTCATCACATGAAATTAAGAAATCATTACACCTTATAGTTTGAGGCATAGGTACATCATTAATTTCCAAAAGATCTACGACCTCTTCCCCTAATAATTTTATGTACCTTTCTACTATGTAATCTGAATAGCCGTATTTTTCTGCTAAAACCTTTGCCTCATCGCTAATTTCATAGTTAAATATTTTATTTTCTTTTTCGGATTCGTTCAAACTAATACCCGATTAAACTTATAGTCTTGAGAGCTTTTTTATATTGTGGGGATATTTATGCTAGAAAATTACAACAGGCTAATATTTCCGGGAAGATTCCAACCATTGCATATAGGACATATAAAAGCAATAGAATATGCCTTAAAGCTTTCTAAAGAGGTAATAATTGTTGTAGGGTCTGCCCAAGAAAGCTATACAATAAAAAATCCTTTAACTGCAGGAGAAAGGATTGAAATTATAAAAAACGTTTTAAATAAAGAGTTTGGCTATGATTATTGCCAAAAAATCTATATTGTGCCTATAATGGATATAGAAATGAACAAAGTATGGGTTCAATACCTTAAAATGCTATTGCCAGAATTTGATGGAGTAGTGTCTGGAAATCCATTAGTCTTAAACTTATTTAAAGATATGGGCCTTAAAGCAATTATGCAGCCTATGTTTAATAGAAATTTGTGCAGCGGGACTAATATAAGAAACAACATAATTGAAGGTAATGATGAATGGAGAAAATGTATTCCTGATTATTTATATGAAATGCTGGAAAAATATGGCTTTACAGAAAGGCTAAAGTCTTTATCTAAAGGGGATTAAAAAAATTTAAGTCGGTAATTTTAACAATAATATGGTGAAAACTTATGGAAATTCAAGTTTTAGATGTACCGGTTCCTGAGGGGACAAATGTAATAATTGGAAGAAGCCACTTTATAAAAACTGTAGAGGATTTATATGAAACTATGGTTACAAGCTGCCCATCAGCCAAATTTGGAATTGCATTTTGTGAAGCATCTGGAAAAAGGCTTATAAGATATGAGGGTAACGATAAAGATCTAACAAAACAAGCAATAGATACTTGCAATATAATTTCATCAGGGCATGTCTTTGTTATATATTTAAAGGATTCGTGGCCAATAAATGTACTAAATGCTATTAAATCTGTCCAAGAAGTAACATCAATATACGTTGCAACCTCTAACCCAGTTAAAATAGCAATTGTTGATTCAGGTGAAAGTAGGCTAGTTTTGGGTTTTTCAGACGGATTCAAACCGTTGGGAGTTGAAAAAGAAGAAGATAAAAAGGAGAGAAAGGATTTGCTTAGAAAATTCGGGTATAAGCTTTAGTAGATTAAAACAATAAAATTAATATATTATTATATAAAATTAACTGGGTACAAAAAATGGAAAGGCTTGCTATTGCAATAACTGGCATGCCGGGAAGCGGGAAAAGCATTGTAGCTGAGAAGATTGCAGAAAAGATTGATGCTGAACTATTTATCATGGGAGACTTGGTAAGAGAGGAGGCAAAGCGTAGAGGTATGGAATTAACAATTGAAAACATTGAAAACCTTGCTACTCAACTAAGAAAAGAATATGGAAAAACAGCTGTCGCTAAGCTTCTTTTAAAAAATTTGGAAAGCAAGAAGGAAAAATTCATAGTAATTGATGGTATAAGAGGAATTGAAGAACTAAAAGAATTAAAAGCAACGAACGATTTTGACATATGCCTTGTTTCCGTTCACGCATCTCCTTTAACCAGGTATAAAAGATTAAAAAATAGGAAAAGAGAAGGTAATGATATTTCATGGGAAGAATTTTCTTTTAGGGATAAGAAAAACTTAGAATATGGTATAGGCAATGTTATAGCAGTTTCTGATTTTATAATAATAAATGAATCCAATTTAAAAGAGCTAGAAGATAAAATAAACAAAGTAGTAGAGGTAATAGAAAGTGGGGAATGGAAAAATTATTGTAGAGGCGGAGCTGAGGCCTACTGAAGATGAAGAAAAGGTAATAAAAGCAATAAACAACGTATTTACTTATGAAAATATGGAAATAATGGATCAAGGGGAGTATAAAGTTATAAGGTGTTATTCAAATTCTTATAATTCCTTAAGGAAATTCCATGATTTGCTAAGAAAGCAAGCAATATTAGATGCTGCAAGATCATATTTTTTAAAAAGGGTAAGGGGTAATAAATTACAAATCCTTTTGCATAAACAAGCATTATATCAGGGAAAAGTTAGCTTCATTTCATGGGATGAAGAATCTCCTTTAGGACCAATAAAAATAACCATTGAATCTGATAATATAAATGAAGTTATAGATTGGCTATCCCCTCAAACTGTTAGAGGAAAACCTTTATGGGAGAAAAAAATCCCCGATTAAAACACTTTTAATTAAAATAAGCTTCTTAATCAGATTAGTCTACGTGTTGTTATAATTTTTAACATTTTTATATATGAGTCAAGAAGTGTGAAAATCACTGATGCGAGGCTTAAATGATTTTTTGTTGTGTTTACCATCTATACCTAGTTCGAGGTCGGAAAAAATTTATTATGCACAAACATTACCAATAAATTTGTAAGCAAAGTTAATATGGGGATCAAAAGTTAATGGTTGAATTAGAAAAAGGACAAATGGAAAAGATGAACAGAAATCAGAGAAGATCAGATAAAATTAGACTCATTCCTGCTTTCCTTTTGCTACTTTCATTTATTACCCATGACTCCCAATTATTTATATACAAATTCAGCCTTTCACTGGCCATTGTAGCTCTATTTGGAATATTTTATCTTATTATTGGACTTCTTTATATAGTGGGTTTCAAATATTCACCGCATCTCGGTTCAACCATACCGGCATTGGGTGCTGCATTAGGCATATACAGATTCTTTGTTATAGCTCCAAATCCTTTTTCTGTCTTTAATGTATGCCTTGATGCATTAGTTGTCCCATTTTCAATTATAATCATAAAACGGTGGAGTAAATAAATTATATTTCATTAGATAGGTACAAAAGGGAAATATAATCAAGGATGAATTTAACAAAAAGATTGAGTATTTCGAGAAACTAATAAGAAAGGAGTTTTTCTAATAGTGAAAGACCAGTGATAAAAAAAGAAACCTAATTGATAAATTCTTCAACTTATTAACTTTTGCAAAAACTCATGCTTTTTAGTTAGGTAGATACAAACTTTGTATATATACCTAACTATACTCAAAAAACATTTTAAATTATACTATAGCCCGATTTTCTTTTAAAGTCTGCAATCTAGATTAGATTAAACTGGGGATTAACTTTGGAAAATACGGAAATGGATATAAAATATCTCATGCTACACATAAATTATTAGTAGATTAGGTATAGTTCTATGAATGTTCAAAATGTTCTCTTTAGGAATCTTATAAGCGAAGTCAAATCAACGGCCTATGCTACTCACGCTCTTTACATGTATCCAGCTAAGTTTATTCCACATATTGTTAGATATGTTATTAACAAATATACAAAACCAGGTGATTGTATTTTTGACCCATTTGCAGGTTACAATACTATTGCTATTGAGGCATCTCTAACAAATAGAAATGCTATCTTATGGGATTTGAATCGTATATTACACTTGCTAGTTTCGGGCATCTTTGTTTAAAGATAGTATTTCTCTAGATGATTTCTATATGGACTTCAGCTACTCTGAACCGTTTTACCCTAGATGGAGTAATATATTATACCGGCATCCTCTAGAATTCTATAAGGTTTTGTCAAGTGCATTTGGGTATTGGCACAAGGTAGTTGATAAAAGGGTTAAGCCTTTGGTAGCTATACTGCTTCTTAAGATAGCCAGATACTTTAGCTATTCTGATGAGAAGGTTGCTAAGCTGTACAAGTCAAAATTTGCTAAAAAAGATTAATAATCTTCTTTTCAGAGCCTTTCATTGCATTTTTAATTTCCCTAAAGCCTTATTATTTCTTCAAGTTTTTATCAAGCTTTTCAATATTGCAATACTCAATTTTTCTTTTATTCTTATTTATGTTTTCATCATGTTTAATAGTTAGGAGTAAAATTTCAGAAATTACTCCTAACTATAGCGAATAATATCCACAATTTCTTTTTAACTTAAACGCGAGTTAAGGGGGCGAAACTCCTCTTCATGAGGAAGAGATTGATAGTCCCCTTATAAAAATTTTTATAGTTCTTAATAAAATAGATATATGAACCCAGGCTGTATGAGCTGAGTTGTACCCTTGGGACTGGGGAACTTAAGCCTGTAATGAGCAGACACTCTAAACTCTTCTAACAACTTTACAAAACAGTTCTGCCTAATGGAACTTACACTTCAAGGGGGATCTAGGTTGGTCTGGTAAGCAGAAAATTCTCATTTCACAATAAGGATGATCTTCCATAAGAGTGGGGATAGTTCACTCATATTCAAATTTAAATGAAATAAGAAATCAATAGATAACAAATCTATATTTAGCCAGATCCCAGGTTAATATAGTATTTTTAAATTCTTCTTTTGCCTGCTTTTCAATTTCAATAGCTTCAAACCCTTCATACCTAGAGCTTACATGGGTTAATATTAACAAAGATGCCTTAGATTTTTTTGCTGATAAAGCAGCCCCCCTTCCTGTACTATGGTAAAACCTATCTGCTTCATCTTGATAATCATCGGAAAAAGTAGATTCGTGAATTATTACATCGGAATCCTTTATGCAAGAAACTACACTATCGCAAGGTTTTGTATCTCCTGTATAGCTTAGCCTAAAAGGATTAATTTTAATTAACATTTGCTCATTATTTGATTCAAGATACTTTTCTATATCAGGCCCAGGACTAATGCCTTGTTTTTTCATCTCTTCAACATTTATTCTAGGCCTTAAAATCCATTCTAAAGTATAACAGTAAGATTCCCTAGAATGGCATGAGGGATACCAATATATATTAAGTTTATCTCCTTTTTGATTAAAAAGTTCTAAAAAACCATTAGAGCTTATTTCATAAAGGTTTATACTAAAACCTAAGTTATCCCCTTCTACTTCAAGGGCTTCTTTAATAAACTTTATAACATCTTTTGGAGCAATAATGTTTAAAGGTATGTTTCTTGTATTCAAATACATAGATTGTAAAAGACCAGGTAAACCATTTATGTGATCACCATGACCATGAGTTATTGCTATAGTATTAATTCTCGTTAAAGGTATATCTGCTTGCCTTAATCTATGTTGGGATCCTTCTCCAACATCTAACAATATTATATTACCTAACCAATCTCTTATTACATATGATGCAGTAAACCTATTTTCACCAGGATACGCTCCTCCAGTTCCAAGTGTTGTGAGCTCAATCCATCTAGACATAGTTTTTCCCCATAATCTTATGATTTTCTTCGTTTGTTTCCATTAGATATGATAGATAATAATTTTAAAAACCTTAACTAGTATTTTTCTTTTTTCCAATCATAACCTTAAACTTATAATATTGTTTTTCCCAATCTATCTTAAAGCCTATCACACCTATTGCAATAAAAAGAGCTGTTAAAATTACAGCTACATCAGGCTTTGATATAGAAAACAGATAAGATGCTAAAGTAATTACCTTTAACTCTATAAATATTTCAATTGTTGTCTTAAAAAACTTTGCAATTAAAGTTATTAAAATCATTTTTAATAACGATATTTTAACTGCTCCTCCAGCTATATAAAGATAATCGTCAAAAGGCAAAATAGGTATAATAGATAATATAAATAGTGTTAATAAAATATATTTATCTGGTAAAGACAATAGCAATTTAACATTTTTATTCCTTAATAAAGGTTTTTTAAATAAGAAACCGAACAAATAAATAACTATTTTTGAAAGCACTGCCCCCAATGAAGCTAAAATTATGAGTTCCCAAAAATAACTATAATTAAGCTGAATTATTGCTGTTGCTGTTATTATTGTATAAGGGGGACCACCAAAAGGAATTGCATTAGATATAAAAGATATCCAAAAAACTAGCAATGTATAATAAAGAAAAGCATGATCCATAATCCAACTACTCGCTCAACCTGCTAACGGTTTCTACCTCTACATCTTCTACTCCTTCAACTCCTCTAATTAATGATTCCAGATCTTCTGTCCCTCCTTCAGTATTTTCAGGCATGGAAACCAATAATATTAATGCTTTTAATCCAAATGCAACAGGTTCTTCCTTGCTATCTATTATTTGGTAACCTGATGGAAGGGATTTTTGTATATCATTTTTAAGGTTATCTAATTTAATTTCAAGAGAATTGGGCATAACTTTTAACAAAACAGCAACTTTTGCCATAACATATCACCTAAGGTCCTATAAATCCGCAATTGGGACATTTATATTTCATACCTTGTTTTCTGCACTTATTACATCTCCAAATCAATGCTTTTCCGCAATTGGGACAATAAAACGCTACTGCCTTTTCTCTCGGATGAATTATTTTACCACAACTAGTGCATATTGGGGGCTGAACTGTATCAAGCATATCTAATTTCTTTATTGCTGTGACTGACATCTCTAATTGCACCTCATTATATTCTAAAAACAGAGTTTTAAAACCTTGTTATCTTAAACAACTTCATATTATTAAAGTGAAAGCTTACTTAACCAGTTTTTAAAATACGAATTTTTTATTTAATTATAAACAATAAAATGTAAATAATGCTTTTTAAATTATTCAGAACCAGAAAAATTACTTTTTAAATCAATTTTATTTTTATTTAATCCTTTCTTAACAAAAATTATCCTAGACTTTCCAGGAATTTTTTGCATAATTTCATTTTCATCTAATGCAAGCATATATATCTTTTCCTTATCATCGAGCTTAGAAAATTCTGTTTTTAATTCCTCAGCTACCTCTTTTTGACTCTTTTCACCCGGTAAAATTTTTGCGTAAACTATGGACTTTTGTTTTATGTTTTCTTCATTGCCTGAAATTATTATTGGTATTCCTTCTTTAAATGCCACCCCAATATAAAGTTCTACATTAAAAGGCTTTAAAAAATTCTTTTTCCCATATATCATAAATGATCCTTTAGATAAATATTCTCCCGATGGTGGAGATTTTGAGACTTGGTTACCGTAAACCCAATAAACACCAATACTCCCCATACCTGCCTTCCAAGCTTTACTATAAGCAACAGCTAATATTGCTGCGTCATTAATATCATCATCTTTCACATCGTTATTATCAGTAAACAATACAACTGAAGGAGAACCATGAATATCTGCATGTATGTATATATCCTTATCATTCAAATATTTCTTTACTATGCTTTCATTTTGATCTGCATCTTTTCCCCCTATTGCTAAGAAATTATTTCTTGTTATTATCCAATGATATTTTTCATACCATTCTTTTCTCCTATTTTTTATTAAATTTTTAACTTTTTCAACTTCAATTTTCAATTCCAATTCGTTTAATCTTTTCATCATATCATCTATAGAGCTTATAGCCTTCTTAGACTTTGATTTAAGCTCTCCTGCTTCTTTATATAACCTTATAATTGTCTTATCTAAACTATCATCAAAATATACTTTTATCAATTCACCGTTAAAATCAATAATTGCGTATTTTTCTTTATTATCTATTTTTACTACATTTTTACAATTTTTATTATTTTTATTTATGCAATTAACTATTTCCTCTATTGCTGAATAATTCTGAGCAATTATTTGAGCATCTTTCTCTAATTTTTGTGATTCTTCAATATATTTTGATGAAAGGATTTTATTCTCTTCAATGCTATGCAATATTTTAGATTTCTCCTCCTCAATTTTTGTGTTAACAACTTCAGATACCATATTAAAATAATCATCTAATGCAATATCAAAGCTTTCATATTCTATCATTTTACCTCCACTTTCCAAAACGCTTTTCGATAAAAATGGCGTTGCTTGTATTGGCTTTTCATTAACGAAATAAACATAACCCTTACCTTCCAAGCTCATATCTATTAACTTTTTTACATTATTTATAATTTGTTCTATATTAACCTTATCAATGCTTAAAGGATTAGCTTCTTTTGATATGCCGGATAAATAAAGAGTTTCTTCAGCAACTTCTCCAGGAAGATTTAATCCCATAATTAACCCTCTTGCTATATCTTTATATTTAGATATGTTGTTTAAAATTTCCTCAAAGTTTAATTCCCAAGGTCTCTTTTCAATAATTTTAGGAAAAATATAGTTCATTTTTGTTTTTATTTCTCTGTCCTTAAACCTTAGATACTTCGTTGCACCTAAAATTTGATTTTCTTGATTAGTTAAAACTACAACACCCTTAGGTAAAATTTCAGCAAACAAATTTTCACTAGAAAAACCTATTTTTACAAACCTGTCAAATCCTATTTGTTCTACAGAATTAATTTTTTCATTTCTTATATACTTTCTCAAAAGCATAGCAAAAGGCTTATTTACAAATTCGCTTGAAGGCCTTATTCTTTTAGTAAAGTGAATTCTTGTTGAAGGCTCTATTAATAAAAAATCACTTATTTTTGTTTTTATCTTTAACAATACAAACCTTCCTTCATAATATGCATTATCCACTCTTTGCCCTAATATTAATTTTCCTGACGTGTTTACCCATGAATAAATATCAAATGAAGACATCGTTTTTCTTGCCATAATTTTTCCCCATAATTACCAAGTTCTTTCAGTTTTCCTATCCTTAAATATCCACTTAAATTTATCATAAATAAAACAATCAATTATAACGTTTTTACCATCTTTAATTACTGAAAGACCGTCTAATGGATTATCAGGAGGTGAAGGGAGCCATTTTGGTTTTGTTGTTCCAGAATATATCATTTTTTTACCTAATTTTTTCCACCAATATCTTCCATAATACTCATATATTACTTTATTTTTTCCATTTTTTATTTTATATACTTTATGCACAGGCTTTAGATAATAACCCTTTTGCGATATCTCAGCATTGTATTTATATATATTTTCCTTTATATCATTAAGCAAGCTAATTATATCCAAATAGCCATCATATACTATTATTTTGCAACCGTGGGGCTCATTCGGCTTTTCCAGATCATTCCTCAAATAAGGTCACCTCGTCGCAAGGCATTTCATAGCCCTGTTTTAATAATTGCATTATGTGTATTAAAGCTATTTATTGAAGGCATAAGCCGCGGTGGGACATTACCTTTCAAGTATAGTTTCCGTGACATTGCGTTCTTGAATTACAGAAAACAAAAATAAAAACCTTTCGATTCACAAATTCGTGATCTTCTTCAAAGTTTCAGAAAGATGAGACACAGCATACGAAGAATGAGAACCCGAAATCGCCGAAACACTTGAAATAGTCCCATGCATCACACCCCCACCTATACTACCCAATACGCCCGAAGCAAGTTTACTCCCAAGAGGATTAGCCACAGCACCCTAAATATCCCCCCGTGAAATCCCCCAACCACATTGCCGAAGCCACACCACCAGCAACCATTCCCGTTTCAGAAACAATCTGATAAGTAGCACTCGTGTAAGGCGCAAGAATAGTCACAGCAACGAGCGACGTGAGAACCGCGGTAATTGCAACCCACTGAGGCTGAATCCCCGCAATCCTGAACATGTTCGCACTTGAGTTCCAATTTTGAAGGAGATAAGTTGCTACAGAAAGCATCGTTGAAGACAAAATCGAAGCCAGCATTAAACCGAACAACGTGTCTTCAATAATCCTTCCGAGCTTTTGCGTGTAATAAAAGTCACGAAGCGCGATTGAAAGCGGGAACATCGCAATCATCCCGCGAGAAGTAGAATCCTCACAGTCCCGAGCATGTAAGACATTATCCACACAATTACCGCAACCACAAAGTATCCGACACCGAGAAGGCTCGTTTCGAGAACAGTGATAGGCGTAATCGTGCTTGGAAAGATCATGTAAAGTTCGAGTTGATAAAGATTGTATTGCGCAATTGTTCAAGACGCTTGCTGACTTGCGACTGTCAGGTATGCGAGGATTTCAGTGTTCAAGGTATTCACCAAGTACGCTATCTTATCAAAAACGAACGGGAAGATCAGCATTATGAGAATGCCTCCTGCTATTTTTTCAAGAACACCTAACAGTGATGTAGTTTTGCGCCTGTCAGGAGTAAGAAGGTCTAGAAAAGCAATGGGGATCAAAACAATTATAGCAACGATCATCAAAAGGTTGTAGTAAGGACCTAAAGGCAAAGCAGGATACTCCTGAGAAGGCGAAGTCACATAAGCTTGAAGCATTGTGTCATTGAACTGAGGCAAAGCGATGATCGTGTTGTATAAGTCGATAGGCGCCCATACATTTCCTCCTATACCTTCAATCGTAGGTCCGATCGGCGCTCCGTTCGTGCTTTCGGGTATCACGTCGTAAACGTAATATATGAAGCCATCCTTCACGCTCGGAGTCGTGAAGTTCGCAAGCTCGCCGACGTAATACACGCTCATCGTGAATTCCATAGGCACAGTTTCGTTCGACCCACCTGAATAGTAGAACGTTACGGAACCAACAAGTTTCAAAAGCGCGGAAATTTCAGAAGACATCGAAGCTGTGATTGTCGTGTTTGAAGTCGCAGAGGCAGAAGCAGAAGCGGTCACGTTCGTTGCCCTTATACCTCCT
>Ga0080003_1000442_pt1 | contig 27837 bp, 27 predicted proteins | sample JossMetagenome_FD_69206 | JGI IMG/M metagenome (GOLD analysis project Ga0080003, IMG submission 69206) | Hot spring microbial communities from Joseph's Coat, Yellowstone National Park, USA - JC2_E (SPADES assembly) (version 2) | ecosystem: Environmental > Aquatic > Thermal springs > Hot (42-90C)...
AGGGGTACGTCTCTTCCGCCTTCACCACCCTTTCGTCTCGCATACGCAACGAGCAGCTCATGGGGACGTTGGAGTACGTGCTGATGTCGCCCACTCGCCTTTCTTCCTTCCTCCTTTACAACGCGGCCTGGGCTTTCCTCTTGAACTCTATCAACGCGGGGTTAATACTGGGTGTCGGAGTGTTTTTGCTTGGCGTGAGCTTCTCCCACGCGGATTTGGCTGCTGCCGCGCTGGCGCTCTTGCTCGCCATACTGAGCAACATGGGCTTGGGCATGGCCTCAGCCGGCGTCATAATGGTGACCAAGCAGGGCGACCCGATTTCCTTTTTATTCACGGCGATCAGCAACCTCCTGTCCGGGGTTTTCTTTCCCATCAGCGTCTTGCCGTCTTGGTTGAGGACGGTGAGCTACCTGCTTCCCCTGACGTGGAGCCTTGAGGCAATACGCTATGCATTGCTGGACGGTTACTCGATACTGCGGCTGAGCTGGTATTTGGAGGTCCTTTCGATATTCACTCTGATAACCGTACCATTAGGGCTTCTGGCGTTCTCGATCGGGTTCAGGGTGGCCAGAAAGGAAGGTTCCATCTCCCAATACCGATGGGTAAGGCGGCGCGTTTTTCGATATGCCGAGTTCAGGGAGCTCGGCGTTGCCTTAGGATTGCATCAAAGGTGAACTACCCCGTCCTCACGGGCGAGGCTTCGCGGTTCACCGGCGCGCTCACGCGGGGAATGCCGCGGGTATTCCACCATCGCAGAGGCGTCATCATCGCCGGGTCTCCCCTGCGTTCCAGTGGGAAAGTCCCTCCCTCGATATCGCGATCGCGGGAACCAAATCCCCATCGAAATGGGAGTTGCAGGAGGGATACACCAACTCCCTTTGAGAAGGGTCAAGCCTCACGCGCGTCCCGCAAGGCGGGCAAACTCCCGTTGTCTCGACAGACCTCCCTCCCAACCTCGATGGGAGTGCTAGCCTTTCTCTTCAAGGCGTCGCGAGTCCCCTATGGGAGTCTCGTAGTTAGTTCCTCTTGCCGAACAACTTTTACCACTAGCGTATGCTACGTGCTTGAAATGCGACGCGTGAGTAGTTCGTAGTTATGAAGTGGGCCACCTCGTCGATTACGTCCCCCTTGGCGTTGTTCTCTTTATAGGATTCTTTACTTACTCATCTTCCAAAGGGGCTTCTCCCGGTTCTTTGACCAAGGCTCGGCGCGAGCGAGAAAAGAAGCGGTAGAGCCTCCTCAGGCGTTGTCTAATGGGCACCGAGTGTTGGAGCTTGACCCCCCGTTGGAGAACGCGGCCTGATTCTCCACGCCCAGGTCTATGCCCATAGCGCTCCCGTTATCGAGTTCGCCCTCCTTGGGGAAAAACGGTTGATGTTCAGGTAGTAATCCCTCTTCCTTTCCGAGAGGTTGGCCGTCGTGAACTCTGCGTTCTCGGGTATCTCGTCAAGCCCGGACACCCCGAGGTCCCCTTCGCGCTGTACGCGAACCTTTCTCTTTCTTCTTTGTTGATCCAGCACGCGATGTCGTACTGCATTAACGGCATCGGGCGTATAACCTTGACGAATGTCATCTTACCGACTTTGACACCTTTCTTCAGTCTGGCCAACCCTCTTGCGTCGTCTTGAAACCTTCCTGATGAGAGCTCATCTCATCTTAGAGGAGAGCACTTGATTTTCTCTTTCCTCAAATACGTCACCGACTTTGACTTGAACCGTCTTTTCCCTGAAGTCCTTACCTGATTTGAAGTCGAATACGCCGTTGGCTGTGGCGCAGTTGCTGAACCACTGGCCGCCAGAAAGAGGTTATTGAGGAGGGCGAGCTCAGTCTTGGAGGTCTTGTTCTTGACCAGCTTCAGCTCGAACGTCTTGGATCCTTAATCCTCCTCCAATCAACGTCTGTTTCCGCGTTTCCCTGGTCTCGGCGTTCTTCTTCGAGTTGGGCACCGTGCAATGCCGTAGTCAGCAGAAATAAAAACACTCTGGAAGGGGGCTATCCATCCCCTCCCTAACAAAGGGCTTTCGCCCTCTTAACTCCCCAAAAGTTAAAAAGAGAAGAGGAATATATCCTAATGCAAACAAATAATAGGGATTTGATTCAAGCGGGAGAAAACGGTAGGAGTGGCGACTTGGTAGGTGCGGGCGTCTCCGAAGAGACAGCTGTTCGCGCTGGGTTGGGAAAGTCGATTTTGCGCTGGCTTGAGAGTGGGCTGGAGGGAATTACCGAAAGGGATAGGATTCTGTTGTTCATCGCGGTTTTTGAGTTCCTGTTCATAATAACCCTCTTCGGTGCGGGTCAACCAATGAGCGGGGAGCAGGCACAAGCCATGGCTAGCAGCGTAGGTTCCGGTTTGCCTTATTCGCGGGGGCCGGAGGCGGTTGCCCTTTCCATATTCGGCAACAACTACTACCTTGCCCTGCTGATGGACATACCGATTGCGGGTCCCGTGCTAGCGGCCTACATCGCCTTCAACAGCGGGGTTTACGTATCAGCCCAGGCCATAGCGGGTTCGCTAGCGGGCGCTCCCGCCAGCGGCGTGCAGATGTTGGAGATGTACTTGTCGTTGCCAACGTTTTGGCTGGAGTTCATGGCGTACAGCCTGGCGACGCTCGAGAGCCTCTACCTCATCTTTGCGGCTTACAACAGGAGGTTTCTTTCGGAGTTACCGAAGTTCGTGGTCGTGTTGGTTAGCGTCACGGTGATGTTGCTCGTCAGCGCGGAAATAGAGGCCTTCTTTTACGCGCGACATCCGCCAACCAGGGGGCACCGCTGCAATTCGGCGGCCGCTCGGCCGTCAGCTTTTTTTAAGCAAGGCCCGTGATCACCGAGCTGCTTTGAACGCAATATCACCTGCGCTTTTGTTGCTGGCGCTGGCCTGGGACCTGTTGCTGGGGGAGCCTCCCGTTCGCCTTCACCCGGTGGTTTGGATGGGGAACTTTATCCGGTGGTTAGACGGTGAGGGAAGGGGCAGGGGCTATGGCTTTGCGGTGGCAGCGGCGACTTTAGGTTTTGCGTGGGTGGTTTTCCGCGCTCCGACATACTTGATTGCCCACTTCATTGTCCCTTGCGACGCGTTGCTGGGTTCTATCCTTATTTTCCTTTGGTGGGTATTTTTGTTGAAGTCGTCCTTTTCTTACAGGCTGATGAGGCGTTACGCCAGCGGCATAGCTGCGGCGTTAGAATCAGGAGACGTGGAATTGGCGAGGCGCCTGGCGCAGGACATAGTCAGAAGGGATCTGAGGGCGGCCAGCGCAGCGCTCATAGCCTCTGCCGCGGTTGAAAGCTTAGCAGAGAGCGAAGTGGACGGGCTCGTTTCTCCATTGTTTTATTACCCTTTGGGAATCCTAGGGCCGCTGTTTCAAAGGGCGATTAATACACTGGATTCAATGATAGCCTATCCCTACGATCCTTACAAGAGGCTAGGGTGGGTATCAGCCAAATTGGACACGGCCGCCAATTACATACCGGCTAGGATAACGGCTTTACTAATTGGGCTCGGGGCGCTCTTAAATGGTCTCGACGCGAATAGGGCGTTACGCGTTGCGATTTCAGATCATACCAAGACGAAGAGCTTGAACGCGGGATGGCCCATGGCCAGCATGGCAGGGGCGCTTGGTGTTGCGCTGGAAAAAGAGGGAGAATACCGCCTCGGTGAAGGTTCGCTACCTGAGGCGCGGGACATCCGGGCCGCTATCAAGATTTTCGACACATCGTTTTTCATTTTTGCGGTTCTCTTAACAATGATTTGTTACTTCGCTTGAAACGGACGTGAAGATCAGCCTATCTGCTGCCTCATTCCTTAGTAACTTACTTCAAAACTCCTTCTTTAGTTTAGCAGTGTGATGCTCCGATGCGAAGGCGTCTAAAATAAATTTAGACGGGTTAAGCAAAAGAATAGCGACTACCGGAGCGCCGGGATAGCTCGAAAAATAAAAAGCCGCTCACTTAAAGCCTGCCCTTAGCGCGTCCGCTATGACCTCCGACACCGTCGGGTGGCCGTGTATAACGGACGCGAGCTGGTCTGCGGTGGCCCCAAACGTTATGGCAGCTGCCAACTCCTGTATAACCTCAGAAGCGTAGGGTCCGAGCATCGTTGCTCCTATGATCTTATCGTTCTGATCGGCTATTATTTTTATGAATCCGTGCGTTTTACCTAGGGATAGCGCTCTTCCGTTCGCGGCCATGAAGGACCTAGCTACCTTGTAGCTGATACCTTTGGCCTTTGCTTGTTCTTCGGTGAGGCCAACCGAAGCCACTTCCTCGAACGTGTACACGGACCTCGGCAGAGCCTTATCGTCGTAAGTTGCTTCGTAACCTGCTGCGTTCAAAGCCGCTATGGGCCCCTGGACCATGGCCACGTGGGCTAGTCCACCTCCGGCCACGTCACCGACGGCATAAAGCCAGGGCAAGTTTGTCCTCATGTGATTGTCTACCTTTATGAACCTCCTGTTGAACTCGACTTTTAACTCCTCTAACCCTAGGTTCGCGGTGTTGGGAATCCTGCCAATTGACATCATGACGTATTCGGCCTTGTAGCTTTCGGTCTTCCCCCCGCCGACGTCTGCCACTACCTCCTTTAGCCCATCGGAATCCCTTATCTCTAGCACTTTGGCACCTACGTGGATCTCGATGTTTTTGAATTCTTCTTGAAGAGCGTCCTGAAGCGCGTTGGCGATGTCCGCGTCTTCCAGGGGAAGGATGTGCGGCATCATCTCGACCACGGTTACCTTCACCCCGCATGCCGCTAGGAAGGTCCCCAGCTCCAGGCCCTCGGGTCCTGCGCCAGCTATTATTAGCGACTTGGGCGGTTCCTTCATCGCTAACAGGATCTGGCTGTTTATTACGTTCTTACCATCTATGCCCTTTATCGGGGGCCTTGAAGGAGAGGAACCCGTGGCTATCACCACGGCCTTCCCCACCAATACTTTTCCTTGATCTTGTCCGCTTTCTATTCTTACCCTTTTCTCGCCAATTATCTTGGCCTTTCCCCTGTAGATGGCGACGCCCGCGCTCTCCAGCATGAATGAGACTCCTTCTCTTAGCTTCGCCACTATTTCGTCTTTTCTAGCCATGGCCTTTTGGAAATCGAGCTTGATGTCGCCGCTGATTTCCAAGCCGTACTCCGGGCCATCTCTGGCGTTGAGGTAGGCCTCGGTACTGGCCAGAAGGCTCTTGTTCGGTATGCATCCCCAGTTGACGCAGGTACCTCCCATGAGGTCTGACTCTATCAAGGCGACCTTTTGGCCGAGCGAAGCGCTCTTGAGCGCGCCCATGAAGCCTCCAGGTCCTCCCCCTATGTATACGACGTCGTACTGGTTTTCCTCTAGCTTTGTGCCCATCAACGTTCCAGTCTGAGACATACGCTAAGCTTTCGCCCGCTTATAAAGCAAGCGGTTGGAAGGCAGGGATTAAAAGCCAGCTTCATATGAAAGGCTTAAATTTGCAAGGCATAATAACGTTGGTCAAAGATGGGCTTGAAAGAAACCATTGAGGCCATACAGAAGAACCCAAAGAACGGTTTGGTAGAATTCAAGGCAGAGGTAAAGAGCTTGGGCGGCTTGGAGGTAGTAGCGACGAGCAGGGATCACGCCATAATTATAGACGAGCCGGCCGACTTGGACGGCTCGGACAAGGGTGCCAACCCGGTGGAGATCTTACTGCAGGCGCTGGGGGCCTGCAACACCATAGCGACCCAGGCTTTCGCGAAGGCCATGGGCATAAGCATAGACTCCATAACCACTGAGGTGTCTGGCAAGCTTGACCTGAGAGGTTTCCTCGGGTTAGATGCGAGCGTAAGGCCCGGTTTGCTCGAGATTGAAATGAAGACCCATATCAAGAGTAGCGAGCCCAAGGAGAAGATCGAGCAACTCAGGGAGTATGCTGAGGCCCACTGCCCCGTTAAGGACACGCTCGCCAAGGGTACAAAAGTTAAGAATACCCTAGTGATCGATTAATCGCGTCTTTTTTCTTTCCTTTTCTCTTTGACTGATTTTTGGCCTGCGAGGCGATCCCACGTTCCATGAGTATAGTAAGAACGCGGAACGATGAAAAACGCTTTTTTCCGCAAGCAGAAAAAAGGAGGTCTCGGCCCCTTCCCGTTGTAGCGGTACCCGTCAATCGCCGCTTAGATTATTCATTCGACGGTTGCAGTTTTTTCGTAGTTCAGCTTTAGCTTTCTATAACGGCTATTACCGTCCCCGCCTTTACTTTGCTCCCGGCCTTGACATTTATTTTCTTCATCTTACCCGAAGCTGGTGCCTTAACTTCGGAGCTTACCTTTACGGCGTTCGCCGTCGCTATGACCTCACCCTTTTGGACGGTATCTCCTTCCTTTTTCTTCCACTCTACTATGGTAACCTCGCCCGTTGGTCCTCCAGCAGGAGCCTTCACTTCGACATCCATTTCTATCGCGAGGGAATCGCGTGAAACATTTTTAAGTATTTTCATTTCACTTGAGGCTCGGACGCACCACTTTTTTCTTGCGATAGCCGTTTATGGTGGATCGCTTCCCGTTTATGCCAGGGCTCGAAGAAGTAGTTAAGGGAACGCCGGCCACGAGGCTAGTCTATCTCGACGATGCATATGCCACTTCCTACCGGTGCGAAGTGATAAGGGTTATCAAGGACGGAGGGAACTCCTACGTTCTTCTGGACGCGACAATATTTCATCCGAAAGCCGGGGGGCAGCCCAGCGACACGGGGTCGATCACGGAAGGCGAAAAGAAGGTCGAGGTTAAGCGTGCCATGGGCGTTTGGGATGAAACAGGTTTTCACGTCATACACTACGGTAAAGGCATAGTTGGGCAGGGACTGGCGACTCTATCCATAGATTGGCAGCCCCGTTATCTGTACATGAGAAGGCACACCGCCGCGCACCTGCTCGATCACTGCCTAGCTGAGGTAACAGGTAGAAAGACCGTTACGCTTGGCTCTTGGTTGGGCGACGAGTCATATGTGGACTACGCGGGGAGTCCTCCCTCTCCCGAGGAGATCAAAAAAGTCGAGGAGCTTGAGCGGCGTTACGTGAATGAACGTTTGCCCGTTACGTTTAAAGTGATACCGGCAGAGGAGGCCGCCTCCCTGGAGGCCCCCAATGAGGAGAGGTTACCGAAGTACGCCAGGGAGCTGAGGTTGGTGAGGATAGGAGAGTTCGAGTGGATCCCCTGCGGCGGCACGCACGTCAGGACGTCCGGTGAGATAGGGGATTTCCGCTTATTGAGGGTTACTCCCGTGCAGGGCGGCTATCGCGTTTATTTTGATGTCGGTCGTGATGGGAACAGTGTTTAGTTCTTGAGGGTCTCGAGCGAAGTGGTAATGCGCGAAAGAAGGATTGCAAACGCCGCCCTCCCAGGGGCGGGGTAAGGCTTTACGTGAAAAGCTTCTCGTTCTTAGGGTGTCCTCCTAGGGTCAACTCCCTGGGGAGGGTAGCACCGGTCGACTTGAGCATAAAATAAACGTCCTGGCAATCGCGGTGACGAGCGACGGCACGTGGTTTCTCTACGAGGTGCTAGGACTGAAGAGGACTACTTCTACTTCTACTTTTACTTCTACTTTTACAAGGGGATGGCAGAAATTTGGTCACTTGCGGGCAGAACAAACAATGTAGGGCAACAGGAGGCTCGCAAGGAGCTATCGAGGGAGAAGAGGAAGCTCTTCATGAAGTTGGCAAGGGGGCCACCACACCTGTACGGGAACTTCGCTTCCCGCTTGGTGAAGGCCCTTCACGAGCTAGGTGCCTTGGCGGTTTGCCTCGGTTACCTTCTCAGCGCAGCGCAGGGAAAGGGCAACGAGCTCACCGTGAACCCGTGGTCCTACCGCGAGCCGATGCGATCGATCGAGTTGAGCGCCAAGAATGCGGTGTGAAGGCCTTCGAGGTCGTCGAGCAAAACACCCCTGAGTACTGCGCGTTCCACGGCGTTGAAGTCGGGAGAGAGCCTGAAGATGTGGTCAGCTGTCCCTTGGGTCATAAACTGCGCTCCGACCTGAACGGCGCGCTGAACATCATGAAGAAGGCCACCGACTCACTGACCTCAACGGTAAAGAAGCCGCTCTCCTTCCTATGGACCACAACGAAGTAGCGCCCGTAAAGGGGCGTAACCCTTAAGGCTCCGGGAACCTCGCCCTTCAGAGCGGGGAAGAGGTCAGATGAACAAAATACAAATGGTCAATCCGCTGGTTGAGATCGACGGGGATGAGATGGCCAGGGTTATGTGGGCATGGGTGAAAGAAAGCCTGATCTTGCCATACGTTGATCTCAAGACGGAATATTACGATTTGAGCGTAAAGCACAGGGACGAGACCGAGGACAAGGTCACATTTGATGCTGCCAAGGCCATCAAAAGGTTAAAGGTGGGGGTGAAGTGCGCCACCATAACCCCCAACGCGGAGAGGGTAATTGAGTACGGGCTAAGGCGGGAGTGGCCTAGCCCCAACGCAACCATAAGGAAGGTCTTGGATGGTACCATTTTCAGGTCGCCCATATCGTTGACTAACGTTAGGCCGGCCGTCCGTTTCTGGAAGAAACCCATAGTGGTGGCTAGGCACGCCTTTGGCGATATATACGACGGGATAGGCGCGGAGTTCGAGGGGAACGGGAAGTGGTCGCTGATTTTTAAAGGGGAAGGCGGGAAGGAAATGATAATGGACTTGCCTTATCTGAAAGGGCCTGGGGTGGTCGAGGTGAAGTATAACCTCGAGCGCTCCATAAGGAGCTTTGCGGAGGCGTGCTTCCAGTATTCTCTTGCTAACGGCATGGACTTATGGTTCTCGGCCAAGGACACCATATCAAAGGTTTATGACGCGAAGTTCAAGGAGGTCTTCGCGAGCCTTTACGAGGAGAAATACCAGGATGAGTTCGAGCGCAGAGGCCTAACGTACAACTACTACTTGATAGACGATGCCATGGCTAGGGCCGTCAGGTCCGAAGGGGGATTTGTGTGGGCCTGCAAGAACTATGAAGGCGATATCCTGTCGGACATGGTTTCAGCCGCGTACTCGGGGAGCATAGCGCTGATGACGTCCGAGCTTTTCTCTCCAGATGGGTGTTACGAGGCTGAGGCTGCGCACGGTACAGTTCAAAAGCACTATTACCAGTATTTGAAGGGGATCAGGACCTCTACCAATCCCACGGCTACCGTGTTCGCTTGGGCTCGTGCTCTCAAGAAAAGGGGAGAGATCGACGCAAACTCGGAACTGGTCGCGTTTGCGGGAGCACTGGAAAGGGCGGTGATTAAAACGATAGAGGAGGACGGGGTAGTGACTAAGGACGTGGCTGCTGTTTCGGAACAGCCCGTGGCTGCCGTGGTTGGTACGCAGGATTTCCTCGCTGCAGTAAAGAGGAACCTAGATGGCTTATTGGCGAAAACGGGTCAAAGCGGAACCAGCAGCCGAAACCGCTTATAAGGGGCCGGCTTTTTCCCATATGGCCGAGGCAGGCTTGAGGGAGACCCTCGAGGTAGGCGGTGCCGAGTTTTCCATCTGGAACCCTAAGAGGGCTTTTGATGACGAGGGGGAATATGGCGAGTTACCTTACACGATCAGGGTTTTTCTGGAAAACATCGCGAGGAATTCTGAGCAGTCATCCGTTTCGTCAACTCTAATAAATGAGGTGAAGCGCTGGCAAGACAACGTTGGAAAGGAGGTGCCGTTTTTCCCGTCGAGGGTAGTACTTCAGGACGCGACAGGATTGCCCGTCTTGGTTGACCTGGCCTCCATGAGGGATGAGCTAGCCCAAAGGGGACTGAATGCCGGTCTAGTTAATCCCGTCATACCAGTCGACTTGGTGGTTGATCACTCGGTGCAGGTGGATTACTTCGGTACGTTCGATTCCCTTCGGCTTAACATGGAGTTGGAGTTTTACAGGAACCGCGAGAGGTACACCTTCCTGAAGTGGGCCCAGAGCGGGTTTTCGAACCTGCGGGTCGTGCCACCGGGGAAGGGGATAATTCACCAAATCAACTTGGAGTACTTGATCGGCGTGGTTTCGCAAGATATTAAGCAAGGGGTGCCGAGGGCATTTCCGGAGACCCTGATAGGTACGGACTCCCACACCACCATGATATCCGGGGCGGGTGTGATGGGCTGGGGTGTAGGAGGCATTGAAGCCGAATCGGTGCTCCTCGGTGATCCGTATATGGTGCAAATCCCTCAGGTGGTCGGCGTTAGGTTGGAGGGGGAGCTTCGCGAAGGGGTCACGACCACCGATGCCGCGTTGGGCTTAACCGCAGCGCTCAGGAAGGCTGGGCCCGGGCTCGTTGGCAAGTTCGTTGAATTTTTTGGCCCAGGGGTCGAGGAGCTGAGCGTCGAGGAGCGCGCCACGATTTCTAACATGGCACCGGAGTACGGGGCTACGACGGCATTTTTCCCGGTGGATGACGCGGTCTTAAACTACCTGAAGCTCATCGGTAAGCCCGGGCAGCACCTGGAACTGGTTGAGGCGTATCTCAAGCGGACGGGGCTGTTCAGGGAAAGGGGCTCAGATGACCCCGTTTATTCGTCGGTTTTCGAGTTCGATCTTTCTAGCTTGGTTCCCTCGCTCGCTGGTCCATCCGCCCCAGACCAGCTGATACCGCTTTCTGGCGTGAAAGCGGTCTTTCGCGGCCTGAAGGGAACCGGTGAGTTGAAGCCACAAGAGGCGAGAAAGGCGTTGCAAGCTCAACCCAAGGCGGCCGACGTTCTCCCCCTTAAGGCCGGCATTTCAGGGGTAGTTCCCAGTTTTGGGTCGGCTGGATCCACCTCTGGATCTGAGCTCGCAGTGACGGAGATGGGGGAGATGAGGGACGGTATCGTCGCCTTGGCCGCTGTGACCAGTTGTACCAATACGTCCAACCCGGCGCTGATGATCGCCGCTGGGCTTTTGGCCAAAAAAGCGGTGGAGAGGGGGCTGGACGTTAAGCCTTGGGTCAAGACCAGCTTCGCCCCTGGTAGCCGCGCCGTGCTGAGTTACCTCCGTGCCTCGGGCTTGATGCCTTATCTTGAGGCGCTTAGGTTCCACGTCACCGGTTTCGGGTGTACCGTCTGCATAGGGAACAGTGGCCCGCTTATTCCGGAAGTGGAGAAGGCCATTAAGGAAAGGGGGATTCGGGCCGTGGCCGTGCTGAGCGGAAATAGGAATTATCCGGGGAGGATTCACCCGCTGTTGAGCAACAGTTTCTTGGCTTCGCCGCCTCTGGTCGTGGCCTACGCCTTATCGGGTAACGTCGATGTGGACCTGACCGCCGAGCCCTTGGGCCTCGATCCAAACGGTAGGCCGATCTACTTGAAGGACATATGGCCTTCTACGGGGGAAATCCGTGAGGTGATGCGCGCTTACTTGACGGCGGGGGTTTTCGAGGAGACTTACTCGGACGTTTATCAAGGCAGCGAAGAGTGGAAAGGGTTGGTTTCAGCGGATTCACTGGTTTACCCCTGGGATCCTCGCTCGACTTACATACGCCGCCCGCCCTTCTTCGAAGGGGGCCGCGTAAACGCGTCGAATCAACTCGCCGACATCAGGGGGGCTAGGGCGTTGCTCCTGCTTGGGGACGACGTCAACACCGACATGATATCTCCGGCTGGACCCATATCGCCCGACAGTCCCGCCGGTAAATATCTCATTGGGATGGGCGTGCCTTCAGCTGAGCTGGGGAATTACATAACGAGAAGGGGAAATCACGAAGTGATGGTGCGCGGGGCCTTCACGAGCGCGGCCTTGAAAAACGGCCTCGTGGAAGTCCCAGGTGGCTGGACCCTCCACTTGCCGGACGGCCGGTTGATGAGCGTTTACGACGCCGCCGTCGAGTATTCTCAGGAGGGGACTCCGCTGATCGTAATTGCTGGGAAGCGCTACGGGGCCGGTAGCTCGAGAGATTGGGCGGCAAAGGGGCCAGCTTTACTGGGAGTAAGGGCCGTGATCGCGGAGAGCTTCGAAAGGATCCACAGGTCCAACCTCATAGCCATGGGAGTACTACCGCTGCAGTTTAAGGATGGCAAGGGGTGGAAGCAGCTGGGGCTGAACGGAAAGGAAAAATACGATATAAAGCTTGGCGGCGAACTCAGTCCGGGCAAAACGCTTTGCGTGAGAGCCGAACGCGACGGTGGCTCCGCATTTGAGTTCGAGGTGGTTGCCAGGCTGGATACCCCAACGGAGGTCGAACGCTATCGTGCGGGCGGCGTGCTCAGCGCCTCGTTGAAGGAGATCCTGGAGCGGTCCGGGGCGAGAGCCTCGGGCTCGGCCGGCTGAGCTTTTTGAAGTTTGTTTCGTGCTGATCCCGATTCCTTGAATGATTTACCAAAATTTGGCCAAAATCTTTAAAGCTGTCCTCCAAACTAGGCTCGCGAATGGACAATGCATAAAGGAATTGAATCGGGGGGATGGACCGCGGAGAGAAACGCGGCCGAAGTCGTGTCAAGCGGGTTGGAAGACGTTTACATCGAGTGGACCAGGCTCACGCATGTGGACGGCGATAGGGGAGAGCTGACGTATTCGGGCTATGCCGTTGAAGATATATTGGGAAAGGGAGCATTGGCGGAAGAGGTCATGTATCTCTTCCTTCACGGCGAGTTGCCCAGCGCCGGGGAGTTGAGGCGCTTCAGGGGTTACATTGAGGAAGGATATGAGATCCCCGATCAGGTTGTAGCCACGATTGGACTGGCGCCGCGGTCCGCCAGCGTGGTCGCGTTACAAATGCAGGGTATGTCTGCGCTGTCGGCGTTTTCTCCGGGCGGCCAGAGATACGATGACCCAGATTCGGCGGCGCGGCTAATAGGGCAGATGGTCGCCATAACCAGCGTGAGCTTGAGGCACGTTATGGGGAAGAAGTCCAGGCTTCCTTTGCCTTCCGATAGCGTTTCTAGGAGCTTTCTCAGAGCGGTGTTCGACGTCGAACCCGAGGAAAAAAAAGTCGACGCCTTGAACGCAGCCCTCATCCTTTACATGGATCACGAGGTCCCCGCATCCACAACGGCTGGCTTGGTGGCCGTCTCTACCTTGGCAGATCTCTATTCCGGGGTGGTAGCTGCGTTGGCCGCTCTTAAGGGGCCCATGCACGGCGGGGCCGTTGAAGAGGTGATCAAGCAGTTCAGAGATATAGGTGATCCGTCGAGAGTCGGTGAGTGGTTCGCGGAAAACGTCTTGAACAAGAAGAAAAAGCTGATGGGATTCGGTCACCGGGTTTACAAGACCTACGACCCCCGCGCCAAAGCTTTCAAGGCGTTGGCCTCCTCCCTTGACCTTTCTGGAGGGTCGGCCGCGTTGTTCGACGTAGCCAAGGCGCTGGAAGAGGTGGGCATATACGCCCTGGGTCAAAAGGGCATCTATCCCAACGCCGATTATTACTCGGGGCTTGTTTACATGGGCATCGGATTTCCGCCGTCCAACGATGCCTATACGGGCCTGTTCGCGATGTCCAGGGTAACCGGTTGGATCGCGCATTTCTTGGAATACGTCGAAGAGCAACACAGGTTGATAAGGCCGAGGGCGGTCTACGTCGGTCCGGACCGGAGAGAGTTTTCACCATTATTTGAGAGGCGTCGAGTCGTCGCAGAGTTGCCACCGCTGCGATCCAGAATGCCCTAGAGCCAGGCTGGGAATCGGGAGTGAAGGGTGGGGGTTGGGGCCGGTTGCGCATCCGACTTAGGAAGACGGAAAGCCAGAGGCGGAATTGATCGTTTCTAGAACGCGATGCATTGAGGTTCGCGCGATAATTGGTCGAAGGTGTTGACGGGAAAACGAGTAGCATAGGTTTAAATATCGTTTAAAAGATATACTGGTGGGGCTTAGTTGCAACACGAACACTGGGGACGGGGGGGAAGGAGCGCTTGGCGGGTTAAGGGCTTGCGCTGGTGGATCCTGAGCGCGCTTAACGAGGGTCCGAAAAACGGCGCCGAGGTGGCGGAGTGGATCGAATTGCGCAGCGAGGGGGCATGGCGGCCTTCCCCTGGTTCTCTCTATCCCATGCTTGCCCAACTCTGCCAGGAAGGATTAATAAAAAAGTGTGAAGATGGAAGGTACAGGGCGATAATTGGCGCGGGACCCAGCTTCTGGAGGGTGCTCAGCACTCCCATAACCCCCGAGACGGCCGTCGTTGAAATAGAAAGCTACGTCTCCTATCTAGAGGATATGAGTAATGCGGACCCGTCTAAGGTGGAGCCCTATAGGGAAAGGATAAAAAATCTGGTCGGGAGGCTCCAACGCCTGGCTCCCCCGCGAGGGAACTTCGCTCAATCTCTGGGGGTAGGCTAGGCGGAACCCGGAACCCCATAACCTATTTAAATCAGCCCTTCCACGTTACCGCTTCCAGTGAACATGCACCGCGAGCTCCGTGCCGTTGCATCCCAAGGGGTTGAGGGTTGCGTCGACCTATATGAGCGATCGCTCCGCGTCCAATGGTTTTTGGAAGCCTCGGAAGTGATGGTGGCCTTCCCGTCTTTCCTACCCCTCTTGGTGAACCCCGGCTTTGCGAGGACTCTTCAAGCAGCCCTAAAAAGTTCGTCTAAGGTTGTCGAAAACGCGTTAGCCTTGTGGTGCACGGTGTCAGCTGTACTTCTGCTGCAAGTAGTCCACCAGGTAGGAGGGCTCCAGTCCCTCGCCGAAGGACTTGCGCAACAGGTCTTTGGGCGAGTAGGTAGCCCCCCACTTGTGTATTTTCTCCCTCAGCCAAGCCTTTATTTCCTCTACTTGGAGATTTGCGACCTTCTCGTAAAGATCGGGTATTTCTTGAAGTGCCCTATGACGGGCTTGAGCAGCGATCACATTCCCTATGGTGTAAGCGGGAAAGCCTCCGAGCCCGCCACTCCAGTGGATGTCCTGAAGCACACCCTCCGCATCGTTCTTCGGTTTTATTCCCAGATATTTGTTCATGCTCTCGTTCCAGAGCTCCGGCAAGTCATCGACCCTTATCTCCCCAGTCATGAGTTGTTTTTCGAGTTCGTACCTGAGCAGTATGTGAAAGTTATAAGTGACTTCGTCCGATTCAACCCTTATGGGGTTGGGGCTTACGTGGGCGAAGTAGAGGTAAACCTCCTCCTCGTCATACTTCGAGAGGAAGGGCAGGTGTGCTGCGAGTATGGGAAAGGCACCTTTCACGAATTCCTTGCTCCTACCCACAACGTTTTCCATGAACCGCGATTGCGATTCGTGGACGCCCCCCGACACACCCCTGGCCAGCGGGGTGTAGGCCAGTGTCTTGTCTAGCTGCAGCTCGTAGAGCGCGTGACCTCCCTCGTGGAGGACGGAGAAGAGGGTATCTTTGAAGTCATATCCCTTTCTGCGGGTGGTTATCCTGACGTCGTTTAGTCCAAAACTAGTGGTGAATGGATGTGGGGATAGGTCAACTCTGAACCTATTCTCATCATAGCCGAGCTTTTTCAGTATATCCCACTCCGCTTTGCTCATTTCCACTGGGTCGTACTTCTCAGCCTCCAAGGGGGAGTGGGCGGTGTATATGCCCTCAGATATGACGTGGTCAAGCGTTTTCTTTAGCGCCGGCGCTAGCTTGGAAAATATGCTATCCAGATCAGCGACCGTTATGCCTTCCTCGTGGAGGTCCAGTAGGGCGTTGTAAGGGTGGCCCTCGTAGCCCAAGTAGTCCGCCTCTTGCCTCATGAGCTTCACTATTTTTTCCAGGTCCGGCTTGAATTTTGAGAAGTCGCTTTTCTGTCTTGCCTCCCTCCAGGAAATGCTCGCCCTGTTGGTCGTAGCGACAAGGTCAGACACGAAGTCGGGTGGGAGCTTTGTGTAAAACTTCGTGTCCCTTCTGAGTACCCTGACTAGACCTTTTTCGTAATCGTTTAAACCGCTCTCGCCGTCAAGGCGGTCGATCAAAGCCAAGAAGTCGGGGTCGCTCGCTTTCTTTTGGATCAACAATTCCAGTTGAGCGTCTGCGAAGCCGCGTTCTTCCGCACCTGCCTTCGGCATGTAGGTCTCGAGGTCCCACTCCATCAGTGCCATGGCCTTATGCAGACCCCAAATCGGTTTATACTTATCCAAGAGTTCTAGAGCGTACTTGTTCTGAAATATTTCGAACATTTTGTTTTTGTGCAAACTAGCTTATAAACGCTTGCATCGCTACGCCGCCAACGCGATGAAGGCTTTTCTCTGGAACGCGCGTTGGTTTACATAACCCTGAATTTTTCCCCGTCGGATTGAGCGCATTAGTTTTTCATCGTCAAAGCAAACGTCGTAAAAATGGCCTGGTACTCGAGAGCTACCAGCCAGATGAAATGAGCTGGCGCTGCCAAACGTGGAGGACGGTAAATCTAAGTCTTTCTTCTGCGCTATTCACGTGCCCTGCTCGTAGCCCGAGAGGTAAGCGGCCTGTTCCGGCAGCAGTTCGTCGATCTTTATCCCCATGCTTTGCAGCTTCAGGCGTGCTACTTCCTCGTCTTGTTCCTTAGGTACGGGGAAAACCCCAGGTCCCAGCTTTTTGGCGTTGTCCTTAAGGTAAAGAACGGACAAGAATTGATTGGCGAAGCTCATGTCCATGACCTCCGAGGGGTGACCTTCAGCGGCGGCCAAGTTCACCAACCTACCTTCTGCCAAGAGAAAAATCTTCTTCCCCGCTACTTCGTATTCGACGTTATTGGGCCTTATCTCTCTCTTAGACGTGGCTATCTTCTCCAGACCGTCCACGTCTATTTCGACGTTGAAGTGACCGGCGTTCGCCAAAATTGCGCCGTCCTTCATTTCTCTGAAGTGCTCGACGCGGAGAACTGATCTATCACCCGTGGCGGTTATGAAAATATCACCGATCCTAGCGGCTTCGGACATGTTGGTGACTTTGAAGCCGTCCATGCGCGCCTTCAAAGCCCTCGTGGCAGAGACTTCCGTTACTACCACCTCTGCGCCCATACCCCTAGCCCTGGAAGCTATACCTCTGCCCACGTGTCCGTACCCGGATACAACGACCGTTTTCCCGGCGAGTAGCACGTTTGTCGCCCTGATGATTCCGTCCAGGGCTGACTGGCCTGTGCCGTACACGTTGTCAAAGTCCCACTTCGTTTCGGCGTCGTTTACGGCCATGACCGGGAATTTTAGCTTTCCTTGAGCCGCCATGGCCCTTGCTCTGACTATTCCGGTGGTCGTTTCCTCACAGCCACCCATTATCTTTTTACCGTTTTGTACGGCAGCGTATGTCAGGTCTCCACCGTCGTCGACGATAATTGAAGGTTCCTTTTCCAGCACCTGCTCGATTGCCCAATAATATTCTTCGTTGCTCATTCCCTTCCAAGCGTAAACGTCTACGCCCTCCTCTACCAGGAAGGCGGCCACGTCGTCCTGGGTGCTCAGCGGGTTGCTAGCGCAGAGGTGAAATTCCGCTCCCGCGGCCTGCAGGGCCTCGGCCAGAACGGCCGTCTCTTTCGTGACGTGTAAGCCTCCCCCGATAACAATGCCTTTGAGCGGCTTCGTTGATTGATATTTCTGCTTTAGCTGCATCAGCACTGGCATCCTTGTCCTTGCCCACTCGACTTTTAGTCTGCCCTCTTCGCGCAGAGAGGGATCTTTTATCTTTGCCATAGGGGGGGTTTCCTGGCGCTTTTAACGTTATCGGGGTTGAAGGGCCAGAATCCAGCCTTATGGGAGAAAGAGATGGATAGCTTCCCTCCGATAGATTTTGAGCTGGCCTGGACGTCAGTGGATTTGCCCGTTAGCCGCTGTGGGGGGAAGGAGGAGGGAGGTGACCGCGCCCTCCGTCGGTGGGAAACGCTTCCCGCGTTCCCCCACGTCAAGCGCGCCACAAACCGGGAAGCCTCACCCAGCGGACGGGGTAGCTCGCTCCTTGACCAAGTCTCGCCCTCAGCGACCAACAGAGGGGCTTGAGGTAATTTTGGCGCGGGTCTGCAAGAGACCTTTTTCGTTTACGGTAGCTTTTTCGTCTGCTTCGCGCGGTCGCTTGGGTCGCCGGTAGGTTAAGCTTAAACAACCTGGGCTCAAGTCATTAGAGTGTCTTACACCTGGCCATTGGAGGTTCAAGTCGGTGAGAAGAAAGTGATCGTGGACGAAAACGTTCACGCCATACTAAGAGAATACGTTAAGACGGGGATGGGGATCGATGAGCTCGCAGAGAAGCTAGGGCTTGAAAACTGGTCGGAGGCTTACGAACTGATCAGGCAAGTGCCTGCGTGGGTTCTTTGGCTGCCTCCCTCGGTGGTTAGCGCCATGGAGAAGACCCGCCAACCCGCAAAGCCGGCGGAAGCGCAAACGGCGGAAAGCGAACAAGAGGGTAAGGAGACAAAGCCCGAAAGAAAGCGCAGGAGCAGGAAAAAAGAGGGGCAACAGCGGGGCGCAAAGGGCGAGTCGGCTGCTGAGGAGGGTGCCCAAACGGAGGGCGGTTCCGACCAAAATAAAGAGGCGCCTGCAGGGGCGCCGAAGGCCAATAAACGTGATGAGAGCGACGAGGCGGCCGCGTCAAAAGTTGAGGCTACCAATGCGTCTTCATCCGGTCCATCTCAAGGGGGGTCTGCGAGCGAAGGGGGCGCGCAGAAGAGCTGATCGGGAAAACTTAAATCCGGTCAGTTGTTTCCGCGGGGGGACGTAGTCTAGTATGGTCTAGGATGGCAGCCTGGGGTTACGCGACACCAGACCGCTGTTGATCGCGGGTTCAAATCCCGCCGTCCCCATTTGCCAGATTTTGGATAGGGCGGACCCTTTTTCGGGGGCTTTTTTCCAAAGCATCACCGATGGAAAAGTAGAGCGTAAGAGCAACCAGATTTTCCGTTAAGTGCTCGTTTTATTCGTCTCGTCTCGGTTTGCTAGCAATAGGACGACAAGCCTAACCCTTCAGGGCGGGAAAAAGTCGGTGTGGCAGATTTCTAACCGCTTATAACGGACTTCTGCCTTCACCGTATCCGTAGTTGTTCTCCTTTCGTCTCTCGATGTCCTGTCGGCCGTAGGCCTAGTGCAAATTTACACAAACCAAAGGTCGCATCTCATCTCATTTCGCGAATGAAATTATTCGAAGCCGGGGGAGGGATTTCCGCTCGGGTGTCGGACCCTCTTGAAACGGCTTTCGGCACGCCACTGCAGGCCGTCGCCTAAACCGTTCGGCCACCCCGGCGTGTGTTTTCTTTTAACAGATTTTAGGCTTTTCTCCGCCTCGGGCATGCCAGTACGCTAGGGATGCCCTTAGCGCGAACGCGTCCTTCACGCGCTTCTTTTTTAGCACGAAGTCTGCTCGGCGAGCATATCGAAGTTGAACTCCTCAGGCCTAAACGTGATCGCTCAGGTTAAAAGTCAGGATAATTTTGAAAAATATTAAGATTTGATAAGCGCCTTACCCGGCTTCGCTACTTTCTTCGCTTTTTTTCTAGCACTATTTCGATGGCGGAGACGTTCTTCATTCTTCCTCCTTCCGCTTCGAGTTGCTCCGTGCTTATGTTGATGCTTTTGACTTTCAGAGCGTCCTTCATGAAGCGGTTTTTCAGCATCTCTGCTACGTCTACTGCTCCGCTGATAGCCCTTCCCCTTGCCTTCAGCGTGACGGAGGGAGCTCCTCCGTTTAGCTGGACTAGGCATGCCATTACGTAGCTCATGGGCGGTTTGGAACCCACGTAAATGACGTTTTCTTCTCCTGGCGCTTTAGCCCTTGCGGCTTCGGATTTCGCAGCCTCACCTTCTGTTGAAGATTTGTTGGCCAATTGAGTTCACCGAGGCTATGGAACTCTCCGCCCCTATTATTAAGCCTGTCTTCACTCCTGCTTCTCTTCGCTTCCTTCTGGCTTTACGACTACGCCGGTAGCGTACCTAGGAGTGACTTTCGTTATTTTTATCCTCACGTTGTCGCCCTGCTTCGTACCCGGGACGAATATCACGAAGCGCTGGATCTTAGCAACTCCCTCGCCCCTCCTGCTGGTATCCGTTATCTGTACATCGTATTCCTTCCCTTCTTCGACTGGCTTTTGGAAGAAACTACCGGCATTATCTCCGTACGACACTTATTTCACCTCCATATTTTTTTACAGGTAGTTCGGGGTAGACCGGAACAATACGAGTAGCTGCGTTCAAACCTACCTACCTGCGCGTATCTTTTTGCGATATGATATAAGCGTATCCTTCAGCCCCTCGGTCAAGTCCGTCAGAGAGGCGGGCCCGAGGACAGCACCGATTCTACCGATGCGGTTGCCCATAAAAGCGATCGCATTGTCGATCAGCAGCTCAGAAATGGGGACGGGCCGCCGAAAGGAGATTGAGTTCTGCTTTTTCGTTGAGGCGTTTCGTCTTTGCGCGCTAAGCGGGCGCTTGAATGCGTCGGTTGGCGCGCGGTCGTAAGCGGAGGAATCTCCGTCGATCCTAAGCGAGGTTCGCAGAGGCGCGGTCAACCGCGGCTTTGCACATCATCAGCGCGCTGCGGCTAAATTTCATTCCTTGGGGTGCTCTTTCTCTTTTCAGCTAGCGCGTACTCCTTGTTTATGTGTTCCCTGTACGTCTGGAGTAACCTCTCGGCGAGGTCTACCGCCTCCATATCGCTCAGCTTCAACACTACCCTGGTACCCTTTGCGTCCTTCAGCGAAAAGTAGAACCCACCCCTTTCAACGAATCCCTGTTCGTTTATCGTCGGCGGTATATCATCGGCTACCAATTGGCTTGATACTTTCTTCGAGGAGTCAAAGTGAACGATTTCAGCTATTCTCATAAGACGTTCATGTAGCAACATTTAACGGTTTTTGTCCTCGGCTGACTTGTACCGGTTCAACCCTGGGAGTAAAGAAAGACGTAAAAGCGCCCGAAAGATAAATGATCGAAGTATGGGAAGTACCTCGCTGGACGCGAAGGGTTCATGGTCGGACGAAGAAGTGTACGTTGCATTTTCCGGTGGTACGTCGAGTTCCGTCTTTCTGATGCAAGCTGCCGCGGCGAACAAGAAGATAAGGGCGATTTACGTTGACACGGGACTCATGAGAGAAGACGACTACGAGAGGGCTAGGGCGATCGCGGAAAGCATAAAAGGAGTTGAATTCCTCGCGGTTAGGGTCAAGGAGAAGCTTCAAAAAAAGCTAACGGGCGTGCATTTGGCCAAAGAAAAGGTCAGACTAGTAGAGGGTGCCATTGTCTCGGCAGTGGGCAAAATAGCCAAGGAGTCCAAGGCTTCAAGGGTGGTTTGGGCTGGCCGTACTTATAATGGTCCACCTCCGGTCGGGTTCCAGTTGGTTCAACCGTTGGCCGGGATGACCTACTTGAACATAGCTAGGATGGCCAAACTGTTTCCTGGGCTGAACGTTTCGGGCAGTTACGAGGTGCCGGCCGCTGGACTTGCACTTCGTCTACTGGGCGAGCTCAGCGAGGACGGCGTAGAGGAAGTAAGAAGAGTGACTTCCCTCTTTCGCTGCGGAGAAGAGGGAGGGCACCCCACGCCTGTGCTCTTTCCAGTGGAGTTTCATGAGAAGCTCAGGCCAGATCCCATGGTTCCCGCTTACGAGGAGGGAGTCACTCCAATATTCGCGATGTTTGGTGCTCACTTCGTGGAGGTGGGGGTCCTTTCGAGGAGGGTCGACGGAGGCGAGGGAGGAGGATACGGTAAGGTGGTCACTCTCGAGGCGTCGGACGAGGAGGGGGTCATACTGCAACCTCAGCGGAAGATGAGCTCGCTGATAAGGGAAAAGCTGTTATCGATCGATCCCAGCATCGGGAGGATCCTACTGAAGGTTTCAAAGGGAGAATCGGACAAGGCCGTAGTTATAAGGTCGATGCAGACATACGACCTGATAACCGCGGAGCCTTTGCACTTGCCTTACCAGCAGGTTGAGCGCCTTTGCGACGAGGTAGAGAAACAGCTGGGTCCGGTTCAGGTTTACTTCGACTTGACCCCTAAGCCACCGGGCGCCATCGAGTTCGAGCGATGCCCTCCTCTTCGGCCAGTTTTGCAAACGTTTCCTTCATGAGCAGTGCGTCTTTGTCGAGGGCTGCCGTTTCTGCTATGAAGGTTATGGAATGCAGTCCTGCCCTCATCACCGCCCTCGCAACCGTCGAGAAATCTGGGTAAAAGCCGGCGTCCCCCAGGTCGTGATGTCTGATCTCCCCCCTGGCGGAAAACTCCATCTTGCTGAAGTGGCAGTGCAGGTGCTCGAGGGCCCTAGTTCCGATTTGATCGCGCAGAAAGCGGAGGACAGCCAACGCGTCCTCTTCCGTGCGCATGCGGCCCTGCGATCTTGCCTCCAGGTGCGCCCAATCCACCACGGGCACTACCAGCCCCGGGAACTTCGAGGATATGCTAGCGACTTCTTCTAACGAGCCTATTTGTGCGAGGCGACCCATGGTCTCCAGGCCTATTTTCTCTTGGCCACCCCTCGTTTTCTCCAATTCTTTTATTGCTTTCTCCACCCTTTCTAATGCCTTCTGTCTTGAATTACCGTAGTAACCCGGATGAACGACCACCACGGTGGCACCCATGAGTTCCGCTGCTTCCATGGCCGCCCGAACCCTATTGAGGCTTTCTTCCCATATGGATTCGTCTTGAGAACCCAGATTCACGTAGTATGGGGCGTGTATGGATAGCTTGACATCTAGGGCTTCCGCCAATTCCTTCATCTTTTTGGCGTCCGAGCTCGACAGCTTTACCCCTCTAACTGCCTCATATTCGTAGGCGTTGAGGCCTTCCTTGGCCAAGTAAGCGATTACCTCCGGGGATTTTCCCCTGTATTCCCTGGGTTTACCAGCAGGACCGAACCTGGCTTCCACTTTGGCAGAGGGCGGAGGGGTTTTAACCTTAACGGGGGTTAAGGGGGGCTAAAGTCTCCTTCCGTAAGGGGGGGTGCCTTGGGCGCTGGGCACTTGCGTTTTGTGGCGGCCTGCGAGATCGGATATTTCCTGCTGGATAACAAGCTGAATAACGAGATGAGTTTATCGCCGCTTCAAGAAGTTTTGATAGACCCCAAAGTTGCAATTGCTGAACGGCGGGCAATCCAATCTGCTGTACGCCGCCGAAAATGCAGAAAAGGTTAGGTCATGCGGCGACTTCAACGACGTGGTGATCATAGGGGCGGCAAAGAGGATGGGCATGGAAGCCGTTGGGTTTGACAGAAAAAATGAGGGGGAAAGCCGGCGAGCAAAGGGCGCGCATGCTGGAAGGGTTGGCGCTTTGAGCGTGGGAAAAGCTCAGGGCGCTCTCCGCGTGGGAAACATGGAACCCCTGTCGTGCGCTGCATTGCATTAGGCGCAAGGCGCAAAAAGGGGAAACGTAACGAAAGCTAAGGGAAAGGTCGCACCTCGGGCATCGCCTAACAAAGCAGTGAAGCCATTCAAGTTCTTAAATCGCCTTTGCTTATCCGGTATTGGGTCAATCACGGTCAGTTCGGGTACCGCTCTGAAAGCCTTGTCGTGAGTTGCTATTTTGTTCACGCCTTCGGCCATCATGGTTGCCATTATCGCCGCGTCCCTTCCACCGATGCCTAACTTCGCGTATCTTCCGAGAAGCTCTACGGATAGGCGCGCCAGCCCAAAATCAAAATCGCGAACCCTCAGGGTTGAAAGGCTCAGTAACGCGTCCATCAAGTCGTCATATTGGGCCTTGGAAAGCATCCTAAAGTAATGCGCTACTTCCATGAGGGTTACGGGGCTCTGCAGTATTCAGTCCCTTACTCCCTCCTCCACGACTTTCGAGGCTGCCTCGTGCTCGGGAAAACGCAAGTCAAACCAGTAGATCCAGTAATTGGAGTCCACATTAATCAAGGGGCTTCCCAGATCTTCTTCATCGATAGGGGGTCGGTTAGCGGGAGCGGAGATCCCTCCTTTATGACGCCTTTTTTCTTGAGAAATTCCTCTGGGCTCATAGGCCTCGTCAGAACCATCTTATCGCCCTCTACCGTGAGCCGCAGGCTTTCGCCGGGCTTGATCCCGAGCGCCTCGCGGACCTCGCGCGGTATCATCACGCGCCCTTTTTCATCCAATTTGAGTTCGTGGCGCAATCTGTCCCACTTTCTTTCCCACCGCTTCTTTTTAGGCACTTTGAGATCTGCCGCCCTGTAGGTATCGCGGTTTTGCGCCCTCAACTTGGCGCAATACAGCGCCGACGGTACAAAACGTCTCCTCTTAGCCTAAGAGCTTAAGCGGCTCTGAAGTCAGAGCGAGTGAACGTCTCCTCACCGCGCCACCAGCCTCCGTGGATGCTTTTTTAGCCATCACGTTGTTGCCAGCACGGCTTCCCCTTCTTCGTTATGCGTTTCCACGACACCCGTGACCTAGGCGATGACGTTGGAACGCAGTACAGGTCGATAATCTTGTAACACGACGAACCTCAGAAGAAAATGGCAGAGGAGACCATCGCGCAACTTGAAGAACGCAAGAAATACGGGCGCCCATAGTTACCGAGGTCGTCCCATTCAAGGCCTTTTACAGAGCTGAACCCTACCAACAGGGCTACTACGAGAAGAATCGCGAAAGGCCTCACTGCAAATACGTGATACGCCAAAGGTCGCGAAATTCATGAGCAAACTAAGAGATTTTCGAATTGTGCAACAAATCAGTACTTAGGTAAAACTTATAACGTCTCCAAGCCATAGGATCTGAGCGAGCTGATCCATGCGCGGTTTGCTTGCGGCATCGGTCATATTTGTTCTTTTACTTATTGGCCCTTTTGCGGTACATGACGTAGGAGGGCCTACCGTTGCGGAGGCTAGCGTTGCTGATGTTGCAGACCCTAATGTCGTGATCGTGGCTACCTTGCCTAACCCCTTTAACGTAATGGGCCCATACGGTAATATTGTACACGAGTTGTTGGGAGTGCCCCTTAGCTCGCCCATAAGTAGCACGTCATTGGCAGGAAAGTCAAGCGTTAGAGTTGCGTGGCACGTTTTCTACCTAACTGTGATAATGCCCAATGGAGGCAGGGTAACGATTGAAAGCAAGGCACAGGTAATCCAGGTAAGGATAAACGGCAACGTGGTAACCATAACGCCAAACTACATAAGCCCAAGCTATACGGTAGAGCTCGTAAAGGGCAGCGAAACTTTAAGTGCGCTGATGTCCGTTGCCAGGCAAGTTTTGCGGAGAGAACTTAAGAGTCTGACACCACCTACAGAAGTCCAGACCGCAAAGACGGTGAAAGCCCTAATACCAATTCCGGGCTATTTCCCCTCGTGGAGTTCCGTCCCGAAGAGCTACTTATCCCAGCAGACCGCAAAGACGGTGAAAGCCCTAATACCAATTCCGGGCTATTTCCCCTCGTGGAGTTCCGTCCCGAAGAGCTATTTATCCCAAGCTGGCTATAGCACCAGTTCTAGCGAGGACCAAACGTGGGCTTTGTCGAGCTTTGCTAACGTAACTTCAAGCAGCGAGGTTTGCGGTTATGTCTATCCAATCAATGATAGTAATTTAGTAATACCGACTAGCGATTATGCCGGAGTCCCGCTGACGATATTCCAGGAATTAAAGAATTCGAGCGAAGTCGAGCCATTAGTACCACAAGCAGTGGCTCAGTTATGGCCGCCGGCGTTGATTGAGAACGTATGGGTTGGCCCTGGACTGCTGAGCATCGGTGCATATCCGCTCACCAGTCCCGCTGGCTGGCTCGCAACGGGCGTCACGCTTTCCGTCACTCAGTCGAACTTGGGTAACGGCAATTACGAAATTAGCCTAAAGGCTACCATAAACGGCCAATCGTACACCATGGCAAAGGTTCATGAGGCAGCTTACTCAGCAGGGTACTACAACATATCGGCGTCATTTGAGGGAACTTTCAACTCGACTGGAGCACCAGCCCCGGTGTTGGACTCGGTAGCTTACTCGCTTTTGCCATCATTGACCGCTTATCCATCAATGGCCTTTGAAACCAATGATACTTCATCTTCTTTCTTCGGCAACAACGGCAATTTTGCGCTTGAGTTCTCAATGGGTAACGGTCAATTAACGGTTGGCGAATGGCCTCTATATTACTCTATCAGCGATGACATAGCTAACTGCAAGGGCATTTGGGGATCAAGCGGCATCGGTAGTTCATGGCCTCCAAGTCCAAGCAGCAGCAATCACGCATGGGGAGCAAGCGGTAGCACCACCGAACTTGGTTACGATAATATAGTTTCCTATGACGCGGCCGTCGGTTCACTGAGCCAGATGGGAAATAACGGTTTCGCAAACACTGTTGGCATATTGTGCAGTTACGTGGACACGAACTTGAGCTCGCTGAACTGTTTCGTTGCCCGCTAGAATTTTAGTTTAACCTTAACGGGGGTTAAGAGGGCGAAAGTCCCCTTCCGTTAGCTTCGGATAGCCCGCTTATAGAAACTTTCTTACGTGGCTAAAGGAGAATTCTGCGCCTCCCAACCTGGAGAAGAATGCCAGATCAGGGAGAAGAGGAAGCGAACACTTCTCAGGAGAAAGTCTCAGGAGGTTAGGACGTTTGAGCTGAAACTGGATAGGAGTAAGATCTCCAGAAAAGGCTTGAACTTTTGCTCAGGCTTTTTCTTGAGGCGAAGTGGTTCACGAACTACTTCATAGCCAATGGGATAGCCAACTTGGAGTCCCACAGGGACTAACTACAAGCTCAAGACCGTTCCAGTTAAGGTGGGCGATGCTTTCCAGGAGCGGAAGAGGAAATCCGCGTGCTAACATCGCAGATGAGACAGGCTCTGATCAAGAGGCTTCAGGAGGACGTAAGAGGACTGGCAGAGCTCAAGAAGAAGGGTGTGAAGGTTGAGTGGGGGTATCAAGTTCAAGAAGGCGGTATACTCCATACCCCTGATGCAGTACGGCGTCACCTACTGGGTGGAGAAAAAGGAAGAGGAAGAGGAGGAGAGGGCGCACATACAGGGTCTGGGCTACTTCATGTTGAGTTCAGGGTGAGAGCAGAGCAGTTACCCAGCAACGCCGAGCTCACAATAGCTAACTTGATAGAGAGGAATGGGGGGACTACTACCTCTACGTTACTTGTTATGTACCAAAGGAGGAGCCTAAGAACGGGAAGGTCATAGGCTTGGACCTTGGCGTGAAGGATCAGGTCACTTTCTCCAACGGTGTGAAGCTGTCTTACTCCGCGCCTGTTAGTTAAGGGCTCAGGAGGCTATGCCACTTCTTCTCATGCGCTAAACCGGGAATGAATGTGGACAAACTCCTCTTGAGGATCAAGAAGGAGTTCCAGAAAGAGAACGACGTAAAGAGGGACATCGCAAACAAGGTAGCTCGCCATGTGACCAACAATTACTCTCGCGTGGTCTTTCAAGGCGATAGCATACGCTCGTGGCAGAAGCCATTCGGCAAAAAGATCTACCAGACCTCCATAGGGGAATCCGCGAAGCCTTGAAGAGGAAGGCTAGCACCCCTGTTGAGGTGGGTAGATCCGTGAAGACCACAGGTGTGTGCCCGCATCTTACGTACGAGGCGATGCTGAGCCTGTCGGACAGGGAGTTGGCGTGCCCCTCCTTTAACTCCACGTTCGAAGGGGATGTGGCTTCCGCGATCGCTATATTGAAGGAGGGGCTTTCCCTGTGGAACGTAGGGGAGACGCCCGGGGATGAGAACGCCTCTGTGATGCGGGATGGAATACCCGCGGTATTCCAGGCGTAAGCGTATCGATGAACCGGGAAGCCCCGTCCGCGAGGGCGGGGTAGTTCACGGTTAGATAGATCTTCCCTCGGTCCTGAGCGCTCAGTGCAGTTCCTCAATTGCGCGTTTTAGGCCTAAATTCCTCGGTTGCTGAGCGGCCTTTGGAGGGCTGGCCTAGAGCTAACTCCCGTTATGCAGACATGGATAGGGAGTCGGTGTTCGCTGATATTTCATCATCTTTTCTGGTTTAATGCCCTCCGACGCCTTTCCCCCCTTTTTTCTCAACGCACTTTTTGGGTTTGATGAGAAGCTTTATATGCGATTCCGACGAATAAGCAGAATGGGAAAGATAATTTTATTGGCCGCGGACTTGGGCGCGGGGGCGACCGA
>Ga0080003_1000444_pt1 | contig 27778 bp, 14 predicted proteins | sample JossMetagenome_FD_69206 | JGI IMG/M metagenome (GOLD analysis project Ga0080003, IMG submission 69206) | Hot spring microbial communities from Joseph's Coat, Yellowstone National Park, USA - JC2_E (SPADES assembly) (version 2) | ecosystem: Environmental > Aquatic > Thermal springs > Hot (42-90C)...
TCATGGGAGGTGTTGAAGGCGTGGCCATGTTTGACTACGCCGTGATAAGGAGGTTCAAGCTCGACGCCGTCGACGTTTACCTCCGGGATGGCAGGTATAGATATTGGCATGGCGTGAACCCGGCCGCGATCGTGGCCTTCGCAGTTGGTACATCTCTGGCTTACCTTTCATACTGGGGTTTGCTGGTCAACCCAGTAACGCTGTTGCTTCACGATAACTCTTGGATAACCGCCTTTCTGAGTACGGGCATCCTTTACCTGATACTGATGAAATATTGGGTTTTACCGAAATACCAACCTGAGCTCACGGGTGGCTTGACCAAGGGGTACACGAGCGAGGATTCCAAAAAGGTTTTTGGTCGGCGACAGAGGGCGACTCCTGTGGCGAAAGTTCAGCTAGCGGAGAGGTAAGGCAAGGCAACGCCACTAATGAATTTCGGTTTCTCGGCCTGAACGAGTGCCCAGGGGCGCGCGGGTAGCTCTGGCTCGGGATCGGGATGAGATTGCGCTCTTTTCCTCTTCTTTATTTTTCATATTGAGCTCTGCTTTCGCGGTATTCGCAGAAAGCATCACGTTAAGGCCGTTTTGAATAACCTAATTGCAGCTCAGTGCGATCCCGCGCAAAAAGGTGAACGAGCCCTTCGATAGCGACGAGAAAGGACTCGACTCAGTAGCCTTATCCCAATCTATTGCTAATGCCCTACCGGATTGCCGCTCTTTTCCTCTTTTCCGCTTATATGCTCTTCTGGGACTATCGTGATAGCCTTAAGAGTAAGGCCAAAACATTATTAGGTTGTCCGATAAGACCTTAAAGGTCGGGATAATCGGGGCAGGTACGGTTGCGCCCTCTCACGTTGAGGCTTACAGGCAGATCCCTTGGGTTGAGCTCATAGGGGTCGCCGACATAAACGAGCAAAGGGCCAAGGATGCCGCTAAAAAGTGGGGCATACCGGAGGAGCATGCCTTCACCGATTATCATCAGCTCCTTGACCTCCACCCTGATGCTGTGAGCGTCTGCACTTGGCACAAAGCCCACGCGCCGGCCACGATCGACGCCCTCAAGGCTGGTGCCGGTGTGCTTGTGGAGAAACCCATGGCGCCTACTGGTCAAGAGGCATACGCCATGTACAAGACTTCCCTCGAAACCGGGAAGGTCCTCGAGGTCGGCTTCCAAAGCAGGTACAACCCCGAGCTAATAGCGGCCAAGAAGTACATAGAAGCGGGTTTCTTGGGCAAGGCATATTTCGCCGAGGCGGCTGGAGGAGAGGTGGGCGCCAGGAGGCGCGGCATACCGGGAGAGAGCTTCACGAAGATGGAGACGGCCGGTGGCGGCGTCACGCTGGACATAGGCGTGTACGTGCTCGATACCGCCCTTTATCTACTGGGGCACCCCAATCCGGTATCGGTGAGCGGTTTCACCTACGCAGGCATAGGTAAGGACGAAGGGGCGGTCGGCGTGGGGGCGCCAACTTGGGCTGGTTATTGGTATCCCAAGAACTTCGAGGTCGAGGACTTCTCCACTGCCTTCATAAGGTTCGAGGACGACTTAGTCATGGTGTACAAGCAGGCTTGGGCCATGCACGCCGAGTCCCTCGGCAATCCGCTGGTGCTGGGCACAAAGGGAGGCATAGGCCTTAGTCCCTTGACCCTTTACACCGACATGAACGGCTACATGGTTAACATAACCCCCCAGCACCTGCCCCGTCTGGACACATTCACGCAGAAGATAAACGACTTCGTCCGCGCAGTAAGGGGAGAAATAGAGAACCCAATTCCTCCAAAGCCAATAGTGAAAATGCAGTACGTAATAGACGGGATTTATCAATCAGCTGCCTCGGGAAAGGAGGTAACAATTCAGCTACCGGCGGAGCTTCGTGAACGAGCGCGATTATTCGCGCGATGCGTTTTTGCCTTGATAAGACGAACGACAAACCCCGCCCTTCATGGCGGGGAGGAGGTCAGTTGGGAAGGTTTTACCCAAGGTTCGCGCTATATGCTGGGTAAGGCTAAAGTTGGCAGAGTACGCCATCTGTGCGCGGCCTGCCTTTCATGGCCTGGTGTTCTTTTGCACGGGCGAGAAATCGGTTGGTGTGAGCTAGGTCGCTTGGCAAAAATAGCGGCATTTCGTGATGCCCCGGGAGCGGGCTACGCAGGACCCCGCGAGTGCTTCTTGCCGGGAGCCAAGTCGGGTGACTGGCTGCTTTTTTAGCCTTATCGGGTATTGGCGCCCACAGAAAAACGAACCGGGCTGGCAGATTCACCAGCGCGCTCTCTTCGTCAACTCCACGAATTCGTCGACGTCTTTAGCTACTTTAGGGGGTTGCCCGTCGGTTATGTCTTTTATTTTGGCCTGGAATTCTTGCACTTCATCTTTTCCCTTGAGTATCTCCACGATTATTTCGATTTTCTTTTCCTCGCCGGGTTTGAGCTCCTCCAGCGTCCCCCATCTCCTCTCCTCTGCCCTTCCCATGACTAGGGAGTTGGCTGGCTCTATCCCTAGTACGTACGTGCCTTGACCCAGCATCTTCCATTGAATAAGTCTCCTCAATTGATGTTTTTGAAACTTGAAGGAAACTCCCCAATCACCGTTCACCAAACCAGCGTAGCAGAAACCCTGATCGTCCGCAGCCAAATCGTGGAAGTAAACTTTTTCCTTATACCCATTGGTGGGAGGCTCGACTTTATCGAATTCTTCGTGCCCTTCCCACGCCTCTTCGTCTCTGGGGACGTAAAGCGTCGATGAGGAAACGAATTTTGATGCGGGGGAAAGCAGGGGATAGCCCAGATTAAAGTGATAAAGGATCATGAAAGGGGTAATTTCATATCCCTCATTTACCACCGTGTCAATTAAGGTAAAGGCGCGCTCTCCGAACTTGACCTTGATTTCCCGCTTTAGGCAAACATCTGGGCCAAACATCGCCGTTTCCCTTATCTCACCGGATACCCTTATGATGTAATCATCTCCTTCCCAGCCAGATGCGTCGCAAAAACGTCTCGCGGGGATGTACGACGCCCTCCCGTGGAGGCCCAGTACTTCTCCCTTGTCTATGGACGGCGCACCCATGTAGGTAAGGCCGCCCGTCGTGAGGAAACCACCATAAAAACCCCGCAACCACCCCTTTCCTTCGGGCTCAAAGTAAGAGGGATGCAGGAAGCCGGTATTGCTGTTCCAATTGAGGTTTTTTCCCTCGAACTCGGCTAGTCCTATGTCCATACCCCTGTCGGCCAAAACCAGTAGGTTCAAGCCGGATCCCGAGCGAATGAGGGCCCCGCGGACCCCTTCCTCCGGCCCATCGGTCAGTCTAAGCGGTAGCACGCCAGCCAACTGGTGCAAGTTACCGTATTTGAGAACGTCCTTGACCTTCATGCGATCTATCCCTGTTACCTTTTTAACCATTTTGAGGGTGAAAATTACGTCTTAGTTTCTTCCCTGAGTATTCGCTTGATCGGAGCCTATGCTTGGTAGCGTTAGGCCGTAGAGATGAATTACGACAAAGAAATGGGCAAGTCTCGCCTTTCAGGGTGGGGAGGGGATCGGAAGATTGCTATGGACGAAAGAAGTTCGCTGGGTGTAAGGGAAGTTCTCTTTTTCCAATATAAAAATTTGCAAGTTCTTAGATCGAAAAAAGCTCAAAGGTGGCAGAAAAGTCGCGTGCTGGGGTATTCCGCTAAAGGCGGTGGTTCGTTCAACCAGCGAGCCTCATGCACTTGCTCGCCCTGCGAGTGCACGCAGGAAATTACTTTTCTTTGAATTTAGGGTTCTTTTTCAGCTGGGGAGTATCTCTGTTTACTCAGCTTGCTACCATTGATTCGTAAACCCGGCAGGGGCAGGCAGTTCCGATCGAAAGGGTTAGCCTGAGTGCGAAAGATTGTGAAAACAACGGCTAGCGATGTCTTTTGGTTTCCTTCCTTCTTTTCTTCTTTCTTTCTTCTTTCCCCCTCGACCTCCACCCCTTCATCGTTGCCAACGCTTAAGTCCCACGGCGCACTGTTTTTCATGATGAAAGCGCGCGACCTGATGTGCGAGTTTTCAAGAGAACCCCTCGGGGTTCCCAAGCACGATCTGAGGCTTTCGTGGTCTTTGGAGCACGAGGATAGAGACGAGGTACAAACCTCCTTCAGGGTTGAGGTTAAAGATGCGGTATCCGGTGAGCAGGTATGGGATAGCGGCAGGGTAAACTCCGCTTCTCAGTTCGTGGCGTACACCGGACCAACCCTTTCCCCAGGAAGAAGGTACCGGTGGAGGGTTAAGTGGTGGGATAAAGAGGGTAGGGAAAGCGAATGGAGCGACTGGTCCAGCTTTGTCACGGGCCTTGATCCCGAAGACTGGAAAGCAACGTGGATAACGGGCGGGCAGCTGATGAGAAAGGAGTTTAGCCTCAATGGGGAGGATATCGCTTCGGCTTTCGTTTTCGTGACCGGCCTTGGTTACTACGAGCTTAGGCTGAACGGTTCGAAAGTGGGCGATAGGGTTCTTGATCCCGGCTGGAGCGATTATGACAGAAGGGTCCTTTACTCCGTTTACGACGTAACGGGTCTTCTGAGGGATAAAAACGCCTTTGGGGTAATCCTGGGACGCGGACGGTATGTGGACCGGTACGGATATAAGGCGCCACAAGGGCTTCTGCTTCAGCTTTTGGTCACATCTACTGACGGGAAGAGCGTGGTCATAACTTCCGATCTCACTTGGAAGACGAGCGCCGGGCCGATCACCTCTGACGACATATATGCCGGGGAGAGTTACGACGCCAGGCAGGAAAGCGAGGGCTGGGATAGGCCAGGCTATGACGACTCTTCATGGTCAGCAGCCGTTGCAGCGGAGCAGCCGAGGGGAAAGCTGGTCGCCGAGACATTTCCACCCGTGAGGGTCGTTGGTGAGGACAAGCCACTATCGGTGGATAGTCCGTCTCCCGGCGTTTACGTGTACGATTTCGGCCAGAACTTCACGGGATGGGTAAGAGTACGCGCGAGCGCCCCCAGGGGCACAACCATGAAGATAAGGTACGCCGAACTTCTCGACGATCAAGGGAACTTGAACGTCAAGAACCTCAGGGGGGCTTTGGCTACGGATTCCTACACGTTCAAGGGAGAAGGCGTCGAAGAGTTTGCTCCCCATTTCACTTACCACGGTTTTAGGTACGCTGAAATAACCGGCTTACCGGCCGTCCCCTCAATAGAAAGCGTCTCGAGGCAGATCGTCCATTCGGACGTCGAGGTCAGCGGAGGATTCTCTTGTTCAGATGGCGTCTTGAACAGGATACATTCCATGGTGGTGAGGGGGCAACTCAGTAATCTTATGAGCGTTCCCACGGATTGCCCCCAAAGAGATGAGAGGATGGGCTGGATGGGAGACGCCCAGCTGACGGCCGAGGAGGCCATCCTGAACTTCTGGATGCCGGCTTTCTACGAAAACTGGGTAAGCGAAATGGAGGAAAGCCAGAAAGATGACGGGGAGATATCGGACGTCGTCCCACCGTTTTGGAAGATTTACCCCGCCGATCCGGCGTGGGGAGTGGCCTTCCTGGAGATCCCATGGCTGTTGCACGTTTATTACGGAGATGATAAACCCATAAAAGAGCATTACGACGCCATGAAAAAGTGGGTTGAGTTCTTGATATCTCGCGCGCCAGATAAAATCTTGAAGATAATAAAGTACGGAGATTGGTGCCCTCCATCTCACATCGTTCCGCCCGAGACGCCGCGCGAGCTGACCGACACCTGGTACTTGCACAGGTCGCTTTCGCTCATATCGAAGATGGCTTCCCTTTTGGGGAGAGGAGATGAAGCCAAAAAGTACGAAGAGTTGGCGGCGTCGATTGCGGACGCGTTCAATTCCGCATTCTACAACAAGGATCACTACGGCCCCGGGAACGGCAGCCAGACCTGCGATGTATTGGCCCTTTGGGCTGGCATGGCAAAGGACAAGGAGGCGGTAGCGAAGCACCTCATACACGACGTAGAAGTAGAGCACGACAGGCACCTCAACACCGGTATTATCGGCACGCGCTACCTTTTCGACGTGCTCAGCGATTTGGGAAGGGCGGATCTGGCTTACTCGCTAGTAGTGCAGCCCTCCTATCCGGGGTACGGCTACATGATAAGGGAGGGCGCCACCACGCTATGGGAAAGGTGGGAACTGTTGACTGGAGGCGCCATGAACTCCCACAATCACATAATGTTCGGTAGCGTCGATTCGTGGTTTTACAGGAGAGTCGCCGGGATATCTGTCGATGAAAATGAGCCCGCTTTCTCGCACGTGATCTTTAGGCCCCTCAACTTGGGGCTCAAGTACGCAACGGCGTCGATTAGGACGGTTAAGGGACTCGTCCATTTCCAGTGGTCTGTGGATGGGCGCAGCTTCCGCGCTAGGGTGTCCTTGCCCGTGGGCTCCCGGGGCTCGGTATACCTACAAGGCGTAAACCCCAAGGAAGGGGGAAGGCCCGTAGTGGTCGGACAAGGTGGCGTACTGGCGACCAGAGTGGAGGGGTCAGAAACGATCGTCGAGGTCGGTTCGGGGACCTACGACTTTTCGTCCGACCTACCCCGGGAGGGGGATGCTAGCCCTCGATTCTGAGGGTTTTGAAAGCCTAATTGCTTGCTAACTCCGACCGACGGTCAATAAATCTCGATCTGACTCAGTTCGGCGCCTTCTCTTTTGCTGTTTTTTATCAGGAATTTGAACGACTTCACGGAGATTGGCGGGAATTGGGCGCGGTAGCCCGTTGGATCTGAGTAGTTGAGCTCTTCGAAGAGCTTGACCCAACCCTCTGCGGTCTCCGCGTACCCCTCAAAGGAGGTCGGAGGATTTCTGGGGACGAAGTTCACGACCACCTCGGAAACCGACTTTGGCTCGCTGAACTTAACCGTAACGGAATGGGGTCCCGGTGATGTCCCGGAATGCCAAGTCCGCGCGGGGTCATCGGTCACTACTGCGTGAATCACACTCCCCGCCGGCCTTCCTAGCTCGTCAAAGGCTTCCGCGTCCTTGAACTCCGCGCTCTTGTTTTCGGCTGCCCTTAGGGTCATCCCTGACTCGACACCGGAGAACGTCGTTGCCTTAATAGAAATAGGGATGCTCGATGCCGAAGGTACAACGGTGAGCACGGGGGAGGCGAAGCCGTATCCATCGTTACGAAGCAGTGCCCGGACGGACGTTTCACGCTGGGGTCCCACAACGACCTCGTTTTCAGGGAGCGTCAGCGCGGGATCGGCGATCAGCCTAAACGCGTTTTGCCAGCCGACCTTGTTCAGGATTCTTATGGATATGGGCAGCGCGACCTCCGGCCTCGTGACGACCCCGCGTTCGTACACCAGCGTTACGTCGAATAGCTCTCCGTGCCTCGTGACCGATGTGACATCTATGGATGGCGGTCTCGGCCTTTCGCTTGAGGGAAACAGTTGCCCTTTCTCCAAGTCGGCGAAGCCGTAAAGTGCGCCTGCGGACAAACCGAGGGCGACGGTACGCTTGGTCAACTCGTTGAGGTCCTTTGGGGGTGTGAAGTTACCGATCGCTACCGTTTTGATGCTTTCACCTATGTACGACTTCCACTTTTCCGGGATCCCGCTTTCGCCCTTGATTATGCCCATTATGGAGCCGACGGTCGCTCCCGTACAGTCGGTGTCGTCCCCGCAGTTGACGGCGGTGGATATGGATGATCCGAAATCCCCCATCCCGTAAAGTAAGCCGATTGTCACGTAGCCCAAGTTCCTTGGAGCTTGAAACCACCCCGTCCTTTGCGTGGCGCGGATAACCGCTTCTCTAGCCTCCTTCCAACCGAGGCCCTTTTCGTAGGAAGATAGGGCAGTCCTTATGGCCTTCTCAGTCTCGGTTCCCTCTGGCAAGTAGCCAAGAGCGGCGGATATGAGCTTCTGAACGTCCCCCTCGAAATATGCCATGCTTTCTAAAGCAGCGGTGAACAGCTCGGCATAAGTACCCTCGCCATCTCCGTGATCGACGCTGCCGTCCATAAGGGCGTAGCTAGCTGCCAGGTTCGGCTGACCTGGGAAAACGCTTGCCCATATCTCCGACCTTATCCACGCCCCGTTGCTGTGCTGCCAGCCGTTTCTGAATTTCCCCGAAATCGGTGGAAGGAGGCCTGCCTTGAGGTTATCCCGCGCCACTCCGTACTCATTCCAGTCGACCACGACGTACTTGGTCCAGTACTCGGAAAGCGTCTCTGAGGTGATGCCAAAGCCCTTTTCCTCAAGCGCCTTTAGCCACACCAACTGTAGGTCCAGGTCGTCGTTGGGGGCCGGCTGCCCCGGCGACTGCGTGTAGTAGGAGACGTCATTCGGTTCACGCTTGCCCTCAAAGGGCATTCCCAGCGTTCCTCCGGCATTTTTCCCTAGCCAACACCCCTTTACTTTATCCCAATATTCCCGGATATCCATTGGCCCGTCATGGATGCAATTTTACGCGTTTCCGTTCTGAGCTAGACCCGGGTCTCCCGATCCTCCCCCTCTTTCGCCCGTCGCTTACCCTGAAATGTAGCGTAGTCCGATGTTATCTTAGCTAGGATTTCGTAGAGTTTCCTTGCCTCTTCTTGACTCTTTGCCTCTGCCGTTATCCACGTAACGGGCTCGGTGCGGGACGCCCTGATAAGCCCCCACTTCCCGCTCCAGCTCACCCGGACCCCGTCTATGGTGCTTATGTAGCCGTCCGGGAAGGTTGACCTCACGGCTTCTACAATGCGCTCATCTACTACCGCTGTGCCTGGCACCTTGTCCCTCACCGTGTAATACGTGGGGAAAGACGAAATCAAGGACGAAACGGATACCCCATCCGCCACGTAAGACAATATGGTGCCCGCTGCGATCACGCCATCCCTAGTGAGGTTGATCTCCGGTTGTATCACGCCGCCCGAACTCCCCTCTCCGCCTATCAGGGCGTTCACGTCGAGCATTTTCCTCACGACGTGTCCCTCACCGACCTTCGATAGCACGAGTTTTCCGCCGTTCCTGTCGGCTATGTCCTGAAATAGCGCGGAAGAAGCCACGTTCGTCACGAGTACTTTGTTGCTAGATGCCATTTCGAGCTTTTTTTCGGCAACGAAAGCCAGGGTCATGTTAGGAGATTGCGGTCTGCCCTTTTCGTCCGCGAGGGTTAGCCTATCCGCGTCGCAGTCGTGCGCGAAGCCCACCGAGGCTCCCTTTTCCCGGACTACATCCGAAAGCCTACCCAGCGCTTCCGGCACTGGTTCCATCCTTCTATTGAATAATCCCTCTTCCGAGTTTATGACGAATACCTCTGCCCCCATATTGCGCAATAAACGCGGGGTAACCCTAATCCCCGCTCCCCCGGCCGCGTCGATTACCACCCTCGGGTGCTTTGCTTCGACCGGCTCTGAATTTAACTTACTCAGGGCGTATTCCACGTAGTCGTCAAGAAAATCTACTACTTCATGCGCAGGCGCGTCGTGGTTACCGTCATCGTGCTCCCGTAGGTATATTGCGTATTGCTCCTCGACCTCTTTTTCCGTGGGCCACAGTCCTCCCTTCAAGAAGAACTTCAGTCCGTTCCACTCCGGTTCGTTATGAGAGCCGGAAACCACTACGCCCCCGCGAAAGCCCCCGGTTCTGCCCTTCCAAATTATCGCTGGCGTGGGCGCTACGCCGACATCAGTGAAGTCCGCGCCGACCTCTGCCAAACCGGCCATGACGGCCGCGGATAACGAGGGTCCGCTTTCTCTGGTATCGCGCCCGACTATTATATCTCCCCCTCCGACGTACCTCGCGAAAGCCTTGGCTGCTCTTTTGGCAACGCTTTCATTGAGCCCCCTGCCCCATATCCCGCGATAACCCGAGGGGCTCACTATGATACCATCGTAGCTCATACCGACCATGGGCGTCGGCTTATAAGTTTGCGTAGAAGAGATTCCCAGCACAAGGATAAGGAAGCAGCGAGTAGGAATAGCGGATTGCCGCTGGTCCCGCTACATCAGTACTTGGATGAATGCGGGGCAGCGAGTGCGTAGCGGAGCTCCTGAGTTTTGGGCTTCTTTGGGCGTTAAGCATTTATCTAGCTGGCGCGTTAAGGACATGTCTCAAGGGTTTAGGAAGGTCTTCATCGTTCCTCATACTCACTGGGACAGGGAGTGGTACCTGCCCTTCGAGAGCTATAGGCAGTGGCTGGTCACGGTCATCGATTCCGTGATTGAAATGCTCAGCACGGGGGAGCTCGAGAAGTTCACCTTGGATGGGCAATCCGTCCCCATCGAAGATTACCTGGAGATCAGGCCGGATAACGAGGACAGATTTGACTCCTTAGTAAAAATGGGAAAACTCGCGGTCGGCCCGTGGTACACCCAGCCAGACGAGTGGATACCCAGCGGCGAGGCGCTGGTCAGGAACCTACTTTATGGCATGCGGGTGGCTTCGGCCCACGGCCGCGCCATGAGGGTCGGGTACCTGCCCGACACCTTCGGTCACGTGGCGACCCTCCCAACGATCCTGAGTCAATTCGGTTTGAACGTTTTCTTGTTTTATCGTGGGCTTGGGGAAGAAGGGGAGGAATTATCCGACGAGTTTTACTGGGAAGCCCCCGGCGGGGAAAGGGTACTGGCCGTCTTTATCAGGAATGGGTATTGCTGGGCCAATGCCTTGGGCATAAAGGATCCCTATTCCGTGGTCTTCATGTCCGCCGGAAACGAATATTTCTTCTCCTTGAAGGGCCAAGGCGCGGCCCAGCAGAACTCGGCCGAGGCAGTGAAGAAGGTCGAGACGTTGTTAGAAAGGGAAAAAGAAACGAGGCGCTCGGCTTCGCACGTCATCCTACTCCCCAATGGTTGCGATCACATGTCTTCCCAGCGGTTGAAGCCAATACTGGACGCGCTGAGAGAGAAGCTACCGGCTTTCGACTTCCGCGTAGGGACCGTCGAGGACTACGCCCAGGAGCTGGCATCAGATCTCAAGGAAGCAAACCTCAAGGTTTACAGGGGAGAGCTCAGGGGAGCCAAGTACACAATGGTTGACTACGGGGTGCTTTCGACGAGAGCCGATGTCAAGCAGAAGAACTTCTCGGCAGAAAGGGCGCTTACCTCCTATTCGGAGCCGCTTTCGGCAATCGCCCTCGCCCTCGGGGGAAAACCGAGGTCGCAGGAGTACGCCTGGAAGTTGGTCCTAAGGTCTCAGGCCCACGATAGCATTTGTTCCACTGGCGTTGACGAGGTAAACGAGCAGGTCGCGGAAAGACTTGATAGGGCAAGGGAGGCCGCCGTGGGTTCTGCGATGGCCGACGCGCGCTTCATATCTGAGCATTTGGCCAACGGAGGAGGAGGTGAGCCGATGTTTTTTGTGTTCAATCCCGTTAACTTGCACAGGAAGGAGCTAGTGTTCGTACCCGTTACGAAACTCGAAGACTTGCCCGGTCTGCCAACCTATGAGGAAAAGCAGGACAAGGGCTTCACGGGCAACCTGATCACTAAGGCCTTTTTGGTGCGGGACTTGCCGCCGCTCGGTTACTCGTTCGATAAGCCGATTGCTGGGCCCGTGCCAACCTCTATAGGTCCTACGCGGAGCGGCGTTGAGGGGATATACGGCATAGAAAACGAGTACTTCGCGGTTTCCGCTGAGGAAGACGGGACTTTGAGCGTTCTCGACAAAGCTAGCGGAGAAAGGACTAACGGGTTCGCTCTTTTGGTCGACGAAGGCGATCGCGGCGATGAGTACGCGCACGACCCAGCGGAGGGTCCAATAATCAGCAGCAAGGGTTTCCTGAAGCAAAGGGAGGTCGTGCGCTTTCCAGATTGGCAGGAGCTCCGCCTTTCATTTTCCATGATGGTGCCTAGCCATGTCGACGGTAGAAAGAGGTCGGCCGAGCTGGTGGAAATGCCGGTCAACGCCGTGATAAGGTTGATCTCAGGAATCAAAAGAATAGATATCGACTTTAAGATCGCGAATACCGCTCGGGACCACAGGTTGAGGGTAGCTTTCCCGATGCCCGGGATGGAGAGGGTGCTTTGCGCTACGGCCTTCGGTGTGGTAGGTCACCCCTATAAAGAATTACCGCGTGGGGAGGGGTGGGCAGAGGTGCCTGGTGACTCTTACGCGTTTAAGGGCTGGTGCGCGGCCGAAGGCGGCACGGGGGAGGCGCGCAGAGGCTTCATGGTCGCTGCACCGGGGGCTTACGAGTGCTGGGCAGATGAGTCACCCGGAGAAGGGAACAGGTCGCTTATGGTCACCCTCTATAGGTCGGTGGGTTGGCTTTCGCGCTCCGATCTTTCCGTCAGAAGGGGAGGAGCTGGCCCAGACATAGAGACGCCGGCTTCTCAGCTTTTGAAGGAATTGAGGTTCAGGATATCCGTTATACCCTACACCCGCGAACCGGCCTACAACGAGGCTGAGGCTTTTCTCTCTCCCCCACTGTTACTGCGCGTGGACGGTTTGAAGGAGCCGATCCCTCGCTCTGCTAGCTTTGTGGAAATCCCACCTGAATTGGTGCTTACCGCTTTCAAGCCATCGGAAGACGGTAAGGGATTGGTTATCAGGCTTTGGAACCCGACGGCTCACCCCCTCTCCGGCGAGCTCAAGTTTGCCTTTCGGGTTAAGTCGGCCATGCGGTCTGCGATGGATGAGCGGGATGGGGAAACCATAACCCCTTCAGTCGACAACGCTTACGGTATCACGGTGGGGGCGGGAGGGGTTGAAACCATAAAGTTGCTGTTGCGAACCGAGAAATAGTTTTTTGCGAAGCCCATCTCGGAAGTCGTCGAACCAGGTGAGTTGCAGGCGGCATGGGCGGGAGCGTTTCAAGAACGAGCAAAATTGGTGCTCGCTTTCGTAGCTCTTCAAGCGAGATAAAACGAATGACAAGCCTCGCCTTTCAGGGCGGGGAGGAGGTCAGCCTTCGTGTTGGATCGTCGGTAAATGGGCTTATGTAACTGAGCCACTGGCGGTACTGATTTAGGTCGAAGGGCGGTTGCCCCATCAGGTAGTGATTAGTGAACTTCTTTCCTTCTATCTCCCAACTTATTAGGAACAGCTTCTTTTCAGAGGGGACCACGGTCAGTGTGCTCAGGACCTCCCTAGAGGCGGGTCCCACAGAGAAAGTTCCCTTCGCCAAGGTCCCCTCCCCGGGGACCTCGACCTCGTAACTCCCCCTTACTTGGACAAGAGTGTCGTTTATCGCTACTGCGCTCACGGTCCATCCCGATGGCTCGGTCATGGCAATCGTGAACGGTCTCTGGGCTTTTTTGATGAAGTGGTAGGCCAGCTTTTTCTTGAAGTAGTAGTCCACTACGGAGTCTGATATCTGCGGCCAGGGATCTATGACGTTCCACCAAATTATCCCCCAAATTTTATCCGAAAGCCTTGCGCGTTCTATGAAAAATTTGAGCGCTTCAGCCTGGGTTATCTGACTAGCGAGCGCGAAGTCCTCTAATTTGTCGGGCACCTCTCCAAAGAACACCCTTTCCTGGTCTACCATCAGCTTTATCCTGCTGTACTCTCTCCTCTTCCCGAGCCAGTGCTCAACCGAATGAGCGCGCCAGAAGCGGTCGTCGGGAGGCCAAAGCGAGTCGCTTGGGATGAACCGCGCTAGGCTATCGGGGTTCGGGCATCCATGATAACCTATCTCGCTTATGAACGAGGCTTTGTTTTTCGTGTAATAATCGCTCTTGAAGTAATCCCTTGGCCCCCAGAGGTGTTGTTCGGGTAAATCTGTTAATGACAGGCCCTCAGAAACGTACGGCGATGAGGGGATGTAGGGCCTATGGGGGTCATTTTTCTTGCATACTGCTGGTAACACGTCCCTGGTCAGCCGGTTGTCAGATGGGGATAGGTTTTCTGCAGCGTAGGCCAAGTCGCACTCGTTGTCGCCAGCCCATAGCAGTAAGCTGGGATGGTTCCTGAGCCTCCTCACTACTTGTACGGCCTCTTCCTCGATCGCGCGGCGGAACTCTTCGTGCTGGGGATATCTGGCACACGCCATGGCGAAGTCCTGCCATACGGCTATGCCGTGCTCATCGCAGAAATCGAAGAACTCCTCGCTTTCGTATACCCCTCCTCCCCAGCACCTTATTATGTTGCAGCCTAGGTCATCGTAGAGCGAGAGGACGTCGGCCAACCTGTTCGCATCTCTGGAGTGGAAGGCGTCCAACGGCGTCCAGTTCGCGCCTCTAAACCTTATCGGTCTTCCGTTTATCAAGAATCTGAAAACCCCCTTCTGCGTCGATCTTTCGAGGCGGACCGTTCTTATACCGATCTTTACTTCTTTGGAGTCGATTAACTTATTTCCTTCGAACAGGTCGCATTTTGCGTCGTATAGGTTTGCGTCTCCGTATCCCTTGGGCCACCAAAGCAGTGGTTTATTGACCTCTAGCCTTAGGTGACCCGCTACGAACTCGATCAGATTTTCAAACGACTTAGGCGGAGCCGTAGCATCGCGCCTAGGATTCAAAGTTATCCTCAGGGTCAGCGGCACGCGCGATACCAGAGATTGGGACAGCCTGTAATACACTTCTAATGTGGCGCTCTCCTCGTTTGCCTCGGTCGTTGCGAAGTAGAGCTCCTCTATTCCTTCCCGCCTTTTCTGTAGGTCGACCCCTTTCCATATCCCGTTCGAAACTATCCTCGGTGCTATGTCCCAGCCGAAGGCGTGTTGCGGAACCCTCAGCCAAAGGGCTTCCTCCCTCCCTTCCCACGACAAGGTCATGGCATCGTACGCCTTTCTGGCTGCCCAATCTAGGGGCGGTTCGAACTTGACCACCAGCGAATTGAGTTCCTTCAGCTTGCCGCTGACGTCGAAGCGGTGTTCGATGAACGAGTTTTCACAACGCCCCAGTCTTTCACCGTTTAGAAAAACCTCGGCGATCCCCTGGATGCCGTGGAAAACTAAATCAACTCCTTCTAGTCCGGGCTGGTCGAACTCGAAATCCTTGTGGTACCACCACTGGTATTCTTCATAACGCCTCAGGAGAAGAAAGTTATCACCGAAGTATGGATCTGGGATTTCGCCTGCCCGTTGAAGGTCTAGGAGTGTTTCGCCAGGGACGCGGGCAATTGCTTTTTTTAGCTTTTGGTTTGCATCTTGAATGTCGCGGACGGATATGCTCCCTGGCCCGTAGTAGAGGTCCCATTCTCCGTCTAAGCTGTACTCCATGCGCGCACGCTATCTCTATTCGAATTTAACTTTATCGGGTTATATGGGGACTAAGAATTGCCTCACGGGAGAGATGGATGGCGACCTTGCGATAAGCCTTTGTAACTGAACTGAGCGGCGATTTGCCCCTTGCCCACGGCGCGAATGGCGGGGCTTTTCCTTGGAACGCCGGATGGGAAAGGACACCCGACGGCGGCGGCGCTTCCTATCAGCCCCGCGGGAAACATCCCGCAATCCCGCTCGACGGTAAGCGCTTCATTACAGCGAAGTCCAATGTGCAAAAGTAAGAGGAAGGGTGGAAGTGGGGAGAGAGGTAGTTCACCCTGGCGCGCAAAACCCAGCCGAGTCTTCCCCCGATTCCCCGAAGGCTCAGTCAGGATAGGGAAAAATTTAGCACAGTCCGTTGGTTCGTCCGCGTCGTCATAATTTCCGCGCGCAGCGCAAAGGCGCGAGTATCGAACTGGCATGAATTTCATTTGCTGTTTTGAATTTCCGAAATTTCCTTAGCGGTGCTTGGATCCCTTCATCGGCGAGGCGGGGGACTCTTCTTGCCGTTTTTGTCCAAGTAGTAGAGTTCGTTCAAGGCTTTTTCGAGGTCCTTTTCATCCGACGGATCTATGGCCGTGGCCCCCGTGGCCACGCGTATCGTCCAGTCGGTTATGGAGCTGAGCCTCTTCCAACGGAGGTAGGCTTCTCCTAGCATCTGAGCAAGTTCTTCGTCCCCAATCCCGTCAAGATATTTCATCCAATCTATTGCTTCATACATGTTACCCCTACCGTAGAATCTGAAATTTCTTGCCTCGCGGCAGAGCCTGCACACCGGCTGGAGGCCCTTTAGGGTAGCCACGCCGTCCTCAAATTCCCATATTTCATCGACCTGATCTGCGAAATTCCTACCGCAGATCGCGCAGAGCGCATGAGATCCAAGCCTCTCAGAATTGGCTACCCTGAGCTTACCCAAGGCTGCGCTGTGCTTTTCTGCCACCTCTCTTTGCCCTTGAATCACGGGGTACAAGAGGTGGTCCAGCGAAACTCCCCAGAGGGGTTCCGGTACCAGCACGGGTTTCAGCATTAACCTCCACGATATGAGTACACGCGTGGCTTCATAAGGGTATCAATTTCGCTCAAAAGGGCATGAATCGGATGGAAAATATCGTGGGAAAGAGCTCTGAGGCGTAAGCTAGACGTCTTCTTAAGACGAGCAATAACTAGCTGTCGAGTTTATGCCGAGGTTACGTTTATCTTTTGGTGCCTAAGTACTTTATGGCAATAAGGTTTGGCATGATGAGTATGGCGCACGTGCACGCCGAGGGGTACGCGTCCGAGCTGGAGAAGAAAGGCCTGCTTGCTGCCATATACGATGAGGATGAGGGAAGGGGCAGAGAGGCCGCAAAGAAGCATGGCGTTGAGTACTTCCCCGATCTAGACGCGTTTTTTAATCGCGTCGACGCGGTCCTGATAGCATCACCTACAAACCTTCACTTAACTTACGTCAAAGAGGCGGCTTCTAGAGGAAAGCACGTCCTCGTGGAGAAGCCCCTTGCCTTCAAGAGGGCGGAGGCTGAGCAAATGGTCAGCTACGCGTCTCGCGTGACCTTCGGTATATGCTTCGGCTCAAGGTTGTCTCCCATTAACGCCGCAGTGAAGGGATTGATATCCGCCGGGACGCTGGGGCGGGTCACCTTCATGAGGATTAGGGTTGCGCATTCGGCAGCGCTTGACAAGTGGTTCCCACCGGGAAACTGGTTCATCGATAAGGGTCGGTCGGGAGGGGGAGGCCTTCTGGATTTGGGTGTCCATGGCGTGGACCTGCTCTATTGGTTGAAGGGAGAACCGCCAACATCAGTGACGGGGATGACTTCGAGGGCTACATCCGCTTACGAAATAGATGATGAAGGCGCCCTGATAATGGCGTGGCCTTCTGGTACGATGGGCGTCGTGGAGGGGGCGTGGACGCAGAGGGCCGGTTTCAACTTCCTTGAGGTTTACGGGGATTTGGGAACGGCCGTCACCGGGCTGCCTGGTCATCAATTATACGTGAATATCAAGGGCGAATGGAGGGATTGGCCAGTGGAGGGGCATCAGATATCAGTTATCGAGGATTTCGTGCAAGCCGTGGAGTCCGGTAGAAAACCGATAGCGCCGGGAAGCGATGGCGTCGTTTCGGCCGCGATCATGGAAGCCGCCTATGCAGCAAAAGGTATCGATATAGGTCTCGGGCGACGACTTATACAGGTTGGGGGTTTCAAAGGGGCGAAACCTCGCCTCTCGGAGCCGGGGACGGCTAGCCCATTTGAGGGTAAGTTTAAGCTCGGAGGCCCATTTTTTAAGATGCCCTCCTCAGGCCGGTTTCTTAGACATGAGGAGCGGGAGCCATTCTCTCCCGCGATGTCTTGATGGAAAGCGCTACCGTTCTAACGGAGGTCATCCGCTTTGTTAAGACCGACGGCGTATGCTGCAGCCGCAAACCGCGGTGAAGCTTAGTTTGCCGGAAGGGCGGGCAGGCGGGGGGGAGGAGAGGAGAGGAGAGTTCGCCTGCCCCCTTGCGTCCTGCAGTCCGACGGGGATGTGGCCTCGGCCTTGCCATACTCAAGGAAGGCTTTGCCTGTGGAACGCAGGCGAGGCACCGCGGATGAAAACGCCCCTACGATGGTGGAATACCTCTTGGTTGCCCCCGCTTAAGCGCCTCCACGAACCGGGAAGCCCCACAGCGAAGTCTGTAGTTAATTCGCCCTCGTTAGCGAGTTTTCGCGGAAGTTCATGCTTTGAAAACAATGCAAGTAGTAGCAGATCGAAGCCGCATACTTTTTGCTGAATTATCGCAGGCCAATGAATAGCCATATATTTTCCCCCTCCTACGTAGGGGAATTGGACCCTGACAAAGAGCGCGAGGATAAGGTATTGTTGCTTGGTCATTCTCACGTGGATTTGGCCTTCATGTGGACTAAGGACGAGACCATACATTTAGTTTTAGCTGGTATGGTGAACTACCTCCTGAGACTCATGGACGAGTTTCCTTCTTTAACCTTTGCTCAGAGTTCTGCCCAAGTCTACAGTTGGCTGGAGAAATATTATCCTGACCTTTTCCAGAAGATAAAGGAAAAAGCGAAGGCGGGCCAGTGGGAGATCGTCGGGGGAAGCTGGAGCGAGTTCAGCGCGAATCTGATCGGGGAAGAGTCTATGGTGAGGCAGTTTTTGTACGGTAAACTCTACTTTAAGGAGAAATTCGGAGTGGATCCGAAGGTAGCTTGGCTGCCGGACAGCTTCGGGTTCCCGTGGACAATGCCTCAAGTACTCAAGAAGGCTGGTTTGAACTACTTCCTCACCAGCAAGCTCGATTGGGAAGTCTCGATGATGAAGAAACCGGTCTACTTTCCTCACCACGTTTTTCGTTGGGCTTCGCCCGACGGTTCTGAGGTGTTATCATTTTTAACTATTGGAGATTCTTACGACATCATGAGGTATGACGGCCCCATAAGAAAAAACGAAATGAAGGAGGCCCTGGCGAAGTTAAAACGGGAGCAGGGGATTAACCTGCTCCTCTACCTTTATGGGTACGGCGATCATGGGGGAGGCGTTGTCAAGTACATGGTAACTGACGCGCTTTCTTTGAGGGGGGAACGGGACTTCCCGGTCGTAGACTTCGGCACGGCGCACGGTTTCTTCTCAGAGTTGGAGTCGAGAGCGAGTTCGGTCGAACTGCCTCGCGTTAACGACGAGCTCTACCTCAAGACTCACAGGGGGACGTTCACCACCGAGGCAAGGGTGAAAAAAGCGCTGAGGAAATTGGAATCCGACCTCACTAACGCGGAAAAGCTGGCCGTGCTGGCCTACTTGTCGTCGGCCTACCCGTATCCCAGAACGGAGCTAAGGCAGGCGTGGGAGAATTTCCTCTTCATGACCACTCACGACATAGCCGACGGTACATCTTTCAAAGAGGTTTATGATGAGCTCTTTTCCGAGGAGTATAAGTGGGCCGAAAGTTCCGCCTTCGAGGTGCAAAACCGTTCATTGGCCTCCATGGAGTTGGCGGGGACTGATCGGCAAAGCGGGTCGCACCTTTACGTCTTCAATCCTCTGCCATGGAGCTTCGAAGCCACCCTTGAGGTAGACGTGGAGAAAGCGAAATTGAGCGACGTTGGGGATCGGGCACAAATCTTGAGGCGCGAAGACGGCGGCGCCTCCGCGTTGATGCAGCTGGAGCTACCGCCTTTGGCATTGGTTGATTTGAAAAAGGTGGACGGCAATCGCATGGCTTCCAAACAAGAAGGTCTTCCCAGCAGCGGTGACGGGGTGACCATCGGGCATTGGTATATCGAAAATGAGTTCTTCAGGCTTGAGTTCGACCCAGCCACGGGCTTGATTTCTAGCCTGATCGACAAGCGCTCCGGTAGGCAGTTCTTTGACACCTCGAAAAGGGGAGGAGTGTTGCAGCTCTACGAAGATATCCCCCCTAATGCGCCCTTTGGGGAGCCCGCTTGGAACATGTACCTGGAGGACATGAGAGAGCTGCGCGATTATAAGTCAATTGAGGTTTCGTCGAAAGGCCCGATTGTGGGTACCATTACGATTAAGAGGGAATGGGGGAAGTCCCGCTTCGTCCAAGAGGTCTCTTTGATAAGGGGGCTTCCGGCCATAAAGTTCGTGCTCAGGGCTTTTTGGAGTGAAAAATACTCAACTCTCAAGGCCGCTTTCCCTCTTTCGTTCGTGGCGGCCTTCGCGACGTACGGGATACAGTTCGGAGCGATACAGAGGTTTAGGGACGATGCGTCTTCTGGTGAGGGACAGATGGAGTATCCCAGGCGGGCATGGGAAGAAGTCGATGCCACCAAGGTAGAGGTGCCAGCGCACAGGTGGGCCGATGTGGATGAACCCGGTCATCGCTTTGGTTTGTCCTTGATCTCGGGCTATAAGTTCGGATACAGCTACACGGGTAACGAGCTTAAGATCACCCTTCTCAGGGGACCTAGGCGTAGGGATCCGTTTGAGGACCGCTGGACCGATCAGTCGGAGGACCCCGCCGTGGGAGAGCACGTGGTGACCTATTGGCTTTATCCGCATGATGGGGATTGGCAAACTGGGGAGGTGCCAAGAATGGCCTACGAGCTGACAGCGGAGCCCCCGCTTTTCTTGCGGTCAGGTGAGCTCAAATGCGAGGGGATATCCGCTTTGAAGGTCGAACCCAAGGGAATTGTGCTAGCCGCACTCAAGCTTGGCGAAGCCAGTGACGAAATAATAGCAAGGCTTTACAACCCTTACGGCACGGCGAGGGACGTCATTGTCACTTTTCCCTCTCCTGTGAGATCAGCGCGCGAAGTAGACTTGTTGGAAACCGGGGAATACTTCGAAAGTCCCCTTGGGTTTGAGGGAAAAACCGTCAGGTTCGGGTTGTCTCCCTTCGAGATGAAAACGGTGGCGGTGAAGCTCAAGCGAGAAGCGATGCCGCGTCTTCAACGGTGACGCTGAACGGGGAATAACAAACGGCTAAACGCGCTTCGAGCAGCTCGCCCGGCTCCGGGGCGAAGGTCCGTCGCCCAAACCCTCCTGGTCTTTTTTTACGCCTATTAGACCACTGGGATGATGCGCATAACCGTTTGGCTCCGAGAGCGGCTGGCATTACCTTTTCCCCGCCTCCTTCTTTGCGCTTCGTGGTGCGTAACCGCGTAACGTCGAGTTGAACGGCGAAATACGTTTATTCCACGGCGACTTACTGCCAACAAATTGGCGGATAAGTTAAAGGTCGTTTACGTCGGTTGTGGCGGAATAGCGGAGGCGCACGCTAGGGGCGTTGTCACCTTTCCTGACGTGCAGTTTGCCGGGTTTTACGACGTTGTTCCGGAAGCGGCTCGCTCTTTCGCGCAAAAGTACGGGGGTGAAGCCTACCCATCGGTGGGGGAGATGCTGGATAAGGTGAAGCCGGACGCGTGTTATTACTTCATGCCGCCTTTCGCGCACGGGTCGGAGGTAGAAGCTGCCAAGCGCGGCATCCCCTTCTTCGTGGAAAAGCCTGTTGTCCTGGATTTAGATCTGGGAAAGAAGATTTTGTCCACCGTCAAAGAAAAAGGGGTGATCACCGCCGCCGGCTACATGAACCGCTACAGGAAGTCGGTGAACTACGCTCGGGAGGCCTTCTCTCAAGACCCACCCATTTTGATGATTGGGGGATGGATCGGTGGTACGCCCGCAAGGGACTGGTGGTGGATACACAGGGATAAAAGCGGGACTCAGCTCCACGAACAGGTGACGCACACAGTTGACCAGGCGAGGTACTTCGCGGGAGACGTTACCCAAGTCCAGGCTTTCGCAGCCAACGGTTTTAACAAGGGTGTCCCGGCGGGTTACGACATAGACGACGCTGCAGTCATGAACCTCAAGTTTTCGAGCGGAGCAGTTGCCAATATATATTCGTCTACCTCTTCAAATTCGTTAGGGGGAGTTTTCCTCAACGTCTACGCCTACGATACTGCAGCCGTATTCGAGAAGTGGGAACAGAACCTCAGGCTCTACAGGGATCACGGCGCCGTTCAAATTACCATAAACGGCGAGCCCGACATATTTAAGATCGAGGACAGGGCCTTCTTGGACGCCGTCAAGAGCGGGGATCGCACTCTAGTGAGGTCTGATTACGAGGATGCCCTGAAGACCGCGGCCGTGACGCTGTCCGCCCTCGAGTCCCTGAGACGCGGTTCCCCGATTTCACTTGGAGCGGGCGGGGGTATATACGGGCGATGATGGTGGGTCTGAAGAGGTGACGCATTTGATAGGCGCCGCGGGAGCATCGGGTAACGAGCAAGGATCGAAAGGCGAAATGGTAATAATCATACCTCATACCCACTGGGACAGGGAGTGGTATCTTCCCTTCGAGAGCTACAGGCAATGGCTGGTCACGGTCATCGACAAAGCCATAGATGCACTGGGAAGCGGCGAGCTGGAGAAGTTTACCCTGGATGGCCAATCTGTAGTGGTGGAGGATTACCTAGAAGTCAGACCCGAGAACGAGAAGAAGTTTGCTGATTTGGTCAAGAGGAAAAAGCTGAGGATAGGGCCGTGGTACACCCAGCCAGACGAGTGGATACCCAGCGGCGAGGCGCTGGTCAGGAACCTACTTTACGGTAGAAGAGTCGCGGAGCAATATGGAGGAACGATGAACGTAGGTTACCTGCCCGACAGCTTCGGTCACATCGCCACCTTGCCGATGATACTCAAGGGCTTCGATATTTCTTACTTCGTGTTCAGTAGGGGCGTTGGTGATGAGGGAGAAAACAGAAAGAACGAGTTTACTTGGACGGCCCCAGACGGCTCAAAGGTAACCGCCGTGTTCCTGAGGGATGGCTCCTATTGTGGCGCTAACAGGCTAGGACTGAAGGGTGGTTCTTACTCTCCGCGCTACCTTTCTACCATAAACCAAAGGACCTTTTCACTGGAGGCCTATTATGGCTCTGACTTCAGCCCAAGGGCGGCGCTGGAGTCCGCCCGCTCTTTGCTGGAGTCATTAAAGAGGGATTCGGCTTTTTCGGTTTATCCCTTCTTCAACGGCTGTGATCATCAACCGCCTCAGTCATCTGCCCAGCTATTGAAGGCCCTGGAGCCCCTGGGCGTTGAGGTGCGCGTGGGTGACCTCGAGGACTTCGTCGAGGAGCTGGAGAAGCGGCCAAAACAGCTGGAAAATTACTCCGGAGAACTGAGGGGCGCCAGGTTCAACTACGTGCTCAGTGGCATAGTTTCGACGAGGGCCGACGTCAAGCAAAAGAACTTTGAGGCAGAGGTGGCGCTTGAGGCATACGCTGAGCCGCTCGCGTCCGCCCAGCTGGCCATGGGTGGCAATCCCCGCTCTCTGGATTACCCGTGGAAGTTGGTGATGCGCTCACAGCCGCACGACAGCATCTGCAATACTGGTGTCGATGAAGTCAACGAACAGGTCCTCGAGAGGCTCGTGAGGGCAAGGGAGGCAGCCATGGGGATAGCGCAGAGCGCTCTGGATTCCATTGTACCGTCTTTAGTTGGAAAAGTAGGAGAGTTGAGCGTTTTGGTGTTCAACCCCACCAACTCCACGCGCGACGAACTGGTCAGGGTTTACCTCCCTCCCGTCAGGGGTGATCGGCGGGAGCTGACGGACGGCAAGAGCGCGTCTAAGCTCTTCAGCAGACAGGTTACCAGCCTGGAAGGCCTGTCGGGGAGGCTCGATGCCTACGACTTCGTGGCTCACGACGTTCCCCCGCTCGGTTTCAAGCTGTACTCCGTGAGCCAAGGCAGCGCAAAAGAGCAACGGCTGGAAACCCCTTCAATAGAAAACGAGCGGTACAGGGTTTCGCTGGCGGCGGACGGGACCCTTACGGTTTTTGATAAAAGCGAAAAAAGGGAATACACCGGGCTTAACCTGTTTCTCGACTCCGGGGACGCCGGTGACGAGTACAACTACTCACCTCCTTACGTGGATTCGACTTACGATTCGAGGAATTGCGTCAAAGCGGCCGGCGCGACGTCCTACGGCGACTGGCAAGAGCTGACTGTCGAATACGTCATGAGGGTCCCCCGCGGTCTCAAGGGGCACGTAAGATCAACTGAGTTGGTAGAGCTTCCCATCCACTTGACCGTGAGGCTAGTGAGCGGCTCTGATAGGATCGATTTTCACGTGGAGTTGCAAAACCAGGCGAAGGATCACATGCTTCGCGTTGTTTTTCCTTTCCCGGGGGCCAAAAAAGTGGTGACCGGGACGGCTTTCGGTTCGGTGGAACACGAATACGGAAAGTTCGAGAAAGGTAAGGGCTGGCCTGAAGCCCCCGCCAGGGACTACGCCTTCAAGGGATGGGCAGCGGTGACCGACGGCGGGACCGGCTTTATGGTTTCCGGCCGCGGCATTTACCAGTGCTGGGGAGAGGACATCGATGGGCATAGCTCTCTTGCGCTAACGCTATTCCGTTCAGTGGGTTGGCTTTCCAGGTCTGATTTGGTGACCAGGAGGTCGGGTGCGGGACCGGAGGTCGAGACGCCCTTGTCCCAGTTGCTCAAGCCCCTCGAGTTCGACTATTCCCTCGTAATCTTCGAGGGAATGCCGCCGGAGGGATCAGCTGAGGATTTCCGCAAGCCCATTTTGGGTTACCCGCTGCTACCCACATTCAATGCCCCTACGAATTTGCCTTGGGAGAAGCGGCTTTTGTATGTGCCAGAGGGGCTCATCGTCAGCGCCATAAAGCCATCGTTGGACGGGAAGGGCTTGATCGTGAGGGTCTATAACCCAGGGCCTTCTGAGGTCCGTGGAAAGTTTAGCTTCGGCCTCTTGCGCGCCAAAGTCCTCATGCTTTCTGAGCTCGATGAGAGAGACGGGCCAATGCTGTCTCCCGTCGATGCTGATGGAGCTTACGAAATATCGGTGGGGTCCAAGCGCACGGTTACGCTGAAGGCACTGCTCCGAGGGATGCGCACCTGAGATAGCCTTTTTTACATCGGTTGACGTTGCCTCGGCTTTTCGAGAGGCGTTTTCGCGCTTTTTCTGGAAAAAGCTTATGTGAAGGGGATTTAGATGCCTATGTCCGGTTCAAACGAGGTAAAGAAGGTCAGGGTTGGTTTTATCGGTGCCGGTGGCATAGCGGGGGCGCATTACGAGAGGTACAGGACCATACCCGGTGTCGAGGTGGTGGCCATATCCGACGTGGATGAGGCCGTGCTGGAGAGGAGGGAGAAGGAGTGGGGGATACCCGAGGACCACGCCTTCAAGGACTACGAGGACATGCTTTCCTCCGTGGAGCTTGACGCCGTCAGCGTCTGCACGCCACACAAGTTCCACTCACCAGCCAGCGTAGCGGCCCTGAGGAGGGGGATCAACGTCCTGGTGGAGAAGCCCATGGCCTCCACCGGCGACGAGGCGTACGCCATGTACAAGGCCGCTCAACAAAGCGGCAAAATACTCATGGTTGGCTTCCAGAGCAGGTACGAGCCAGCCCTGGTGGCGGCCAAGAAGTTCGCGGATTCGGGCTTCCTCGGAAAGCCCTACTACGCGGAGGCCGTCGGTATGGGAGTTGAAACGGGAAGGAGGAGAGGTTTGCCCGGTAGTCCGACGTTTATAAGCAGGACGCTGGCCGGAGGAGGCGTGACGCTGGATATAGGCGTTTACCCCTTGGACTCCTCGCTCAACATATTGAACCACCCGGTTCCCGTGAGCGTCAACGCCGTAACCGCGGGGTACTTGGGTCATGACGAAGCGGCGAGCAAGGTCGCTGGAGCCTGGGGCTGGGATCCGGCAAAGTTCGAGGTTGAGGACTTCTCCGCCGCCTTCATAAGGTTTGAGGACGACTTAGTCATGGTGTACAAGCAGGCTTGGGCCATGCACGCCGAGTCCCTTGGCAATCCGCTAGTGCTGGGCACAAAGGGAGGGATCAGCGTCAGCGATGGCGTTCCCGTTTTCTACACGGACGTGAACGGCTACATGGTTAACATAACCCCCCAGCACCTGCCCCGCGTCGACGCTTTCAGACAGAAAATCGTGGATTTCGTCGAAGCAGTGAGGGGAAACAAGCAAAGCCCAATAGATCCCAAGGGAATAGTGGCGATGCATTACATAATAGACGCCATATATCAGTCAGCGGAAATCAAGAAGGAAGTGAGCGTGAACCTGCCCCCCGCTTTGCGGCGAACCAAGTGGGCGTGATCACTCGTAACCGAATGAGGTGGCGGAGCTCGCGAATTGACCGCCCCAATTTGGATCTCTGGCTCCGCCTGGGTCAAGCCGAACAGGTTCAGGTAACCGAGCTCAACGCACGTTATGTAGGTAGTTCGATACCACGTCGGCCTAAGCCCTACTCCGTCGACGCTAACGCCGTCTTCCCCTCAGGGATGACGTGAAAAAGCCCTAAGGCCGACTTCGCTAACGTGAAAGGTCGGTATTGAGTTCCCTGGCGTGGGCGCACAAAAGCGAGTTTCGCATCAAGTACGTTATCTCGACTCCGTCGTCGATGTCGATGAGGGCGCTTTCTAGGCTTGGGTCATGCTCCACTTTTTCTAGATAGGCCTTCATGGAATTTCTTTCCGTTATGGCGTCGTCGGCGACGACTATGGCTCCCCGTACCAACCTGGGCCTCGCTTTTTGGAAATACACGATGTATTCATTTTTTGCGGCGTCGAGAAAGGCGAAGTCGAAGCTCGCGCTCGCTTCGATGCTGTCCAAGGCATCTTTTGCGTCATCGATTAGAATATGGACGTACTCGTTCAGTCCCGCATCGGATAAGTTATCGGCGGCCATTGAAGCCCTACCTGGATCCCTTTCGATCGATAGGACTTTTCCCCCCGTTATGGCGGCAGCCCAAGCGAGCCAGATCGTGGAAAAACCATCAGAGGTGCCTACTTCGAGAATGCTCTTTGCTCCACGGGCCAAGACCATCATCTTCAGCAATGACCCGTTCTCCCAGGAGATGTTCCACATTTCCGGGTGCAGCTTGCCGTAGGACTCAACTTTTTTCAGCGCGTTAAGGATCTTAACCCTATCTACCATGAAAGTAAGCAGCGTCTGCGTTTACGCGTTTTCCCTCATATCCGACCGTGCCCGCTGGTTTTTCAGATCGCCGAGGAACGCAAAGAAATCAGGTTTGGCCGGGCCCCACCAGGCCCTATCAGCGAATTTTGGGGCTTAGACCCAGTAGTTTTCTTTTTAGCCATGTTTCCGTTTTAGCAGTATCGCGCAACGAGTTTTATCGCTTGGGCCGTCTTGTGCACACCGCTGCTAACGTCCAGATAGCCCTTACCGACCTGAAGCGATTGGCTACATCCGTGCGATTGAGCGGGCTCGCGTTCGCCCATGACTCTGGTAGTGGTGGTCAATCCATCGTGACGCCGTATATAAGGAGTTCGTGAAGGTTCTCGCCCTCATTTGTGCGGGGTTCAGGATCCTTTCTTAACCGGGGCCCAATCTGAAGCCAGTTTATGTCTAAGAAGAGTTAATCTGTTCCCACCGAAACTGATTGGACCACGGATCGAGAAACGCTACCCGTGGCTCTCTAAACGTATCCCTGAAAGTGCCCGAATCCGGATTTGCGGTTCCTTAGGGTTGGTGGCCATCGCGCTTTTCATATCGCTCGCAATCGTTCTGCTAAGGCGCGCCGCGGTCGGGTAGAAGTAAAAGAACGTGCACTGGCTGAACCTTTTGGAGTTAGCTGCTGGCAGAGCTTCTTGGACGAACCCAGGCGACTATATTAGCCAAGTAACAGCATCGTCTCGCGTTTTTGCTGGTGCGCTTTGGGTGTTCTTCATTAGACGTACCCGTTTTTTCTAGTTCATAAGCCGTCCGCTTTCACTTTTTAACTTGCGAAGCGATAGAAATCTTAAACGTGCCAGCATGTAAATGGCGTATGGTAGCCAGGGGGATTGACGAAAAGATACTTTCCAAGTGCGGTATATCCAAAGAAGAGTTGCTCTACGCCGAGAAATCGGATCTTGACGAGGACCTGGACTTCGCGGACAGGTGGCTCCTGGTCACGAACAGGTTCGTTTGCGTATTGGGCAAGGATGTGCAGCGGTATGATTTAAATGACTTGAGGGACCCAAGCATAGTCGAGCGGTTTGGCGTAGCCTCACTAGAGGCAAACATCGGTGGTTCAAGAAAGCCGTTACTGTTCTTTTCCAAGAGCAAGTTGGAAGCGTTTTCCAAGATAATCCCTTTGCTGTCTAAGCTTACAAGTGAGCGCGCCTCGTC
>Ga0080003_1000445_pt1 | contig 27778 bp, 32 predicted proteins | sample JossMetagenome_FD_69206 | JGI IMG/M metagenome (GOLD analysis project Ga0080003, IMG submission 69206) | Hot spring microbial communities from Joseph's Coat, Yellowstone National Park, USA - JC2_E (SPADES assembly) (version 2) | ecosystem: Environmental > Aquatic > Thermal springs > Hot (42-90C)...
AAACCTTATCCTATCCATCTTGAAGTCTCTTTTTTACATAGGTTATTATATCTACAGGCAACGGGTCGTAGCCGTACATGTTTGCCAAATGATAGCTGGCAAAATCTCCTATGTATATGTTTTTTAAAAGCCTTGAAATGTAGGAGTTTCCTTCTTCTGATATGAGTATCGGATTAAAGCCCTTGTCTTTTAAAATGTCTATTGTCATATTAACTCTTAGGCTTACCCTTGGGTGTTCTTTTTTATCTGCTACTATCGCAAACCTAAGGTATTGGTTTATGTCTGGGTTTGTATAGCCTACAAGTTCGTTGTGGTGCATTTCTGGTATATATGCGTTGTAAGCTGGTGTTTTTGAATTTTCGTTTATTTGGGTTTTAAACCTGTAAGCGGCCGCTTCCATAAGCGGTGTTCCATATATTATAGGCACATATCCAAACAAGCTTTTTGCTATGTCTTTTGAGGTTTCCTCATAACGAGAGCTCGAAGCTTTTAGATCTTCTTTTAAGTCTAATATTTCTTCTTCTTTTCCAAAAAGCCATAAACAAGCATTTAGCATAAATCCAAGAGCATACCTCGGGGGATAACCAGTGGGTATTTTTATGTGTGGTACACCGTGCTTGTTAGACAATTCTTCTAACTTTCCGCCAGAGCTTATAGATATTATTTTCGCCCCTACTTTTATGGCTTGTTCAAAAATAGATACTGTCTCTTCCGTATCGCCACTATAAGATATACATACCACAAGGGCGTCTTTGTCTACAAAAGGCAAAAGTTCATACCCTTTTATAGAAAAAATCGGTTTTTTAAAGTCGTTTTTGATAAGGTAGGATTTCATTATCTCTCCTACAATGCCAGAACCTCCCATGCCGCTAAACACAAGCATATTGTAGTTAGATGGCACCATAGCACCAACATCAACTTTTTCAAAGTGGTCTCCAAAACCCCTCAACATCTCTAATGCACTTTTCATTCTCAAAACCTCCTTACAAATATTTTACCTCAACACGCTCATTGATGAAGATAAATTTTGTATGTTATAATCTAATTTCCATGAAGTATATTCTAAAAGGAAAGGTTTTTGGACGCGTTCAAGGAGTAGGTTTTAGGGCTTTTACGAAAGACGTAGCGGATAGTTTGAACCTACAAGGATATGTAAAAAATTTAGGAGATGGTAATGTGGAATTTGAAGCTATAGGGGAGGAAGAAGTTCTATCGATATTTTTGGAAAAACTAAAAGAAGGACCAAAGCATGCTTTTGTATCTGACATAAAATATACTATGGAGGTTTTTGAAGATGAAGATTATCCAAAAAGCTTTGATATTTTGTATTAGCCTTGGGCTTTTGACGTTGCAAGCTAAGGCTTATGAGTGTCATTATTACAAGATAAGAAAAGGGGACACTATAGACGGTATTGCTCTCAAGTTTCACGTTTATGCAAAATCTATAAAAGAGGCAAACCCTTCTCTTAGGAGACATAAATTTTTGTTGATAGGGCAAAAAATTTGTATCCCTTATAAACCAAAAAGACCAAGAATACCTACCATGAGCTATAAAGTAAAAAGCGGTGATACGTTGTCGGTTTTGGCAGAGCGTTTTGGTACATCTGTAAGAGAGCTAAAAGAGTTAAACAACCTTCATAGAAATTTTCTAAGGGCAGGAGAGACTATAAAAGTTCCCTACAATACGAAGTATGTAGAGAGATACGAAGGCAGAAAGTACAAACTTTATATTATCAAAAACGGTGGTACTCTTAGAGATGTTTCAGATGTAACCGGTGTACCGCTTAGGATACTCGAAAGATTAAATCAAGATTTAGTGGATAAATATCTTAACAAAGGAGTTGTTGTAAAGCTTGGTAAAAAGCATTATGAAGAAAATTATCAAGCTAATAAAACTAAACCATTACCAAGCCAACCAAACAATCTAAAATCCCTTACTCAAGAAGAGGCTAATTCTCAATCAACGTTGCATAAACATGTAAATATACCACTACCTGTAGAAGGCCAGATACAAAGGACCCAAAGGGGCATAAATATCGTTACCGCCTGTGGAAAGCCGGTAAAAACCATAAACGCTGGCATGGTGGTTTATAGCGGGGATGATCTATCCGCTTATGGAAATATGGCCATAGTGGATGGTGGAGGTATTATAACGGTTTACGCTTACAACCAAAAGCTTTTTGTAAAAAAAGGTCAAATGGTAAATAAAGGTCAAACTATAGGTTTGGTGGGGACAAAGCCTGGTACTTCTATTTGCGAGCTTCACTTTGAACTAAGAAGTAAAGACGGAACCCCCATAGACCCCATTAAATATTTTGGTGAATAACTTTTTATGTTATAATATATTTAAACTTTAAAGGAGGATTTTATGGATTTAAGCAAGATAGTAAGCAAAAATCCGCCGGAGGACATTTACGCTTTCATAGAAATACCAAAGGATAGCAACATCAAGTACGAGCTTAACAAAGAAAGCGGTGTGATCTTTGTGGATAGGGTACTTTTTACCGCTATGTATTATCCTTTTAACTATGGTTTTGTGCCAAACACCTTAGCAGAGGATGGAGACCCCATAGATATACTTGTAATATCGGAGTTCTCTGTGGTACCTGGTTCTGTTGTAAGATGTTCTTTAATAGGTATGCTTGAGATGGAAGATGAAGCTGGCATAGACACGAAGCTTTTGGCAGTGCCCCACAAGAAAATAGACCCAGCATTTTCTTACGTAAAGGATGTGAATGATATACCAGCTCATATAAAGGAAAAGATAAAACATTTTTTTGAGCATTACAAAGAGCTTGAACAGGGCAAATGGGTAAAGCTCAAAAACTTTTTATCAAAGGAAAAAGCCACAGAGGAGCTTCAAAAAGCTATAGAGCGATTTTCAAATAAATGAGCCTTGCGAAAGATATTGCTTTAGAGACCATTTCGAAAGAAATAAAGGCTATTGAAGGTTTAAAGCTTTTAATAAACGAAGATTTTGAAAAAGCTATAAAGGTTATCTATGAGTCGAGGGGAAAGGTAATCCTCACAGGGGTTGGCAAATCTGGCCATATAGCAAGAAAAATAGCTTCCACAATGGCAAGCGTAGGGACCCCTGCTATTTTTTTACATCCAAACGAAGCTTTGCATGGAGATCTTGGTATTATAACCGAAGAAGATGTGGTGTTAGCCCTATCAAACAGTGGAGAATCCTCTGAGATAGTATCTATGATCCCTTATACTAAGATGATAGGCTCTTACCTTATATCTATAACCAACAAAAAAGATTCCACCCTATCAAAACAAAGCGATATATCTATAGTGCTTAATGTTGAGAAAGAAGCTTGTCCTTTAAACTTAGCCCCTACTTCTTCTACCACTGCAATGCTGGTGCTTGGAGATGCTATGGCTATGAGCCTTTTAAAACTCTCTGGATTTAAAGAAGAAGATTTTGCACTTTTACACCCAGCTGGGCTTTTAGGAAGAAAACTAAAACAGGTAAAGGATGTGGCTCATTTTGGACAAGAACTACCCGTTGTTAAAAAAGATGCCAAAGTTTACGAGGCTATAATAGAGATCACCAAAAAAGGCTTTGGCGCCACCGCTGTGGTGGATGAAGATGAAAAGCTTATTGGTATCCTCACCGATGGGGATATCAGAAGAATCTTAGAAAACAAAATAGACATAAACAATACAAACGTTTATGAGGTTTGCACTAAAAGCCCAAAAACCGTATCAAAAACAAATATACTTGCAAAGGCTCTATCTTTGATGGAACAGTATAAGATAACGGTGCTTATCGTAGAAGAAGATGAAAAACCAATCGGCATTGTTCATCTTCACGATATCCTGAGGTCTGGTATAAATTGAATACTTCAAATGTTTTTACAATCCCAAATCTTTTATCATTTTTTAGGCTTTTAATATCCCCATTTTTTTTATTTCTAGTAAAAGCCGATATAAAGCTATCGTTTTTTCTATTTATTTTAGTTAGTATCACAGACGCTTTGGACGGGCTTATAGCAAGGCTTACAAACAGCGTAAGTCTTCTGGGCAAGCTGCTCGATCCTATAGCCGATAAAGTTCTGATATTGTCTTTGTCTTTTGCTTTTACAAAACTAAAGTACCATATGCCAGCCATTCTTTTTAAACTAATATTGGTTAGAGAGGTGTTTATAATTTTAGGTAGCATTTTGTTGCTCTATTTTGGTGTAGTGCCAAAGCCTTCTTATCTTGGAAAGCTTGCCACGTTTTCTATGATAGTGCTTTTTTATGGGCTTTTCATAGAGAATATTAAGAATTACGAAATAAAATTTATAGACTTGCTTTACGGTGTAGTAGGTATTCTTGTAGTGCTAAGCTTTTTAGAATATCTAAATGTTGGCATTAAAAATATGGTGAGCATATTAAGCCATAAAGTTTTAAAATAAGTTCATGAAGCTTTTTATAAAGAAGCTTTTTATACTTTTTGTATTTATACTTGTTTTATTGGCGGCTTCTGGTATAAAATCCTTTGGTGTGGGGACCTCTTTAAACACTTATTTGGAAAAAAAACTGAACCATGCTATAGAACTCATACATCTAAGAGACTACCAAGATGCTGTCTCAGAGCTTATGGACGTATACTCTATGGCTCCAAAAAGTAAATACGGTGAGCTTTCTTATCTTTACATAGCAAAAGCCTATGCTTACGAAAACTACTACAGTGCAAATATAAAAGGTGTCCAAAACGCTATAGTTATGCTAAACATGTACCCATTTTATTATAAGATCCCATCTTATATAGCTCTACAAAGAGAAATAATAGGTGATATATATCTTCTTTTGGGAGATTTTAACAAAGCCACTGGTGTTTTTATGGCTCTCAACGAAAAGTATCCAAATGTAAATCGCTACAAGATAAAACTATCCTACGCTACTTTAAGAAACTACAATCAAAACGGTATAGATTATATTAAAAGCTTACAAAACAAAGATATAAAAACCCCAGAGGATACGGCTCTTTATTATTTTGATTACGCCATATACTATTTTTTGACTGGAGATTATAAAAACACTACCTTCATGCTTCATGAAGCTTCTAACTACGATAGTTTTTTATCTTATCACCCCTATTACGAGTTTCTTTATGGTTACGCTTTTTATAAATTATCAGATTGGCAGGATGCCATGTTTCATCTTGAACTTTCAAAAAGAAGAGATATATATGGAAGATATAAAAACAAGGTAAATTATATACTGATGCATATATATCTTACCACAAAAGACTATCTTGATGCCCATAAGATCGTGGAAGAGTTTTTGAAAAAAGATGGACTTTTTTACAATCCCATTGCATATATATCTTTTAGTTCTTTATGGATGCACCCTGGTTATCTTCAAACCTACAAGGTACCCTTTTACGATAAAACGTTGGACAAACTTCTTTGGCTTCATTATCCAAGTATTTTATCTTTGTATCCAGACTTTGGTCTTCTTAATTATTACCTTGTTGGTAATCTTGATCAAAATGAGATTCAAGATATGTTTGTGGGCTTTTTGAATATAAAATTTCCAAATAGACCTATAAATTTTGACGATATAAACGTATCCTTTGAAAAGCCTATAAACTATATATCAAACCTTATATCAAGAGAAAACCCCTACGGCCAAACCTTTGCTTATAGGCTTTACAGCGTTTATGAAGAAGATCCATCTTTATTTGCGATGTTTTTACAACCTATCACTTATGAGAATATTTCAAGGGTTTTTGTTTATATAGGTGATCCCACCGGTCTTGGTTTTACAAACGGTATCCAGGATCCAAATATAAAGACGTTTCTACAAGGAGAGTTTTATATAGAGCAAGGGGATATAAAAGATGGTATAACAGATTTAAATTCTGTTTTAGACAATTTAAAAGGCGACGATAAAGAAGAGGCAGAGTTTCTAATAGGCTACTACACCAATGACGATACCATGTTGGATAGATTTTTATCTCATAAAAATATTTATACATCTAATAGATTAAAAGACTATGCTAAGCTTGGGCTTTTAGAAGATGGGCTTTTAAAGTTAAATAAAAAAGATTATAAGGATGCTTTAAATTACTTTACAAGCTATATAAAGATATACAATACTAAAGACAACAATTATTGGTGGGCTATTTACAACGCAGCTTACATTAGCTACTTGCTAAAAGATAAAAATGAGTTAAAATATATATTAGGTTTGGCCAAAGGTAGCCAAAATGTGTGGGCTAAAGCCGCAGTAATGCTATGGGGTGAATGATTATGGGGCTTTTTAAAGGTATAGACGAAGTAGTTCCTTATGTAGATTATACGTGGTTAAAACACAAGGTTATACTTAGCAATTTAGCAAATGCAGATACACCACACTACAAGGAGTTAAACGTAAGGTTTGTACCTTTTGAAAAAGAGCTAGCCCTAAAGATAACAAATCCCAAAAAACAAATTCAACCAGTACAAACAGGGCCTCATTTTGATATATTGGAAAAAGAATCTGGGCTTATAGGAAACGATAGAAACAACGTCAGTATAGAAGAGCAGATGGCACAGGCAAACGCAAATTATATAGCTTATGAGACTTATATGAAGATGATATCAGACAACATAAACGAACTAAATACAGCTATAAAAGGGCAATAAAGGAGGTGTAAATTATGCTTGATATATTTAACGCTTTTGATGTATCTGCTTCTGGTATGTATGCAGAGCGCATCAGAATGAACACTATTGCTTCAAACCTTGCAAACTACGAATCTTACAAGACAGACGGCACTCCTTATCAAAAATTAGAGCCAGTGTTTCAAGCAGTTTACGATAAAAATATGCTTTCAGATGGTTTGGTACCGGTTAATGTTAGCGAAATTAGACAGTCAAACGGTTTTAAGCTTATATACGATCCTTCAAACCCACATGCAAACGCTCAAGGGTATGTGGAAGAACCAAATATAAACGTTACTACCGAGATGGTGGATATGATTACAGCTACACAGAGCTATCAAGCTAACCTCAGCGCTTTTAATATGACAAAGAACATAGCTCAGTTTACTATTAATAGCTGGACCTGATTATGGATAACATAATAAAAAGTATACCAGACCTGTTTGGAAACGTAAACAACAACACAGAAAAGCCCAAATCCCAAAACCAAGGAACAGAGTCATTCTCCGATATACTATCAAGCTTTTTAAATTATACAAACGATGTTCAACAAACTGCCGAGGCCACTAAGAAAGCCATATTAGAAGGAGCTGATATCCCTTTACACGATGCCGTAGTTCAGTTTGATAAAGCTGGTGTAGTGTTGAATCTTTTGGTTCAAGTTAGAAACAAACTCTTAGAAGGTTATCAAACACTCATCAACACTCAAATTTAAACATTTATGGATTTTAGAGAAATATTAAACAACTTAAAAGAGCGTTTTCAGACTTTAAGCAGAACTCAGCAGATAGCTATAATCTCTATACCCATAGTTTTAGCGCTTTTAGTAGCAATAATATTTTTTACCACATCAAGAGTGCATTATACCGTTTTATATGGAGATTTGAACAACAGAGATATGGCTGCCATAGTAGAACAGCTTGAGAAAAACAACGTAAAATACAAAATCACGCAAGACGGTAGGACTATATTGGTGCCAAAATCAGAAGCAAGGCAACTGAGGTTAAAATTAGCAGCTATGGGACTTCCCACCAAAGGCTATCCTGGTTTTAAGCTTTTAAACAAAATGCCGCTTGGTATGACAGATTTTATGCAGCATGTAGAATATCAAAGAGCTTTGGAGCAAGAATTATCAAACACAATACTTGGATTTAGCAACATAGAAAAAGCCAAAGTAAGTTTAGCAATACCAAAACCAAGTATATTTATAACTGAAAGCCAAAAACCTTCAGCTTCGGTTTTCATAGAATTAAAACCAGGGGCTTCAATCACAAGACGTCAGGTGATAGCTATAAGGAATTTGGTGGCTGCTAGCGTGCCAGACCTAACGCCAAACAAAGTTACCGTAGTGGATAGCAACGGTGTTGATTTGACCGAAGAGCTAAACAACCCTTCATCTTACCTTACCAACGAACAGCTGAGAGTAAAAATGGATTTAGAAAGCTCTATAACAAAACATCTTGAACAAGTGTTGGGTCAGGCTCTTGGTTATAACAACGTTAGGGTTGCTGTGGATGTAGAACCAGATTTTTCTCAAGTAGAAACTAAATCTAAAAATTACAATCCCAACACTACAGCGATAGTCAGTCAGCAGAAAAAACAAGAAACCACTACTGGCACCAGCGTATCTGGAGTACCAGGTACAGCTTCAAACATACCACCTATGACTGGCCTTAGGCCAAACGCCAATTTTCAATCTACCAAGAAAGAAGTTACAACAAACTACGATGTAAGTGTGGAAAACACACATGTTGTAGATAAAACCATACGTATAAAAAGAATGAGTATAGGAGTAATTGTAAATGCCGATCTCAAGAATGTAAATTTAAATAGCATAAGACAATTGGTAATTGCGGCGGCTGGGGTAGATCCAAGAAGAGGCGATACTGTATCCGTTATATCAGTACCCTTTTACAGACCAGTTGTTCCAAAACCTCCTATTTATGTGGTGTATGCCAAATACGGTGTAGCAGGTGTTTTAACTTTGGTATTACTTGGTATATTGGCGTTTTTGCTATTAAAAGCCAGAAAAAAACCAGAGATACAAGAACTGCCTACTGTAAGTGCAGCTATGGAAGCGCTTGAGAGCCTTGAAACTGAAGAATTAAGAGAAAAAGCAAAAGAGCTTGTAACCGTGGATAAAATGATAAAAGTTACAAAAGATAATCCAGACAAAGTTGCAAAGATTATTAAAACTTGGTTAAGCGCTAAAAAGGGTTAAGGATATATGGCAGAGCAAGTATTAGGACAAGACGAAGTAGATCTTCTTTTAAAGTCTCTTGGAAAAGAGGAGGAACACGAAGAGAAGTCCTTAGGCTACACTAAATTTTCCGTAGATTATCTCGATCATATCTCTCTTGGTACCATAGCTGGACTTGAAATTATCCTGGAAAAACTCAGCAGGCTTGCAAGGGCTAAGTTATCTACTCTTACTGTGGCTATAAACAATGTTTTCAAAGCTGAAACATCACTTATAAGATTTGAAGATCTGTTGACGAAGCTACCCGTACCTTCCTGCATAAATCTTTTTACTATAAGCGGGTTGAAAGGAACGCATTTTTTGATATTAGATCCAAGGATGGTTTACAGTATTGTAAGTGTCATTTTCGGTGGTTCTGCAAAACCTTACAAGATAGAGGGTAAGGAATTTACTAAACTAGAACTAAAAATTATAAGAAAAATAGTGAATCTTATTCTGCAGGCATTTCAAGAAAGTTGGAATACAATATTGCCTGGAGAGATAATATATTTGGAGACAGAGGTAAATCCGGCTCTTATAGCACCTATGAATTCTAAAAAGGAAATGTTTATACAATCTCATTTTAACATAGAAATAGATGGTATAGAATATCCTATATATATAGCTATACAAAACTCTTCTTTGGAACCTGTAATAGACAGGTTAAGAAACGTATCAGAAGCATCAGATTATGTAAACTACGAAGAAATCCTAAAAAACATTATAAATAATCTAATGGTGGATCTCTCCGTTAGTATAGATGGTGGTACTTTTTTGATAGGAGATATCTTAGAATGGGAGGGTGGTGATCAGATCACGCTAAAAGCTTTGGCCAACAGACCTGTAAAAGTAAATGTGGTAGGTATTCACAAGATGTACGGTGTTTTGGGACGATCTGGTTCTAAAAAAGCTGTTAAAATATTAAAGATTATTGACTATAAGGAGAATACCTGATGGCGGATGAAGAAAAACCCATCACAGAAGAAACTCAAAACACAGAGGCAGAAGCGTCGGCTCAAAACGATGAAGATTTGATGAGTCTATGGGAAGAGGCTATGCAAGCCCAAACCCAAGCAGAACCACCGCCTGCCCCTACCCAAACTCAGGCTGTAGTTCAAGATCAAGATATATCTAAAGATTTAAAACGTATACTTGATATACCTGTTTCTATTACCGTTGTTATAGGTACTACTGTTATAACTATAAAAGATCTTATTAATCTAAGACCAGGTTCTGTGGTAGCTTTGGATGAATCCATAAACAGCTTTGTATCTGTCTATGCAAATGGTAAGCTTATAGCCAAAGCCGAACTTGTGGTGGTTGGAGAAAACTTTGGCATAAGGATATCAGAGATAATAGAAAAAGAAGAACGTGTAAAATCGTTGGCGAATTACTAATTATAGATACCTTAGTTTTACCTGTTCTACTATCTTAAGCGTGTCCTCCAAAGTAGCAAGTGCAGTGCCTGGTTTTAATGTTGTAGCGGTACCAGCTGCCACTGCATACTTTAGAGCATCTTCCTCTGAAAAGCCCGTATGCTTTGCATATATAAAACCAGCCACCGATGAATCTCCAGCTCCTATGGTGTTTATCACTTTTACTGTGGGCGGTGTGGCATGCATCACTTTGTTTTGACTTACATATACAATGCCATCTTTTCCCATAGACACTAAGACTATTTCTATGCCCATTCTATTTACTTCTTTTGCGGCTATGACTACATCTTCCACACTCTCTAAACTTCTTCCTATTACCCTTGAAAGTTCGTGTCTGTTTGGTTTTATAATGTGTGGTTTGTGGCTTATGTTGAATTTAAGGGCTTCTCCATCTGTATCAAGCACTACTGTAGCTGATCTGGATTTTGCTATATCTATAATTTTTGAATAAACCGCAGGTTTCAGCCCCTCGGGGAGTGATCCGGATATCACCACGTAAGAAGGGTTGTCTAAGTTGTTTACCTTATCCATTAGCTTTGTCAATTCAAAAGGGGGTATGGTTGGTCCTTTTGCGCTTATTATAATCTGTTTTTCATTTGTATTTATGATGATGTTTGTTCTAGTTTCTTCGGATATTTTTACAAAATCAAAATTTACCCCTTCGTTTATAAGAAGCCCTTCTATTTCAAGCCCAGCGAACCCACCCACAAACCCAAGGGCTACACTTGGAGCTCCAAAATTGATTAGCACCCTTGATACATCAATTCCTTTGCCCCCCGCATACTTCTCTTCTTTTGTTATTCTGTTGGTATCGTCTACTTTTAGCTCATCCAGCCATATGGTTCTATCCAAAGCCGGGTTTAAGGTGATTGTATATATCATAGGCTCTCCTTAAATATCTTGTATGCCTCTTCTGGGTTTTTATCATGCAACGTTATAGCTGATATGGCTTTTGTCATTGCTATAGCTTCTTTTAATGGTCTTTGGTGTATGTTTCTTCCGGTGCCATTTCCCCTCACTCCCGCTTGTTTATATAGATATAATTCTTTTAAAAACTCCAATACCCCTTCTTTAGCCCCACCTTCACATATAAGTCCTGTATTGCCAGCAGCTTCTACGGCTATTTTTAAAAGTTCTTCAGAAGCTTCTCCCTCTTTCTTGGGCACTTTTACTTTTGCAAAATCAGCCCCAAGACATGCTGCTATACCGGCAGCTCCAGCTATTAGTTCTGGATCGTGTTCATTTTTTATGGCCTTTCCTTTTGGATACATCCACAATACTCCTATCATGTTGTTTTTGTGGGTTTCATAAAGAATCTCGGAAGCTTCTCTCATCATTATGTGTTCAAACTCACTTCCCAAGTAAACTGTGTATCCTATACCTAAGATGTTTATACCATTTGCTTTTAGATGCAACACTTGATCAAAGTTATTTAGGGCTATACTTATGGGGTCTCTTTGTTCAAAAGGTGTTAGGTTTGTTTTAGAGTTTAGTTTTACCAAATAAGGTACATCTTTGTATTCTTTGGCGTATCTGGTAATAAGTCCAAGCTGAGAGGTAAAAACCCCTATCTCTCCTTTTGAAGCTATCTCAAAAAGATGTCTTGGGTTTGCATCGTCTTTTGCTATCCCTTCCCCATAAAAATCTTTGTTAAGATGCTCTATTTTTTGATCTCCGGCAAAGAGCATCAAGTTTCCAGTGCTTTTGGTAGCTGTGTTAAAAGTTTCTACAAATACCTTCTCGTCACCAACATTTGCAGGCACACTTACTCTATACATAACAAACCCTCCTTCTAACATTATACACTTTTTCTTATGAACTCGTTTAGGGCTTTTATCAAAGTATCCATGGCTATATTTTCTTCTTTCATAAGTCCTGCAAAGTTTTTAACATGAAAGTGCTTTTGATAATCAAAATCTTTTATCCTATACTTGCCTTTGTCTTCCAAGTAAAACTTTGCTTTTAGCAACATCTTGCCCTCATGTATGGTTTTAAAATCTGGCTCGAAATCGTAAATATAAACGTATAAGCGTTTGTTTGTTATAGGCTTTTGTACTAAGTAAGGCGAGGATTCAAGAAGATAATTCTCAAATACGCAGTTTAGACTGCAATAAAATTTATGTTTGGCAAAATAGCTAAATTTACGATTGAATATATAAGCCATGTCGTCTGTATCCAAATATCTTGCCGAATGAACTCCAGCCAAATATACATAAGAGTTATTTGTGTAGATTTTTGTTGGTTTTATAAACTCAATCTCTTTTTCTTTTTTTACAAAAGCACAAGATGAGATAAGTAGAGCGCTCACAACAAGAAATATCTTCTTCATTTGGACTCCTCCAATGGAAAGGGTTTTTGAGCGTTTAATCTAAAAAGTAAATCCGGATGATTTTTTATATGCCTTGCTAAAAGTTTTATCTGGTCTGATGTGTCTTTTATGCTATCAAGGGTGGAAGAGATTTCAGGGTATAGCTTGCTTAGGTTGTTTGAGTTCTTATTTAGGCTTTTAATAAGAGTATCAAGATCTTTTGTCTCTTGGTTTAGCTTTTGGGCTAAAGTGTTGTAATTCTCTATGGTATCGTTTATATTCTTTACGTTTAACTCATTTATTTTTTTATTAAAAGCCGACAAAACGTTATTTGTGTTAGATAAAGAACTTTTGGAAGCCTCTATAAGAGTGTTTAGATTGTTGGCGGTGAGGTTTACCTTATCAAAGATTTTATCAAGGTTTTTTCTGCTTTTATCAGAGGTAAGTTTTGTAAGGTTGTTTATAAGGTTGTTGGCGGATTGAAGGACATTTGGTATAAACTCAGATATCTGTTGGATTTCAGAGGGTTTCATGGGTATCACGTAATCATTCAAATCTTTGTCAAAAATAGATCTTACGCCTTTTTGTCTTTCTAAATCTATGTAAGAAAGTCCTGTAATACCAGTGATGCCAAGGCTTGCCACCACATCTTTTTTTAAATCTATATTTTTCTTTACAGATATCTTTATCACTATGGTCTCTTGGTCTTTGGCTATGTTTATATGATCTACTCTTCCTACATCCACCCCTTTATATTTGACCGGTGAGCCATTTGACAAGCCAGGCACTGAGTATTTTGTCATAACATAGTATGTGTCAAAATCTCTTTGCCTAAACAGGTTTGTGGCCACATAAAAAGTGATTATCACAAACAATATACTCAACACTGCAAAAAATCCCACAAGGGTGTATTTTGGTTTTCCTTCAATCATAACAATGCCCCCTTTGACCTTTTATAAAAGCTTCAATCCAAGGATGTTTGCTTGTTTTTAACAAAGAAGGTTTATCGTCAAAGATGATCTTTTTGTTATAAAGCACAAGCACTTTGTTGGCTATCTTCAAAGAAGCGATATCGTGAGTTACCATAAGTATGGTGGTTCCAAGCTCTTTATTTATAGCTTTTAAAAGCTTATCAAACTCATCTGCAGATATGGGATCAAGTCCAGATGTAGGCTCATCCAATATTAGTATTTTTGGTTCTAAAGCCAAAGCCCTTGCCAAAGCTACTTTCTTTTTCATACCTCCAGAGAGATCTCCCGGATAGCGCCAAACATTTTCAAAACCCACCATATTTAGTTTTATCAAAGCATTTTTAAAAGCCATATCCCTTGAAAGAGATGTCTTTTTTAAGACTGGATACATAACGTTCTCAACACTGGTCATAGAGTTAAAAAGTGCGTTAAACTGAAAAACTACACCTATTTTATCCCTTAGTTGTTGTATCTTATCTTGGTTTTGGTAATCTACTATTTCATTGTCAAAGATAACACTGCCAGATTTTGGTCTTAAAAGAAAAAGCATAAGCTTTAAAAGTGTAGTTTTACCAGATCCACTACCTCCTACTATAGCCACTATCTGAGATGGTTCTATCCTAAAGCTTATATCTTCATGAACAATATTGTTACCATATCCAGAATAAACATGTTTTAGCTCTATCATATCCCAAGCTTTGTGAAAACGATGGCAAACAACGCATCTATGAGTATAATACCAGATATGCCAGCCACAACGCTTTTCATAACGTTTGTAGTGACCTCTTCGGGCTTTTTACCAGAATAAAAACCATAGTAAGTGCCAATAAGAGCTATGTATGCACCGAAAAACGGTGCTTTAATAAGCCCAACAGCTATTTGATTAAATCCAATTACCTCTTTTAGTCTTGAGAAAAATAAATCAAAGGGTATATCCAAAAATGTCTTTGCCACGATAGCCCCTCCAAAAACCATCATGTTGCTTGAAAAAAGCACCAGCATCGGGGTGATCAACATAAGGCTTAAAATCCTTGGTACACCAAATATGACAAAAGGCGATAAACCCATCACCTCCAAAGCATCTATCTCTTCATAAACGTTTCTTATACCTATGTTTGCCGCATAACCACTGCTTACCCTACCTGCCAATATGATACCCGTTATAAGAGGCCCAAGTTCTCTAAAAGCTGATATACCTATGAGATTTACTATAAATATATTTGCTCCAAAGTTAATCAGTTCAACGGCGCTTTGATATGCAATCACAATCCCCACCAAAAAAGAAAGCACGCCCACTATAAAAATAGACCCTACCCCAGAGTTTTCTATTTCCTTTAAAAACGATGAAAACTCTATGTCTTTTAAATCTTTAAGCACCGCATATATCAAAATACCTATATACTCTAAAAATGTAAAAGATATGTTTAAACTTTTTGTATCTTTGTCTTCTTTTTCTACCTTACTTTTTTCAAGGAGTTCTTTTGTTTTGTTTATAAACTCTATGTGCTCTTTTTTGGCTAAAAGCTTTTTATCTTTGTATTTTTCTAAAAGCCCCAATACAAAAATAGCCCCAAATGTATCTATTTTCTCTATACCTTCTATGTTTATACTATCTTTTTCTACAAACACACTTTCATCTTTTATAGAACTTATGGTTTCTATACTTAGTTCTTTGGGCTTATACATAAACTTATTTTATCAAAGTTTTTTTGTATTATAATTGGTTATATGAAAAGATTTTTAACGGTAATGATTGTTTTTAGTTTTTTGGCTTTTGGTGGCAGTGTACAGATCAGTGAACAGCCAAGTCCACCTGCTACAACTACATCACAAAACGCAAATCCAAATTCCCAATGTCCTACCCAAGACGCCATAAAAGGATATCTTGTATCTCAAAACCTTGCCACTTACACTATACTTGGCATAGTGCCATCTAAAGCGGTACCTGGGTATTGTGATGTAATTTTAAAAAATATGGATAACAAGATGTTTTTTATGAGGATACGAAACGATATGGCCTATCTGATAGTAGGCAATGTAGTAAATGCTGCCACCAACGAGATTCAAAAACCAGACATGTCTTTGTTTGGAAGTCCTCCGAGTTCTCAAAACCCTACAACTCCTTCCGAACCCCCTTCTAAATGATATCATTTTTTATAAAAACGTTTTTATATTATAATTAAAGTATGGGAATATTGTTTGACAAGAACGATTTTTTGCCGTTGGTGGAGTATTCTTTTTCTTTGCTAAGTAGAGTAAATAAAGAGCTAAAGTTAGCAGAAGACTTGAATGTACTAAGAAATATAACGATTCTTGGTATAAGTTTTGTCAAAACAGATGAGAGTATTCTAAAAGCTTTGGTGGATTCCACTAGGACGTCTGATGCATTTTTTGTGTTTGAGGATTTGATAGTGCTTTTGTTGTTTGGCACTGATAAAGAAGGGGCTATACATGTAATAAACGAGTTAAGAGAATTTTTTGGAGAAAACATGTCTTATACCATGGTTACATCTCCGGAAGATGGTGAAGATGCATCCTCTCTCGTAGAAAACTTCAGAGGGATGGTAAAACTAAAGCTTTCTTTAGATATTTATGATTTGTAAGACTTTTTATATTTTATAGTTTCAAATACCATACTAGATAATCCTATACCAAGCACTGTTACGATTACCAAGAAAAAACCTATATCGAGGTTGTGAAGGTTGTGTATCTTCAAAGGCGTTTTTATACTAAACTCCAAAAGTTCTGGTTTTAAAAGCCCCAAAGTCCCAACTATAAAAAATAGTATTCCACCAAAAAACAATGTTCTTGCAGCGGTAGCCCTTGCTATTCTTTTTGAAACTTCCGATGGTAAGCTAAGGGATTTTCCAAGAAGACCAAACAATGCCCCCAAGATAACCTGCACTGTGGTGGTGCCAAGCCCAAACATAAAACCTGGTAACCATCCGGTGTAAGCGTTTGGCATAGAAGGAGCCAAAACCGTATATATTATTACTGCAAAAGCCCCAAAACCCCATCCTGCTATGAACCCGTGCATCAAGGCCATCTTTATTGTTATAACTTCGTGTGTATCGTCTATGCTATGACCGAGCAACGCTTCTTTATGGTGAGATGTGTCTATCTTGCCAAAATGTATATGAAACATGTCTTTATATTTAAATATGTAAAAACCTCCAAAAGCCATTGCCAGTCCTACAATCATGTATATAACATTGTCAATCATCGGTATTTTTAAGAAATTTACCAAAGAAAAATAAGCAAGCTCACTGGCTATAGCCCTTTGAAGTGTAAAAGCCAAAGAAAAAGAAAGCCCTATCAAAAATCCCTTTTTAGCCGAATAACTTCCAACAGAATAACTAAATGTAATAGGCCACGTGTGTTCATCCGGTGTAATACCATGTATCACACCAAGCAAATAAGCTGTTAATATCGTAACCCATACGTTGTGGCTTGGGCTTATATTGTATAAATCCATCTACATTTATTATAATATATGTGCGATTTGTTTGGTGGTGTATAAGTTTACTACATCGTAAACACATAAACCGTGGCAGAAAAGACAGGCATCTGAAACGTGGTAAACCACTCTAGTGTGCCAACGGCATTTCTTACATTGTGAGTAAAATGTTTGTTAAGAAAACAGGTATCTGAAACATGCTAAACCACTCTATTCATTGTCTATTCTTACTTATGCAATATTTAATATGCTATAATAAATTTATGTTATGCAAAAACAAATAGATAAAAAAGCGTTTTTACTTCTGATAGTCCTTTCTTTCATATGGGGATACAATTGGGTGGTGATGAAAAAAGGCATAAGCTACATGCCAGATCTTTATTTTGCATTTTTTAGGGCTTTTTTTGGGTCTTTGCTACTTTTTGGTATTTTGGCTTTTAATAAGAAAAGCCTAAAAATAAAGCATGTTAAGTATACAAGCATACTTGGGATTTTACAAACTACAGGTTTTGTAGGTTTTACACTTTTGGCTCTTAGATTTGGGGAAGCAGGTAAAACGGCTATATTGGTTTATTCTATGCCCTTTTGGCTGATGGTGCTCTCTTGGAAAATCTTAAAAGAAAAATCAGACAAAATAGAGATATTAAGCAACATTTTAGCTTTTTTGGGTCTATTTTTTGTGCTAAAACCCTGGAACATGAATCTATCAGGGGGAGCTTTGGGAGATGTTTTAGCTATACTAAGTGCTCTTTCTTGGGCGTTTTCGGTAATTTGGCAAAAGCTACACATGGATCTAAACAAAGATATCATAGCCATAAACGCTTGGCAGATGATTATAGGAAGCTCTGGGCTTTTGGCTTTGGCTTTTTTGCTTGAACATTTTTACATAAAATTTTCTTACTATCTTTTGTTTGCTATTTTGTACAATGCAATACTTGGAAACGCATTAGCTTGGATCATATGGAGCTATGCCATAAAGAGGCTTCCTCCTGGTATCATGGGACTTACCATGCTTCTTGCACCTATAATTGGTATGGTAAGCTCAATGCTTGAACTCGGTGAGAAAATGGGCATCTACGAAGCCTTTGGTTCTTTTTTGATAGTGCTTGGACTTTTGATAACAACGATAGATCGTATAAGAAAGTATTGATAAGCATATGTAAAAATTTTCGTATAAACCCAGATTAGCTAATATACGAATTTCTAAATTACAAATACGTTAGTTTGAAAATTGTGTTTTTTAGTTTATGGCTTTTAGCATACAAAAATAAAAGAAGTAAGAGTATATTAACTTCTATGAAAAAAGTGATGGTAGTAGGCGGTGGTATAGCTGGGGTGGAAGCGGCTTCGCTGTTAAGTGAATACGGATTTGATGTAACTCTTGTTTCCAGTAGAGATTATTATTACATATATCCACTTGCCATATGGGTACCTGTAGAACGAATAAAATTTAGCGATATAAAGATGGATCTAAACCATCTTGCTTTAACCCATGGTTTTAAGTTTATAAAAGATGAAGTTTTATCCATAAAAGCCAAAGAAAAAGAAGTTTTGCTAAAAGAAAGTGGTGCTTTAAAAGATTTTGATTATCTTGTAATAGCCATAGGTGGTTCAAAGGTAAATCCAAAAGGCATGGAATACGCTTATTCTATATGTTCAGAACCTACTCAAGCGTTAGAACTAAGAGATGCCATTCAAAAGCTTGTTTTAAAAGGTTCTGGTAAGATAGCGATAGGATTTGGCGGTAATCCAAAAGATCCTTCTGGTGTAAGAGGAGGACCAGCATTTGAGCTTTTGCTAAATTTAGACGATTATCTTAGGAAACTAAATTTAAGAGAGCATTTTGATCTAACATTTTTTGCCCCAATGGAAAAACCCGGTATAAGGCTTGGAGAAAAAGCTTATGAAAGTGCATTTCAGATGTTGAAAAAACTTAACATAAATATAAAAACTGGCAAAAAGATAAAAGAGTTTCAAAAAGACGGCGTGCTGTTAGAAGACGGCGAAAAAATAGAGGCAGATGTTGTAGCCTTCATACCAGCCACAGATGGGCACAAAGCTCTAAAAGATTCTGATCTTCCTCAAAATGAAGCTGGTTTTATAAAAATAGACGATACTACAAAAGTGCTTGATTTTGATTATGTATATGCTATAGGGGACGTTGGAGCTTTGGAAGGTCCTGATTGGAAAGCAAAACAGGGGCATTTGGCGGAAGCTATGGCAAGGGTTTGCGCTTTTAACATAGCTCTAAAAGAAGGTAAAGAAAAAGGCTCTTTCAAAAATTACAAAGAACATATGAGTATAATCTGTCTTATGGATATGGGTACAAAAGGAGGCGCTCTTATCTATAGAAACAATAAGAAAGCTATGTTTTTACCGATGCCTATAATAGGACATTATCTAAAAAAACTTTGGGGCTTTCACTTTAAACTTGTAAAACTAAAAAAGTTGCCAAAGCTCCCATATATTAATTATTAAATTATCAGTTGCCAAAGTGCTTTTTTACAAGCTCATCAAATACCTTTCCCCGGTGTTTGTAATCTTCAAACATATCAAAAGAAGCGCAGGCTGGAGAAAAGAGTATGCTTTCGTTTGGTATAGCTTTGTCTTTGGCTTTTAAAATAGCCTCTTCTAAGTTATCCACTATGTATGTATTTAAAAACGGTTCTATCTGATCTTTTATAAGATGCTTGTCCCTTCCATACAAAAACACAGCTTTTATTTTGTCCTTATAGAGTTTAAGAGAAGAAAAATCTCCTCCTTTGTCTATTCCTCCCGCTATCAATATAATATTGCTTTTGGTAGATTCCAATGCGCTCATAAGTGCATTTACGGTGGTGGCTTTTGAATCGTTATATATATCAACACCGCCAAAGTTTCCCACATATTGATATCTAAATGGAAGCCCATTAAATGTATTTAGTTTTTCTTTTATATTTTCCAAACTGATACCTATACTAAAAGCTATAAAACTAGCTACAGCTGCGTTGTATAAGTTGTGAATGCCTTTTAGATAATGGTTTTTTACATCTTTTATAAAAAGCTCTTTTTTATAGTATATGCTATTGTCTATCAGCTCAAGGTCTTCGCCTTTTCCAAAAAGTGTGCGTTTTGCTAACGAAAACGTGTCGGATACTGGTTTTTGGGCTTTTAGAATGATGATATCCTCTGGTGTTTGGTTTTTAAATATGTTTTGTTTGGATAAAAAGTAATCTTCCATATCCGGATGCCAATCTAAATGGTCTTTTGAAAAGTTTAAGAACGCTCCTATATGCGGTTTAAACTCTGACAAAGTTTTTCCCTGAAAAGAAGAAACTTCAAGCACTACATCCTGATGGTTTTCCAATACAAGCTCACTAAAAGGGGTACCAAAGTTTCCACCTTCTTGAAAACCTGTAAACGTATGGACAAGGTGAACTGTGGTAGATTTACCATCGGTGCCGGTGATAGCTATTATGCGTTTACCCCTAAAAAATCTATAAGCTAACTCTGTTTCCCCTATGATTTCTTTTTGGTCTTTTATAGCCTGTTTCCAAATAGGATGAGAGGGGGCTACGCCTGGGGACAGGACCAACGTATCTACTTTATCCCAGACTTCTCTCCAAAAATTTCTATCTTCTTTATCGTCCCCTATAAAGACTTTAAGCCCTTTTTCTTTTAAAAGCCTAAAAGCGGCTAAACCGCTTCTTCCTTTTCCCCAGACTAAATATGCCACTTATCTATATAAGTTTAAGAGCGTTGCAGTAAGTTGTGGATTGTTTTGTATATTTTGGTTATTTTGGTTTTGGTTGTTTTGCTGGTTTTGAGTTTGATTTTGGTTGTTGACAGCAGTAGCAGTATTTTGCTTGTTTTGGGTTTGTTGAGCATTTGCCTTATCAGCATGGTTTGCTCTGTCTGTATAGTTGTTAACAGCATGGTTGTAAGCATTTAAAGCGTTTATGTTTGCCATATAACACCTCCTTTCATAATATAAATATAACATTTATTTAAAATTTTTCAAGATGTTTTGAAGGCTTTTTGGTGTATAATTTTTTTATGTTTAAGGATTTTAACTTTAGCATATACCTTGTAACGGATGATGCCTTTTTTTTAGATAGGGACACTGTTAGGACCTTAGAGCAGGCCATAGAAGGTGGAGTGAGCGCTATCCAATATAGGTTTAAACAAAAACCTTCTCGGAAGATGTATGAAGAGCTTTTGATATTAAGAGATATCACCAAGCAAAACAAAGTGGCCCTCATAATAAACGACAGAGTAGATCTTGCTATTGCAATAAAAGCCGATGGGGTGCATGTAGGCCAAGAAGACCTTCCTCCGGATGTATGCCGTAAAATACTCCCAGAGGATATGATAATAGGTTATTCGGTAAATAACTTAGAACAGCTAAAAGATGCTATGAACATGCCCGTGGATTATATAGGCTTTGGTTCTGTTTTCCATACTCAAACTAAAAAAGATTACAAATATGCAGGCTTAGAAGCCCTTTGTAAAGCCACCAGCATGACACCTATTCCTATAGTAGCCATAGGTGGTATAACGCACTACAATTTAAAAGATGTATTGAAATGCAAGGTAAAAGGCGTAGCTGTGGTATCCGCTATTCTTGGTTTTGATGATGTAAAAAGAGCTGCCGCCGATTTAAAACAGATGTACAAAGAAGCCCTGCATACGATGCTATGAAGATAATAGATCTTTTGTATAAAAAAAACGGGGTTTCTTTTGAATTTTTTCCTCCTAAAAGCCAAAAAGACAAAGAACTTTTACTGCAAACTGCACAAGAACTAAAAACTTTTAACCCTTCGTTCGTATCTGTTACACATGGAGCTAGTGGATACACAAACGCCGAAAAACCACCCATAGAGTACACAAAAGAAACGGTTTTGGAACTAAAAAACACCCTTGGACTAAACATAATGGCTCATCTTACTTGTATAAGCCATACCAAAGAAGAGCTTTTGGGTATACTTGGCTTTTATAAAGAAAATGGTGTAGAAAATCTTCTGGCCCTAAGGGGCGATATACCTAAAAACCACGATAAAAGAGGATGCTCTCATGCATCAGAGCTTATAGATACTATAAAAGCATATATTGATGATTGGTTTTGCATAGGGGTGGCAGCTTACCCAGAAGGGCATCCAGAATCTCCAAATATGGAATGGGAGATAAAGTATTTTAAACAAAAGATAGAAAAAGGCGCTTCTTTTGCCATAACCCAGATGTTTTTTGACAACAAATATTATTATGAGTTTTTGGATCTTTGCCATAAAGAACATATAAATATACCTATAATACCAGGCATTATGCCCATCACCAACATAAAACAAATATCCAAATTTGCCAGCATGTGCGGTGCTACTATCCCATCTTATATCACAGATGCTTTAGAAGATCTAAGCGATGAAGATGTTGTAAAAAAAGGTGTGGAAATAGCCACAAACCAATGCAACGACCTTATCAAAAACGGCGTTAAACATATTCATTTTTATACATTGAACAAATCAAAAGCCATCCTTGAGATATTAAAACAAATTGACTGGCAAAATAGATAGATACTAAGCAGTTTTTAGAGTTTTTAATCTTGTGGCGTTTAACACTACGCTTACCGATGAAAACCCCATTAAAAGACCGGCAAACTCAGGTTCTACATATATACCGTATTTGTAAAAAACCCCTGCTGCAAAGGGTATCATGATGGCATTGTAACCAAAAGCCCAAAAGAGGTTTTGCTTTACGTTTTTCATAAAAGCATCTGTAAGATCAAGCAAATATATAATCTTTTCAAGCCCACCGTTAGAGATTACTATATCTGTGCTTACTTTTGCAGCATCAAGGGCTTTTGATACAGATATACCAACATCCGCCAAACTCATGGCTTTTGCATCGTTTATACCATCGCCTATCATACAAACTACGTGTTTTTCCTCTTTGAGGGTTTTTATGAGGTTTGCTTTATCCACTGGGCTCATTGAAGCATAAAACTCTTCTATCCCAAGAGCTTTTGCAGTATTTTCAACATTTTTTTGGGTATCTCCAGAGCAAAGTATGATGCGTTTATATCTTTGTTTTAGGCTTTTAATAAGATTAGAAGCGTAAGGATTTAGGGCGTCTTCAAGATAAAAAACACCCATTAGCTTATCTTTTGTGCCAACGCCAATGATCTTTTTGCCGGTGTTTTCTTCATCGTTTTTCCAAAAAGATATATCTGTTATATATATATCGCTACACTTCACACCGAAGCCTGTTATCTCTTCACAAGGCATATCTTTAAACCTATCTTCGCAGTCTTTGCAATGCTCATAAAGAGCTTTACCGATAGGATGGTTTGAAAACTGCTCGGCGTGTTTTACCATAGAGCACACATTTTCATCCGTTTGTTTTTTTACCACCTTAAAAGCCCCTTGTGTTAATGTGCCTGTTTTATCTATCACAAAAACATCTGATTTGTAAAGGGTTTCCAAAGCAGAGGCATTTTTTATAAGAATACCGTTTTTAAAAGCCATAGAAACACCCATCAACACCGATATAGGCACCGCTATACCCATAGCACAAGGACAAGATATCACAAGCGTTGATACGGCAAAATTTATGGCTTCTTCGGTGGGAACTCCCACCATCTTCCATACCAAAAACACAATCGTTGATATGAGTATGATAGTCTGGACAAAATAAGAAGATACCTTATCGGCTATATGTTGTATACTTGGCTTTTTCTCAAGGCTAAGGTTAGATGCTCTTATAAGCTCATTTATAAAAGATTTTTCAGCCACATTTACCACCAACCCCTTCAAAAAACCGCTTTTTACAAGAGACCCAGATATTACATAGTCGTTTTCTTTTACCAAAATAGGCTCAAACTCCCCATTTATAAAAGATGTGTCTATATAAGCGCTACCTTCTTTAACAACGATATCAAGGGGTACTCTATCCCCTGGTTTTAAGATTATTTCGTCATTTTCTTTTAAAGAGTAAGAATCCACCACAAGTTCTTTGCCATCTTTTAAAACCCTTGCACTTCTTAAATTTAAAGAAGTTATATTTTTAAGATAAGCGCTGGCTTTTTTCTTCAACCTATACTCTATAAGCTTACCTATCAGCACAAAGGACACCAAAAATGTGGGTGTTTCAAAAAATGTGTTTCCTCTTAAAAGCCCAAAAACTACCAATATGCTATAAACTATTGAGACAAAGCTTCCCAAAGCCACCAGAAGATCCATGTTGCCAGTTTTGGCTTTTAAAGAAGCGATAGCACCTTTGTAAAAATCCTTAGCGGTATAAAATTGAACAAAGATAGCCAAGAGCATCTCTATATAGTTTTTATAAGCTATACTTGTATAGTTAAGCCCCATTATAACGATGCCGCTCACAATACCAACCGCTATTTTTGTGGCTATCTCTTTTGTTTTATCAAGCTCTAAAATGGATGCCTCATAACCTTTTGATCTTATAAAAGCCATTATATCTTCTGATGAGATAGTATCTTTATCGTATTCTATGTAAAGAGTTTGTTTTATATTGTCTAAAACTGCCTTTTTTACACCCTTTAAAGATTCTAAATCCTCTTTGGTAAGCAAAGCACAAGAATCAGTAGAGCAATCCACTTTATCTATATAAAGGTTTAAAACACCAGACTCTTCCACCGCTTGAGCCTCGTATCCAAGCTCTTTTATCTTTTTTTCTATATCTTCTTTGGTGATTTGATTTTCATCAAAACTCACTATCGCCCTTTCTAATACCAGCGATACATCTATATCCTCTACACCTTTTGTTTTTTTAAGGCCTATCTGTATAGTCCTTTGACAATTCACGCATGTCATCCCATTTATCTTAAAGACCTTTCTCATATCCAATAATCTATCATTTAAAAGCCTTTATTTCAAGAGCTCTATTTAACTGTTATTTTTTGAAAAATTAAAGATTATAAACAGATAAGAGTTTGTTAAACCAAAATATTGCTTAGTGCTCTTAGAAGTAAAATTTTATGACTGCAAGAAATTGCTTAGGGCTTCCCAAAAATCTTTAAAATCCACAAATACCTCATCTTTCTCACTAATTTGTTGAGCGAAGTCTTTTATATAATTACATTTTGATTCATATATATTCCTTAAATTTTCATTCTCAAGATACATAAAAATGCTTAATACTCTTTTCCCAATTTTATGTTTATAAGGATAATGTTTAAATTGTTCAATGTATTCTTTTGTAAAACATTCAATTTTTTTAAACTTTTCTTTGTCATTTTCCGAATATTTGTATATGTAGTCCTCTATTTCGTGGCCATCTTCTGATCTCATTGGCAATAAGATGTGTTTGACTGTTGATATATCAAAAGCTTTTCGTTTTTCATCAAGTTCCAGATAAAAATTTTTTATTTCTTCCTCAGCATCGTTATCTGCAATCAATAATATGGACTCTAAATTTTCAAAACCACTAACATCCGGTATGCCTTCAAAATCTTTTTTTCCATCTTTTAAAGTATATATTCCGCAAATAATATTGTTGGTTTCACTATCAAAAACATAATCGTTTTGATCTTGTCCTTCATCTTTAAACCTATACTTTTCATTTATTTTAGATATTAAACCGTATACTAAGCATTTTATGGTTTTATCTTCAACTATAATAAAGTGAGGTGTTTTATCTGTTCCAATTGGCGTTTTCATAATTCAATGCATTAATCATTTAATCATCTAAACTCCGCTTCCATTTCCACGAGTTTTTTCAGTTTCATACCTTCTATTGGTAAAACGTTTATTATGTAATCACTGGTTTTAGCATCGAATTTTTTTATTACTCTAATTGAATGGATATATTCTATGTATTCGTTCTCCAAATTTCTTATACCTCTTTCTACAAATTCATAGTTATGCGTAGTTATAAAATACTGTATATTAAAATCTCTTGACGACTTAAGGATGTTATCGAATATCTGTTCTTGAACAGAATAATGTAAACCGTTTTCTATTTCATCAATCAATACAAAGGTATCGCCATTACCTATAAAAGAACTTCCTATTATGTGAAACATTTTAAGAAAACCTTCTCCTATCTGATGAATTGGTACTAATGTACCGTTCTTTTTTTTAACAAAAATTGTATCAAACTCATCTGGTATATGCTCTAAATCCTCGATATCAGGTTCTATCTTCTTTAATTTATCTATAAATTCTCTCTTTTTATTTGATATGACGATTTTAGCATAAATTCCATTCATAATGTTGGCGTTATATAAAAGTATATGTGACATAACTACAATATTAAACTGTTTATCTATTTTTCCTTTTGGAGACTTAAGTAATGGCAACATAGGGTTTAATAAAAAGGGTATAGGGATAGTAGAAGAATAAGTTTCCATCCTTGGCTCTGAAATTGTAATAGAAAACGCTTGTTCATCTTTATCGTCTTTTGAATATTTCCATTCTAAAGCTATCTCTGAAAAAGAAGAATATTTGTCAAATGGTTTGATCTGCAAAGATAACCTATCGTTATTTGATAACAATGCCTCTATACGTATTTCTTCGTCTGGGTTTTTAAAAATAGAGTTCCATAAACTTTTAAAAGGCAATAGTCTATTTCCATAAAATTGAGAACGCAATACTGTGCTAAAAGCATTAAAAACATCATTAGGTGTTTTCATGTTTTGAACTACTGAATAACTTAGAAGTAAAACGATAGCTTCTAATATCGAGGTTTTGCCCACATTATTTTTACCGTAGATAAAGTTTATATTTTTGTCAAGATCATCAATTTTTAAATACTTAAAAGTTTTAAAATTTACAATTTCAAGGCTTAAAATTTTATCCATAGATAGATTATAGTTTAAGCAAGATCCTTTGTCAATAATTAGATAAATAGCTATTTCTTAACAGAGTTTTCCCATATTCGCTTTTTGGGCTTTTAAAAAAATCATCTTTTTTAGAGATCTCTTGCACTATACCATCTTTTAACACCATCACCCTATCCGCTATATAATAAACCACATCTATATCATGGGTTATAATGATTGAACTAAAATAATCTTTCATGTTCTTAAAAGCGCACAAAACGTCTTTTTGTATCAAAACATCTAAAGAAGATGTAGGCTCATCGGCTATCACCAAGGAAGAGCCCCTTGCCAAAGACATTGCTATCATTACCCTTTGCTTTTGACCCCCTGAAAGCTGATGGGGATATTTTTTCTTTAGCTCATCTACATTAAGCCCCACAAGGTTTATAGCCTTATCTATATCCATACCAGAGCTTTCTTTTACAGCCTCTTTTACCATCTTTATCTGTGAATATACGTTAAAAAGAGGATCCAAATAATTACCTGGGTCTTGAAATATCATAAATATATCCTTACCCTTATACTCTATAAGCCCGTTATAATCAATAAGTCCCATTATAGCTTTTGCAATGGTGGATTTACCAGAACCAGATTCTCCCACTATAGAAAATATCTCATTTTCTTCTATATCAAAACTAACATCTTTTAAAATATGTTTATTTTTATAAAATACGTTTAAATTTTCTACTTTTAAAAGCATAAAAACTAAGTATATTATATAATAAATCAACATGAAAGCTGTTATACTGGCAGGGGGTTCTGGTACAAGACTATACCCCACTACAAAAGTGTTAAACAAGCATCTTTTGCCTATATACAACAAACCTATGATATATTATCCGCTGTCGTTGGTGATGCTTCTTGGTATAAGGGATATAGCCATTGTGGTAAACCCACAAG
>Ga0080003_1000446_pt1 | contig 27769 bp, 25 predicted proteins | sample JossMetagenome_FD_69206 | JGI IMG/M metagenome (GOLD analysis project Ga0080003, IMG submission 69206) | Hot spring microbial communities from Joseph's Coat, Yellowstone National Park, USA - JC2_E (SPADES assembly) (version 2) | ecosystem: Environmental > Aquatic > Thermal springs > Hot (42-90C)...
GAGCAGGTCATTTTTTTTGCGAGGGGAGCAGGAAGCCGCGAGGACGGAGTGGAAAGGGCAGAGCGTGGGGGGGGGGGGGGGGGGGGGGGGGGGGAGTCGAATAATTGAGGCAGCAAGGGAGGGCGGCGCAATAGTGATGGGCGCGTATTACTTATCATCAATTAATTATCGCGAGGAGCATGGTTAGGCATGAACCTAGGCTTCACATTGCCCGCCGTAATTAATGGGGGAAGAGTGAATTTTTAAACGGCTTCTCTAGGTTCCCCTTTGATGAGTTGCGTTTTCTGCGATATAATTAATGGGAGGGCGCCTGGGTACGTGGTTTATGAGGATGAGGATGTCGTGGCTATCCTGGATAAGTACCCGGCCGCCGAGGGGCATATACTGGTAATGCCGAGGAGGCATCATGAGAATATCTATGAGTTGCCGGATGACTTGCTCTGCAAAGTAATTAAGGCAACCAAGAAGGTGGCTCTGGCCGTGAAGGAATCATTGGGCGCAACTGGAGTAAGGGTGCTTCAGAATAATGGGGCGAATGCCGGCCAAGTGGTTTTTCACATTCATTTCCATGTGATTCCATTTTATGGTAACTATAGATGGAACAAGCATGAATTGACCCCGGAGGAGGCGGAGAGAGTGGTTTCCAGGGTGAAGCCCATGCTCTCGAGAATGGGAGTGGGCAGCAATGCCGAAAAGCATTAAAAGGATGGGGCAAGGGCCATGAATGAGGGCCGGTAGTCTAGCCTGGAAGGATATCCGCCTTGCACGCGGGAGATCGTGGGTTCAAATCCCACCCGGTCCACCATAACTGTTACCCAGTCTAATTGGTGCTGGGTGGAGACTATATTAATTGCCCACCCAATCACAGTTAATGAGTTATTCCTATATTGAGGGCATGTTGCGGGGCGATATTGCTCCCTTCATGCGTCACATAAATGCGCAGCTGCATGTTGGATCTAGATGGGGGTCGGATTACGATGATGAATTAAGCAGGTTAGCTCCACGGCTCACCGCATTGATTGATGATGCTGCCGATGCTTACTGCGTAAATGGTAGGTCCGCCGGGGTAAGCGAATTCTTCTCGGGGAATGAGTGTTTCAGCGTAATTAGCGGGGAATTACGGGACATATTGTCTTCCCCACGCAATGACTCGTATTGGCAGAGGAGGACAATGATTGCTTTAATGCTTGTTTCGCGTGGGGAGAATCCTTTTTCATGTTAATGGAAATCTTTTTATATTCTTCTATAATCAATTAATTTCGTGGAGAGGTTACTGAGGCCTAAGGAGACTTGCCAGTTGCTCAGCATTTCATACTCAACGCTCCTACGATGGATCAGGGAGGGAAAAATGAGGGCAGTAATGACTGAGGGCGGGAAGTATAGGATACCCTACAGCGAGGTAAAGAAGTACCTGGAGAGGAGGGGAGAAGTAAGGGCGGTAATTTACGCAAGGGTCTCCTCGGCGGACCAAGAGGATCTGGAGAGGCAAATAAACTACCTAACCTCATACGCAACGGCGAAGGGCTACAAGGTAGTTGATGTGATAAAAGATGTCGCCAGCGGATTGAACACACAAAGAAAGGGACTACTAAAACTCTTCAAACTAGTTGAGGAAAGGAACATTGACGTCATATTAATAACCCATAAGGATAGGTTGACGCGATTCGGTTTTGAATACCTTGAAGAATTCTTCTCAACCATGGGTGTAAGGATTGAGGCGATTCTCGGAGAAGAACCCAAGGATGCCACACAAGAACTCGTGGAGGACTTGATTTCCATAATAACTTCGTTCACTGGAAAAATCTATGGGATTAGGAGCCACAAAAAGACACTCCTAGTTCAGGGCGTAAAAAAGCTGATGGGCGAGCTAAATGGATAGGGTAGTAAGATTAAGGGTTAAGGCCGATTACAACACGTACTCTGCACTCAAGGAGGTTGAGGAGGAGTACAAGGCAATACTGGAGGATGCTGTGAATTATGGGTTTGAGAGCGGAGCTAAATCCTTTATTAGGGTTAAGGCCGGGATTTACGGGGCTGAGAGGGAGAAGCATAAGGACTTACCGTCCCACTACATTTATACCGCATGTGAGGATGCAAGCGAGAGGCTGAAGAGCTTTCAAAAGTTGAGGAGGATGGGGAGGAATTACACTAATAAGCCGGAGATTAGGAGGATTACCGTCCATCTCGATGACCACTTGTGGAGGTTCAGCCTCAGTTGGGTTGAAATCTCCACAAAGAGGGGTAGGGTAAGGCTCTCCCCCATGTTTCCCAAAATCTTCTGGAGGCATTATAATGATGGTTGGAGGATGGCGAGCGAGGCTAGGTTTGGGCTGTTGAAGGGCAACGTCGTTGAGCTCTACATCATTTTCAAGAGGGATGAACCAAAGCCCTACGAGCCTGAGGGCTTAATCCCAGTTGACCTAAACGAGGACTCGGTGTCAGTTTTAATTGGAAATACGCCAGTCCTTTTGGAGACCAATACTAAGAGGATTACCCTGGGTTATGAGTATAGGAGGGAGGGGATTATGAGAGGCAAATCCACTAGGGATAGGGATGTGAGGAGGAAGTTGAGGAGGTTGAGGGAGGGGAACAAGAAGCTTGATGTTAGGAGGAAGTTGGCTAAGCTTATTGTTAAGGAGGCCCTTGAGACTGGGAGCGCCGTAGTTCTGGAGGACTTGCCGAAGAGGGCTCCGGAGCACATGGTTAGAAACATCAGAGATTCACAGCTTAGGTTGAGGATTTACCGCGCAGCCTTTGCCTCGATGAAGAGGACTATAATAGAAAAGGCTGGGGAGTGTGGTGTTCCAGTGATTTTGGTTAATCCTGCCTTTACGTCGAGCAAGTGCCCCATCCATGGGGCTATGATCAACTATCGACCCGATGGGGGCAATGCTCCGAGGGTTGGTAGGTGCCCCGTGGGCGGTGAGCTCTGGCATAGGGACGTGGTTTCGCTGTATAATTTGAGGAAAAGGGCTGGAGGTGGGAGCCTCGTGCCGTTGGGCTCGACGGGGACCCATGACCCGCCTATCATAGGGCTTGGTAGGTGGCTGAGGTCCAAGTCCCTACGCTCAATCGTGAATGAATATAAAATGAGCGAAATGAGAGCGTAGGGACAAACGGTTGGCGTGGCAACAATAATTGCCTTGCCCACTCAATTATTGGTGACTCTCCTGAGCTCCGCCACTAGGAGCGGCCTCCAGTTAAGGCTGGACACGGCTAATGCATTGGAGAGAATGGCCAACTTATTATCCGTGATTTATGCGGAGGCAATTGTTCACTTAATGGCGGAGGCAGCGGGTAGTTCAATGAATATATTCGTTCAATTAATGAGGGGCTACTGGATAAGCCGCGGCAAATGAGGGCTCCTCAATATTTACCTGTAGTGCTGAGGAGCCTAAGGAACCGCATTCATTGATTTGCATGTTATCGGTAACTACGGCAAGCAATTAATCGGCTTGTCCCCAAGTCTCTATATGTTGCTGATGCCCCTTTACATGCTTGCTGGATTAATGGTCCTGATCCACGTCTTCGGCTCATATTTGGGGTTCAGGGGACTAGCCGTGCCTAGGCGCATCGGAGTAATCATTTCGATATATGAGTCATTATTCTACTTCATTGTGCTGCTGGTCCTATATGGTTCACCCATCACCGCCTTATTAATTGTCTTCGCATTGATTCACTGGGCCGGGGCTTACGCATACATCAAGGGATACTTGGGCAAGCACTCATCTAGAACCAGGCTAAGGATGTATGGGCTCTATGAGGCTGTGGAGTTATCGTTCATACTCATTATCCTGCTTTACCTCTGAGAAATTGATCTAAATTGTCTGAAGAAGGAGAGACAATTAAAAACCCATAAATGCCAATAATTGGGGAATAAATTTTACCCATGAAACCTAAGGGCTTAATTATAAGATTATGTTGAGACCATAGAAGTTACACTTACCATGGATGAAAGAGACAGAATTGTTATTGCCTAAGGAATAGAAAAATTAAGACCAGAAAAATAAGGCTAAAAGCTGAGGAAAACAGAGTCATTTTGGAACCTATAAATCCTGTAAATTAAACGACAAACCTCGCCCTTTAGGGCCGGGGAGGGGTCAGTGAAGTAACGATTTATTTGGTTGTGTAATTATAGTTCTTGTAGTTTGCATTATTTTAATGATACTTAATGCTTATTAATATTTTACTTTGTTTAATTTCATATGGATCAATCATATAGGATCTCCGTGTTCAGGGCGGTGGAGGACTTGAAGTGGTCATCCGCTCATACTTGGTCCTTCATCGCCTTCTCAATGGGACTCCTCTTCGAGGCCTACCTGGTTGGAATAGCTCCAATAGCCACGACTTGGTTCACGCTGCCCAGCCAATTAACTGCATTGACATTGATTTGGCCATTTCTTTGGCTAATAGTTGGGTTAATAATAGTTGGGCCCCTCTCGGATAAGTTCGGCAGGAAGAGGCTCTTCCTATTAACCATGAGCATGTACGCGGTCGGCATATTGATATTCATTTCGGCAACAATGCTTATGCCAAGCTACTTATCGCTCCTAGTTTCCCTAGCCATTCTACTGGCGGCGGCCGGGGGAGAAATGAATGTCATATTAACCGATATGCATGAGGTCATGCCGCGGCGCCACAGGAGTAAAGCCGCCTTCTTCCTAATCAACTTCATTAATGTGGGGCTAATGCTGGTATCCATAATTAGCCTAAACACTCAATTAATTGGCCCCTATTACCAGAGGCTCGCCATAGGGGTCATAGGCATACTCATACTTTTCGTCTTGGTCATTAGCAGAATGAAGATGCCGGAATCCATTAGGTGGCTGGAGAAGCGGGGAATGATTGATAAAGCCATTGAGGAGGTCAGGAAGTATTACGGCGTGAGTCTGGATCCAAGTAATTTGCCGAAAATAGAGGAGCAAGTCAATGCAAGCATGAATCCGCCCCTCTGGTTCCGCTTCCTGGTAGCGACCGCATTGATGACCGCTAATGATCTGGGCTTTGGACTATTAGCCTACGAGTTAGGCCCCATATACTATAGCGCGCAGACGGCATTAATAATACTTGTTACCTCAGCGGCGGAATTCATAGGCGGCTTATTGGTGGCTCCATTCGCGGACAGGATAAGCAGGAAAATCATGCTCCTCGTTTCCACGGGCGGCTCAGCGATAACCACCTACATAATAATAGCGCTGATCGGGATCATAACGAGCAGCTTCTCCGCATTCATGATTCTGGACTTCGTGTTGAACATCTTCATTGGAATCCAGTACCTAACCATGGACACATTCAAGGGGGAACTATGGCCCACCAATAGGAGGGGGACATTCATTGGCTTGATCAGGCTAATATCCATAGGCTCCCTCATACCTGAAACGCTCTGGGCAGTGAATGCTCCATTAACTCAATTCCTGGCATTAAACTCTGGCGTGTGGACAATGGGGCTGCTGGCAGCCATAGCGTGGTACATGAAGGGAATAGAGACGGGAAAGGGAGTTAGCATAGCGATAACATCGGGAGAAGCGCCCGCCAAGACATAAACACAAATATAGCCATGCCCCCATTAACTCTACGCCTCATAATGAGTCGCTTAATTTTTAAAAATCCAATAAATCAGTGATGCATGGGTTCACGTTCATTAATGGCATTAACGGGCATAATTGCGGCCATAGTTGCCTGGGCAGTTATACTCATAAGCATATGGATTAATCCATGGTTCATATTCACCAGGAATGCATTCAGCGATCTCGGGGGTCCATCCGCTCGATACCCATGGATATATAATTATGGACTAATACTCACGGCGGCATTAGTGCTCATCTTCTCCATTCACTTAATCCAATACTCCAGAAATAAACTGGAGACCGTGGGTGCATCATTCATATCAATAGCGGCGCTCTTCCTCGCAATGATTGGCGTATTCCATGAAGGCACTTACCCCCACGTATTCGTATCAACATGGTTCTTCGCGCAATTCGACCTAGCAATAATAACCTGGGGCTTGGGTTCAGCCATGTCCGGCAATAAGGAGGGCTGGATAGAGCTCCTAATGGGCCTCGCTTCCCCAATCCCAGCAATCCTCATTAAGTGGCCATCCGCAGCAACCCTAGAGGCCTACGGCATAGCAATAATAGATGTATTCACGATAATAGTTACCTATAGAGAATATGCCTCGAGGCAATTATCCCAATAGGAACCCTAACTGTTTTGCCCGCGATGCCTTGGGATTGTTTTGATGGGTGGAGGGGGCGTAATTCCTTCTTAATTGCGTGTCCAATTAATGGTAACGTAAATATAAATATTGCGCAACGCCCAAACCCCCAATCAATGCCCTGAACCAATCCCCCTTACACTCCTATTGCCAATGATTAGGAAAATAATGGATATCGATAATGCCGTTGACCACATTACTGTGGTGAGTCCATATAGGTAACTCTGCGAAACCACGCTGAATGCTGCCAAGTAGTTCAGTGCCGCCGCGTACTAGTCAATATATGCATGGGCAAGTATGGTCAATACCATCGAGGAACCCTTGCATGGATCATAAAAGTGTAACTCGCCCCTGTTCGCTTCCACGAGTAGGGAGATCGAACAATAGGCGAGTAAAGAGGGGTGGGGGTCTTTGCCGAGAGAGGGGGATGCGCCTTTTTAACGGTAACTCACATTCTAATCGCTGGTCTTTGCACTATGGGATGCATCTAAATATAGCAATCTGTCAATGCGCGTCATGAGTAAAACTTGGCACGGCGTGGATAGGACGCTGTACGTCTGGTACCCAAGGATCGATTACGATAAGTGCACGGGCTGCGGTCTCTGTCTTCTCACCTGCGGCAATGACGTGTTCAGATGGTCGCGGGAGAAGAACTTACCAGTGGTGGCGAATCCCGGCAGCTGCGTAATGGGGTGCACCACTTGCGCGAAGCTTTGCCCAGAGGATGCGATATCGTTTCCCGATGATCCCAAGAAGTTCTTGAAATCGGTGGTGATGAAGGAAAAGGTTTTCTTCACGGTGAAAAAGGAGCTGAGGGATAGGCTCGACAAGTACCCCGATCACAGGGTGTCGATCGAAGACGTAGAGGCTTGGCAAAAGGCCAAGAGCGGTGGTGGAGATGACTAACGAGGCTGCCAAGCCGGACTTCAGTAAGTGGCACGGTATCGACCGCAAGACCATAAATTGGGGCCCGAAGATAGACGAGAGCAAATGCGTGGGTTGCGGCCTCTGCGTCGTTCAGTGTTCCGAAAGGAGGAACGTTTTCGGTTATGATGAGCAAAAGAGGAAGGCGGTGGTGCTTAATCCGGAGAACTGCATGGTTGGGTGCAACAACTGCCAAGTAGCCTGCCTTTGGGATGCCATAGCCTTCCCGGACGTCTCAGTGGTGAGGGCGCTGGGTAAGAAGCTCGTGGACTCGGGAAGGGCTAAGCAGGAACTGGAGGCCCGGCTCGGCAAGAGCCCCAATTTGATCATCGAGCTTCCTCCAGACAAAAAAGCCCGACGTCGGGTTGAACGCTGGGGAGTGGAAACGTAGGCGGTTAGCTGATCCCACAAATCCTCCAATTTCTTTTTGATAGAACGAACGACAAACCTCGCCCCTCATATTTAGGAAATTGACTAGAGGAGGATATCCTAAGGGAAATAGTCTTGGTTTTAAACCTTACCCCGCCCTTAAGGGCGGGTTTGTTGTTCGTTTTATTATGGAGGGATAAATAGACCTTAACAAGATCGACCCAATCACACAAGAGCCAGGAGGCGGCGTGTTTTCAATCCTAAGTTCGTCTCCGCATGAGTCCCCACGCCGCTAGGGCAATCAAGATAACTAGGATGGCGGCGATCGGCAAGTAATTGGGGTGCTGTGGAGCACTCGCATCCTCATACCATGCCGCAATGATTAGGGCAACCCTCCTCGCTAAGGCGGGATTATGAATTATGATGCCGATCTCCCTATTGCCGCTCAGCGACGTGGAGTCCAGATTGATTGAACCTATATATACGTACCCATTTATCGCTATTGCCTTGGCCGTTAAGCCGCCCAGTAAACGCGCGCCTAACTCCATTGATGCCGCCTGGTTCTCCCCATAATCATTGAGGACAACGTAGCGATGACCGTGGTTGAGCACGGCGCCGAATTCGCCGGAGGATGGATATAATTCCTCCATTGCCATGTACAGCGGGCCGGGCATATTGAGGAGTTCCCCAAGGCATTGCGCGGAGTTTATTGGGGACACTATTATGCCGGGGTAATCAAGGGCGATCGGTTTCCCCTCATAATCCTCGATTATAATGTTGGCGAGCTCATGAGCAACCGTGGAGTTATGTATCACCACATCAATCCCGAGGTCCCTCGTTAAGCCGTAGTAAGTGGGATTAATGCTGCCCAGCACCGCCGTCTCATTATCTATTATGAAGACCTTTGAGTGCGTGAAATCATAGCCATACATGAAGCGAACCCTGGCCCCCGATGAATTAAGCTCATTAATTATGGCGTCCTCACTGCTCGGCACGCCGCCATACACGTTCCCCGAGAGGACTATCATTACTTCAACGCCGCGCCTCGATGCATTGATCAATTCATTGGCGAGGGGCCAATAAGTGAACTCATAGGCCTCCACGTATATCGATGAATTGGCTGAGTTGATTAACCTAAGAAGGTAACTCGCATTGCTTGGCCCGATCAATAGGCTTAATTGATTGTCATTAATGGAGATGAAGCAATTGGATTGAGCGGCGGCAATTGAGGTGATCGCCGCCATCATTATCATAATGATGATTGGGATTATCTTCATAATTGATCAAGGATTAAGTTTTTCCATCCATGCACTTAACTATGCCGTTAATGGTGTCCTGCGCTATTCTCTTAATCATGGAATCCATGTCCACGAATCGAGCCATCATTGAGAATAATCGCCCCAACTCGGCCTCAGCCGCCCAATCAATTATCGATGAGTCCCCCGCCTGCCTCACGGATAGGTCAAGGGTTATTCCCAAGTTGCTTCCAACCGCCCTCCCCTTTATCAAGTACCTAATGCTTGACTCGAGCGGCATTACCTGTATCTCCGTGTTAGCTGTGACTCGCCTAAGCTCGGCTATGGGCACCTCATCCCCCAACTCAACCCTGAACACTACCTTTGCCTTCCCGCCCTCCACCGAGTAGGAAACCACGTTTGGTATACATGGAGCAACCCGCTCCAAGTCGAGGAGGAATTCCCTGACCTCGTTAATCGGCTTGCTCACGTTAAATGAGCCGCTGTACCTCAATGTGCTTGGCATGCGCATCACCACCCTAATCGGGCCCGCCCCTCGCGCGAGTACTCGCTCAGTATGGATGCGTATGCCGCTATTCTTCCGTACTCGTCATCGAGGCTATTGGCCAAGGCCCTAATCGTTGACCTAATGAAGGGGGATGCCTTCTCGGCATAAGCGTAGGGATCGCTGGGTAACTTATACTCCTTGGTTCTTGATGGCTTGCTTGACCCAAGCATGCCGGCAACCACGTCGCCCACCATTTCCCCCACTAATCTACCCGTCGTGAATTTCCCGCCTATTATGGACACCATGTTGCTGGGGCTCTCATGCCTCACCACGGCGAAGTCCCTCGTTGCTTCCCGTGCATCGACGCCCTTCATCTTGATTAATGGCCTCACCGCCGCATATGATCTAAGAACCTTGGTTCTCTCGATGGCCGGAATCATGGCCGCCGCCTCCCTAGTTATTAGGCCCACATCCTCATCGCTTATCTCAACATTATCGGGGTCCTCCACTATGAGCGCCGTTGTTCCAGCTATTGAGCGGGCGCCATATGGTAGAACGATATCCCCATCGCTGGGGGGCCTCAACCTATTTATTACTCTATGATTGAGGAGCCTCTCGTACACGACCATGACGCCCATGGTTGCCATCACGTCGACGCTTATGCCGGCCATAGATGCAATGCGGGAAGCCCATGGACCCGCGGCATTAATCACGATCCTAGCCCCAATCCTCTTGGTTTCCCCGCTCACGTTATCCCTCACAACTAGTTCAGTCACGGCGTCGCCGGCCACGTTGATGCCGATTACCTCCGCGTCCTGAATTATCAATGCGCCCTCATCATGGGCAGCCATGGCCACGCCACTCATGAGTTCCCTAGCCTTAACCACCTTATCGGGAACGCTTATCACTAGCTTGGCTTGGGGGGATAGGAAGGGCTCCTCCCTCAGCACCTCGCCCACGTTCTCCTCCCTATAATTAATGCCGGTCGCCCTGAGGGCCCTAGTGAATTCATCCACATAATTAAGGTCCTCCTCGCTTATCGCAACGAAGAGCCCCCCGGTATTTATGACGTGGCTAGGCGCTATTTTGCTGAGGGTCTCATTCTCCCTTATGCACTCCATGGCCGCCTTGGGATCGGAGACAGCGTACCTAGCCCCACTGTGTAGGAGGCCATGCATTCTATCGCTGGTGCCGCCCCCAATTGCCCCTCGCTCCAGTAGTGCGACGCTGAATCCGCGCAGCGATAAGTCCAGGGCAGTGAATAATCCATTGATTCCACCCCCTATGATTACGGCATCTAGATTACTTGCTTCGCTTCTCATTTCGCAATGCTCTGGTGACCAGTATTTATGTATTAAATATTGGGCATCGCGCAATAACTTAAAACTAAATGCCTGGGCATTGCTTCGATGAGGATAACCCAATTATTGCCCCTCTGGTTCCTCCTGTTCACAATAGGGTTTGGATGGTTCCTCCTGGCCCCCCTTGTCCCAGCACTATCATCCATATTCAACATAAGCATAGGCGCCGTCATATTCATGATCTCCGAGTACGGCTTAACGATGGTTATTCTAGGCATATTGGCGGGCTGGTTATCGGCTAGGCTAACAATACGGCGAGTCCTAATCACATCAGCCGCACTCTCAATGATTGGATTAATGGGTAGGGCCTTTGCCGGCAATTACTCCTCGTTCCTACTGCTACAAACAGTGGCGGCAGCGGCTTATCCATTATCCCTAGCCCCAATAGGGGCCGTGGCCCAGGCGGTCTACAGCGAGCGGAGCCACACAATAGTGGGGGCAAGCGTTGGCATCCTCTTCCTCGGGATGGCTATGGGCTCCCTCCTGGGTCCCCACATGTTCCTGGCCTGGGGACTACGCGGCTCTCTATACGTCTCCGGCGCATTATCCATAATTGCCCTTGCATGGATGATCATGGGTTCAAGGAATTACCCGGCCAAGTACAGCAGATCATTAAGAGGCGTGTTCCAGGTGGGTATGCTGAAGAATTGGTACATTGGATTCACGGTGGCCTCCTTATCAGTCATGTTCAGCTCAATAGCAAGCACGATGCTTGCCCATAATGGCTTACCCATAAGCGATGCGTTAACGTATGGCGGCGAGTTCGGGGGCTTGGCGTTCCTCGGCTCAGCCCTGGGCGCAATAATTCTGCCGACGCTCTTTGAGTACATAAATAAGGTGAGGCTAGGCCTAGTGCTGACTAGCCTCCTCTCCCTCGCGTCAGCCGCATTGCTTAGCTACTACCTGGCATACACGGCCCAAGTGCTGCTCCTCTCAATTCTATTCTTCATATTCGGCTTCGTCGGCAACGCGTTCTGGTCAATGGCGCTCGCATCAGTTACAAGCTACGTTAAGGACCCGGCCAGGGCCGGCCTCGCCACATCAATGTACAGCGTAGCCACTAACCTAGGCGTCACGTTCATACCGTCGCTCCTCGGCTCAATGTTTCCCACGCATCAATTCATTTCCATAACGATAGTATCAACCATGATGCTTCTGGCACTCGTTGCATCTATATTCCTGAAAACGGACTAACGATTCGAATTTTCCCTCCAAAGAACCCCAACCGATATCCTCTCCGCCATGAGGGGCTCCCTCCGGAGCGGTTTATTGGCATCGCCAAGAGATATCCAGAAAAAATACTGATTCTTGGGCGAGGCTTTTCGCTCCCTAATCTATATAGATTAATTGATTGTGAAGGGTGCTCTCTAACTGGAAAACGTGGTCGGCCCCCGTAATTGAAGCGAAGTCTTGGAATCGGGGCATGATGCGTCCCTACTATCTGACTGAACATTATGATAAAACGAACGGCAAACTCGCCCCTTTAGGGCGGGGAGGAAGTCAGAAAATTCACATGGGTACAAAGAGGTAGATTTCAATTCTTTTATAGATTCTGCCAGGTAGCCGAGTATTTATTGAAAAATTTGCCTAATCTAGAGTTTCAATTCTTTTGTAGATTCTGCGCAAAGGAATATATTGTCTTGCTTGATTCATTACCTATCTGTTTCAATTCTTTTGTAGATTCTGCAGGAGGAGTTATTTAATCATAAAATAACGTTTAGCCGTGAGTTTCAATTCTTTTATAGATTCTACATGGTAAAGAGAGCACAACTGCTTGGAAACGCCTAAGGTTTCAATTCTTTTGTAGATTCTACAAGAGATTGATAATTTTAATGATCGATATACAGTCGTAGATGTTTCAATTCTTTTGTAGATTCTACAGCAAGTCAGTTCAACCATGGCAATCACAAATGGAATACTGTTTCAATTCTTTTGTAGATTCTACCGGTTATTACTCAATATCATGTGAGACCGCTAACGGGTTTCAATTCTTTTGTAGATTCTACATTGAGGAATTGTATCACTCATCCCGCAATTCATACCCTGGTTTCAATTCTTTTGTAGATTCTACTCCAAAAATCTTTAATTTTCCAATTATTTTTTGATTTTATCCAAGTTTCAATTCTTTTGTAGATTCTACCAAGCTAGTGGTAATCAGTTATACCAGAATCTATTTGTTTCAATTCTTTTGTAGATTCTACAAGAGAATCGATGAAATTCGCAGCACTGGATTAACGCTTTAGTTTCAATTCTTTTGTAGATTCTACAAGAACGTAAGGCTCGTGGGGATGATACGGTGACTGAATTAGATGTTTCAATTCTTTTGTAGATTCTACGTGACTCCCCCACGTTTAAAATCAAGATCCTTTTTTGGTTTCAATTCTTTTGTAGATTCTACAACTGGAGGAGTTAACCCGCATATGGTTCGACCCCATTACGTTTCAATTCTTTTGTAGATTCTACAACACGGAGAAACCACAAAACACGGAGGAAACACAAATAGGTTTCAATTCTTTTGTAGATTCTACAGTAGCTGCACCACAAGTACCAATAACTGAGGTATGGAGTATCGTGTTTCAATTCTTTTGTAGATTCTACTGGTGGGTTGTCCATTATCGAGGGCAATACGTGTATTGATGTTTCAATTCTTTTGTAGATTCTACGCGTGATAGTGCTCGAAGTAAATGATAGGCATGGTAATGTGTTTCAATTCTTTTGTAGATTCTACAAGCCAGCTAAGACAGGTCAGGGTGCTAATTCTATGGTTTCAATTCTTTTGTAGATTCTACTTGATTTCATAAGCAATAACTATGACCTTGTTGGTCTGTGTTTCAATTCTTTTGTAGATTCTACTAGGGACTGCTGTGATGAATATTGCACATACTTCCGAATGTTTCAATTCTTTTGTAGATTCTACATACCAATTCCGTTCCATCCAGATCCGATGCTGAACACGGTTGGTTTCAATTCTTTTGTAGATTCTACCCAACGCAATTGTGAAAGACGCACATATTAGAAAACAAATGTTTCAATTCTTTTGTAGATTCTACCTCGATTCGTGATTGGACGATAGACTGCGTGAATTACGTTTCAAGTTTCAATTCTTTTGTAGATTCTACACAGTATAATCTTTATGCGTTGGTTCAATGCATTGCCCATCGTTTCAATTCTTTTGTAGATTCTACCGATGTGACACACTATGATTTTCATATAGCGCCGGGCTAGTTTCAATTCTTTTGTAGATTCTACGAGAACAGCGACTATCTATTTGCTTTGCTGGAATACGATTTGTTTCAATTCTTTTGTAGATTCTACGGGCTACCCATTACTGAGTAACCAAGCGCTCGCCCGCGTTTCAATTCTTTTGTAGATTCTACTGGAGGAGACCGATGAATTAGGGGATGAAATAGTGGGTTTCAATTCTTTTGTAGATTCTACATTAACGGCCTCCTGAATGCATGCCGTTGGTGAATCCTGGCGTTTCAATTCTTTTGTAGATTCTACTCCCCGGGCGGCGTGTTGAAGTACATCTCCAACCCACGATACGTTTCAATTCTTTTGTAGATTCTACTTTTTTGATAAGTTGTTTGTGGAAATTAGCGCTATTAAAATGTTTCAATTCTTTTGTAGATTCTACTGAAAACTTATATACTTGCTTTATATTTAAGTATTGCGCTTCTGTTTTTTCCCAAGTGGGTTGCCTAGCCGCGCCTTGGGAAAACCCCGCGGGGCGCGGAAAAGCATGGAAAAATTTCCCAAGACAAAATAGAACGAATGACTTGATCGAATGGGAGGGGCCAGAATGCCATTATGTAATTAATTGAAGTTAATAGTTATTGTTCTCCTGAGGCCCCAGATTTATAATTGAGCAGCTCCGCGCCAAGGCATGGGGATGTACGTATTGGCCATTGATCAGGGAACAAGCAGTACAAGGGCCAGCATAATAGATTCTGAGGGGAACATGATTGGGTGGAGCAGTAGGGAGCATTCCCAAATATATCCGCGGCCTTCATGGGTTGAGCATGATCCCCTGGAGATCTGGAGCAACGTTAAGATAACGATCAAGGAAGCAATTACGAACAGCGGAATAGATCCCAAGCAATTAGCCGCGATAGGCGTCACGAATCAAAGGGAAACAATAGTGGCCTGGAGCCCCATAACAGGATTACCGCTTCACAACGCGATAGTTTGGCAGGATAAGCGCACGACTAGACTAGTTGAGTCGCTGCCTCGCAATGATATAATCAGTAAGACGGGGCTAGTGCCGGACTCATACTTTAGTGGACCAAAGATACAGTGGCTGCTGAGCAACGTGCCTGGGCTACGTGATAAGGCGCGGAGGGGCGAGGCATTGTTTGGGACAATCGATTCATGGATAACGTGGAACTTGACGAGGGGCGGCAGGGAATTAATTAATGCGAGGGGCGGCGCGCACGTCACGGATTACAGCAATGCCTCCAGGACTATGTTGTTCAATATACGCCTGCTTGATTGGGATCCCGAGCTGCTCGAGGTCATGGGATCAATTGATTCGGATTCACTGCCTCTCCCCTTGCCCAGCAGTCATTACTTGTTTGGATACACGGGGCCCGATGTGACTAAGTTAATTGGAGCCGAGGTGCCTGTCACAGGGATGGTGGGCGATCAACAAGCCGCTTTATTTGGGCAAGCTGGATTTAGGCGGGGAAGCATTAAGGCAACATATGGAACCGGCACATTCATTTTAATGAATACTGGGGAGGACATCATGGAGCCTAAGAATGGATTACTATCCACGATCTTCTACTCCACTCAGCGGGGATCAGCCGTGTATGCATTGGAGGGAAGCATATTGATCGGGGGAGCAGCGATTCGTTGGGTTATTGATGCAGGCATCGCTAAGTCAATCCGTGAAGTGGAGGAGTTAGCGGGGCAGGTGAGCGGGAATGGGGGAGTCTACTTCGTGCCGGCGCTAAGCGGTTTAGGGGCGCCGTACTGGGATCAATACGCGAGGGGAACCATAATTGGATTAACGAGGAGCAGCGACGCGAGGTACTTGGCTAGGGCCGCGCTGGAGGCCGTGGCGTACATGGCGAGGGATGTTCTTGAATCATTTAGATCCGTGGCTGGAATTAATTGGGATGAGTTAAGGGTTGATGGAGGCGCCTCCAGGAATAACTTATTGATGCAATTCCAAGCCGATATAACTGGCCTAAGAGTGGTGAGACCCATCAACACGGAGACGACTTCGCTTGGCGCCGCGTACCTCGCTGGATTAGCGGCTGGGCTATGGAGGGACTTAAGCGATGTGGCTGGGCTATGGAGGCCCGAGGCCGTGTTCATTCCAAGAATGCCGCTCACTGAGAGGGAGCAATTATATGGGGCCTGGAAGGCGGCCGTGGCGAGAGCCATGGGTTGGGCCCGGGAGACTCCTTGGGCCTTGTCAAATAATGAATCATGAAAATACCTATTTTTTAGGCCTTATATAGATATATATAATGTTTGTATGGTAAAAAGACAATACTTATAAGCATGTATTTTCCCCGTGAACCGTATGAGTAATCAGACTCACTACCCCAGTAGAGCCACGTATACCGTGGTTTCCGCGCTTGGGTACCTGCTAGATGGTTATGACCTCAGCGTAATAAGCGTCTTCACATTCTCGCTAATAAAGTTCAAGTTCTTCCAGTACAATAGCTTTGAGTTGGCCTTCGTTACTGGAGCAGCATTGCTTGGCGCAATGTTCGGCGCATTGGTGTTCGGCCACTTCTCTGACAGATTGGGCAGGAGGTACCTATACACGTTTGACTTGATCTTCTTCGTGGTATTCGCCGCCCTCAGCGCTGTATCCACCAACATAATTCAAATGATTATTTACAGGTTCTTCGTTGGGTGGGGAGTTGGCGCCGACTACGCACTGAGCCCCGTCTACGCCACGGAGATGTACCCCACTGGAAAGAGGGGCATGGGATACGGCTGGGTCTACACGTTCTGGAGCGTGGGCGCATTCATAGCATTCATGCTTGGCTACATCTTCTACCTGATTGACCCAATATATGGCTGGAGGTGGGCATTAGGAATAGGCGCAGTCATTGCCTTAATCACGATAGTGATGAGGAGCCGCATGCCGGAATCAAGCCGCTGGAGAGTCGCGGTGAAGCCTAATGAGGAGGCCATAGCAGAGGCCAAGAATTTATCGCACGCCACTGGCATGCGTGAGGAGGACATAGATAAGCTTGTGGATACCGAGAACAGGAAATTATCACACGTGAGGCCCGGATCCTTCCTGGAGCTATTCAGGGGCGAGTACCTCAAGAGAACGGCGGTGGTTTGGGTGCAGTGGATCCTCTATGATATTGGATCCTATGGATTCGGCCTTTACGCTCCATCTATAATCTCAATGCTCGGCTTCACGGGCGCCTCCTCCATATTAATGTCGGCCCTGCTATATATACCGGGCGCATTGGGCGCAATGGGCGCCGCATTCCTAAATGATAGGTGGGGCCGCCGCCTCCTGCAATTGCTCGGCTTCGGCTTCGCCACGCTGGGAATGGTTCTCGTGGCGCTTGGCGCCTTAATAGGCGGCTTAGTGGCCATGGTTATAGGAACAATAGGATTAATACTTTGGTACGGCATGGGGAACCTGGGTCCCGGGAACACCATGGGTCTCTACGCCATAGAATTATTCCCCACGAAGCTTAGATCCACCTCAATGGGCGGCGCCACGGCAATAACTAGGCTAGTGTCATTCTTCAGCGCATTCGAGTTCCCATACATAGCATTAACCCTAGGGAAATTAACGTTCTTCGAGTTCCTTGCGGCAATAACTGCGGCAGCCTTCGTATTCACCATATTCTTCACTCCGGAGACCAAGGGAATATCGCTTGAGGAAATATCCGTGGCCAAGTACGAGGGGCCAAGCCTGAGACCAAGGCTTAAGTTGGAGACGGAGAGGAAAGAGGAAGAAGAAACAAAATAATTATAAACAAAGATAGGTAAAAATGTTTATTTCATCTTCTTGCGCTTTTAGTTATGGTTATAAAACGAACGACAAACCTCGCCAAATGGCGGGGTAAAAGCTTAAAAACTTCTTACTATTCCTCTTTAGGATGCCCTCTCCCGGTCAATTTTCAAAGAATGGGGGGCGGGGGCCGACTTCCCCCGCAATACCGGGAGAAGGCAACAAAGAAATTAAACACAGTAACAAGAGGACTAACGTGGTTCGCCTCCTACCAAACGGGTTTCAAGAAAGAAAACTCAGAAGGCTGGCGAACATCTCTGCTAAGCTCTTCAACGAGTTGAATTATGAGAGGAGGCAGCAATTCTTCCACGGTGAAAAAGTGGATTTCGAGGGAACGTGGGATAAATGCTACGAGAAGCATAAGGAAGAATTGGGGGTCAACGCGCAAGCGGTTATGCAGAAGAATAATGAGGCGTGGAACTCATTCTTCTCCCTATTGAGGTTGAGGAAGGAGAACAAATTACCGCCCCACATGAAGCACGTTTCGCCGCCGAAGTATTGGAAGGATAAGGAGGCTGGAGGGAGGAAGCTAATACTAGTCGTGAGGGAAGATAATTACGTAGTGGATGAGCTGAATCATAAGCTAATCCTCAAGTACTTCAAGGTGGAAATTAGATTCACGGGTAGGTTGAGGTGGCTTGGAAAACAAGGCAGGCTCTAGATTTACTATGATGAGGTTGGAAATGCTTGGTTCGCCTCAATCCCCGTGGAGGTTGGCGTCAAGGAAACTAGGAGGGGAAGGAGGAGTAAGCATATTGTGAGGAGTGAGAGGAAGGTCATTCAAGTTAAGTCACCGAAGGGGAGCAAAATGGCCTCAATAGACTTGGGCATTAATGTCTTGGCGAGCGTGGTGATCGATGATGGTACGTGGCTTCTTTATAAGGGGGTTAGGACTAAGGAGGACTACTTCGACTTCGGGAAGAGGATAGCTGAGGCACAATCCTTGTCAGACAAGATGAAGAACATTGAGGAGTATGAGGCGTATTATGAGCTTAATAGGGAGGGGAGGAGGCTATTCAAGAAACTAACTAGGAGACTTCTCCACTTGTATAGGAACTTCGCCTCCCACCTTATGAGGGAGTTGCATGAACGAGGCATATCCATAATCTACTTGGGGTACCCCCTCAATATCGCTCAGGATAAGGGCAATAAGTTCACGGTGAACATGTGGTCTTACCGTGAGTTGATGAATATCATAGAACTGAAGGCTCAAGAATACGGTATGAGGGTGTTTGAGGTCATTGAGTATAATACGTCCAAGTACTGTGCTTATCATGGTGTTGAGGTTGAGAGGGGGCCGAGGGGAGTAGTTAATTGTCCCTTGGGCCATAAACTGCACAGCGACTTGAATGGCGCATTGAATATCTTGAAGAAGGCTACCGGCATAACGATCTCAACGATAAAGAAGCCTTTGTCGTTTATCGTGGATCATAATCGAGTAGCGCCCGTGAAAGGGGCGTAACCCTCTAGACCTCGGGGAGCCCTCGCCCTAAAGGCGGGGAGGAGGTCAGGTTTTCATCACTAAGCATAAATACTCTATTAATATTTTTAGCACACGTAATATTTTTAGCACACGGCACCACTTATTGGAATGCAATAATTATGAAAACGGTAAAAATCATTAATGCATGGTCATAATGTTATCCTACCCACGGTCAATACCACATATTAATGTCTATGATCTATAGCTTAGTGACAATACGGTGTTCATCTTCTGTAAAATATAGAAATAAAACTTAAAAGTCTATTATATTATGTAAATTAAGCAATATGAGTAATCCTAAGGAAGCCAGAGGAAGGGATTATATTGCCTTAGGGGTTTCGGTCTTGGTTTTAATTATTCTATTGCTCCTGCCTCTATACGTTACACCTATTGGAATTTTATTTAATGCCGCCAATCCATATGACGGCATTTACGGATACTCGTTAAATGCAATCGTCCCAAAGCATGAGGTATTGAATATAAAGGGTTTATACGCGCCGGTCACTGTAACTATCGACAAATACGGGGTTTACCATATATATGCCAGTAATCTACATGACCTCTTCCTGGCGTTCGGTTTTATACAGGCGGAGAATAGGCTGTTTCAACTAGACTTAATGAGGAGAGCTGCAATGGGTAACCTATCTGCCATACTTGGCCCATCGTATAAGTCATATGATCTATTTCAGTTAAAGATTGGAAATTTAATAACCGCAGAGAAGGATTGGAACGAAACTCTTATGATGGCAGAGACGAACCAAATGGCAAATCAAACTGCCATGATGCTTCAGGCGTATTCGCAAGGGGTTAATGATTATATATCCTATGCGGAAAATCATCACGAGTTACCATTTGAGTTTATTCTCTTAAACTATCGTCCTCAACCTTGGACACCAGTAGATACATTTCTTATTCAACAGTACATGGCAGAGAGCTTAGAATTTAGCGATGATGCACTAATTCTTTCTTTAATGTATTATAAGATGGGAAACTTAACAAATGAATTAATTCAGCCATTTTCTCCTATACCTCAAGTGTACTATGCAGGTTATAACGGTAGTCCTAACGAAACTATAGTGAAGGAAATTGAGAATATATGGCCAATTAACTCTACTATTGCCCAGTTGGCATATCAATTGTATAATGAGTGGGATCCCCCCTTTATTAATAGCCATCCCCAGGGACACAGCAATGAATGGGTTGTGTCAGGAAATAAGACGTCAACGGGTTATCCTATATTAGTAGGGGGACCAGTGCTCGGTTTTTCTTTACCCTTTATTTGGTTTGAGGCACAACTGACAGCGCCAGGATTCGATGTATTTGGTGTGTTTCTACCCGGAGATTCTGTACCAGTAATAGGTTTCAATGAACATATCGCATGGACTTTGACCGATGTACAGGCAATCTCGTGGGGTACATATTTCTTCGTTCAAACCGTTAATAATACTGATTACTATTTTAATGGAACTTGGCATCCAATTATACATTATTACGTTAATGGTGTCGAATTAAACTGGACTAACTGGGGGCCAATAATGATAGAAAGAAACGGCATAGCCCTAGTCATGGACTGGTTAGCTAATAGTTACAGTAATGATCTTGGAGTCCTTCTATCCATATCGCAAGCTTCTAATTGGACGCAATTTTATAACGCCCTTAGGAATTGGCATGCACCATACCAAAACTTCGCGTTTGCGGACGTTAATAAAGATATAGGAGACGTATCAGCTGGTATATATCCAATATTTACAATGTATAATGGTAGCTTACCATATAGTCCAGATGCCATAATGCCCGGTAATGGACAAGAGATTATAGAAGGATATATATCATATCAGCAGATACCCCATGTATTTAATCCTCCAAGTGGCATAATAGTTAGCTCAAATCAAAGACAAGTTGGGCCTTCTTATCCATATTGGTATGGAAATACAATGAGCTTTTCTCCTGGGACAAGAGCGTGGGTTGTGTATGATTACTTATCCCACCACAATAACATTAGTATCCAAGACATGATGAACCTACAATGGAATGAAACGGACTTAGCTGCAGTTTGGTCAATGCCCACCATAATTAAGGCGTTAGAAAACTCATCTAATCCATATGTAAAAACTGCCCTAAATTATTTGAAAAACTGGAACTATGTGATGAGTCCTGATTCAAAGGCTGCCACAATATGGTTTTACATTTATTCAGAAACTTATTTCAATGTATTCTATGAGCTATTTAATGAGACCGGCTTTTGGCCTGAATTTGAAAACATAAGACCGGGGCCTGCAGGTGGTTCATGGCCCAATACATTTGGACTTCCATCGTTAGATGAAGATTTAATTCATATTTTATCAACAGGTAACGGCACGCCTATATTTAACGGTAGTGTGGACTCGTTAATAATTAACTCGACGATAAGCTCCATGAAGCTTCTTGAAACATATTATCCGAACGGGAATTACACGTGGGCTAACTTTTATGGATTTTATTGGCCCAGTCTGACTGGTGCCAACGCATTAAGCGTGGGGCCCTTAAGCGGATTGGGTGGAGACTACTTCACACTTAATGATCAGAGTGGGGGTGGAGGAGGTCCGTTACCAACATCTCCAGGTCAAGGAGGGCAAAGCTGGACCTTCATTGCGAACTTAGCTAATCTCAGTAATTCATACGGTGTGTTTCCAGGGGGTCAAAGTGAGAACCCTGCCAGTCCATTTTATGATAATTACATCCCAATATGGATAAAGGGAGAGTACTTACCGCTGACCTTCACCACCAACATCACTCGTCAAAACATGATTGCAGAAATAATTCTAAAACCCGGTGGGTGATGTGCATGAGGGACTTCCTTAGATACTCAATAGTTTTCCTGATTACCTTAGCCCTATCATACGCCCTACTATATACTGGAATATGGGCATTAACTACCATTGCTGGTCTAGTAGCAACTGTCGCATTCAGTAGAGAATACTCGAAAGCCGCGATTTCGTCATTCATTGGTGGGATAACCTCGTCAGGGTTATTCCTATACCTTAATTATGCCGCATTGGGGGGCCCAGTGCTAGAAGTAACCTATTACGCTGGGGCGGTTGCCGGTATACCAGGATACACCTTTTTACTACTTACATTTCTCCTAACGGGCATCTATTGCATGATAGGTTCAATAATAGGAGTATTCGCAAGGAAAATAATACGCAAACATTAATAGGACTTATCTTAAATGACTTAAAATAAAACATTATTTATTTTTACTTATTAAAAACACTAAAAACTTATTGCAGATTATACAAAGCCTTCATTAAGTTTAAGAAAGGTTAATATCATGAAAAACGGCGAGTTCGTACGCAAAGAACTTCAGGATATCATAAGTAGGCTCAGTTAATTGGTTCATTATGTTAAATCATATTGCTAATGTTTATTTATTAGTTGGATGTTTTTGTTTTAATGTGTGATATTGTTGTTGCTACACCTAAGGCTACTAAGGATCGCGTTATGATTTTTGCTAAGAATAGTGATAGGGATCCTAATGAGGCACAAATTATTGAGTATATACCTAGGTTAAAGCATGAGGAGGGATATGTGAAGACTACCTATATTGAGTTTCCGCAGGTTAGGGAGACATACGCAATCCTGATTTCAAGGCCTTGGTGGATTTGGGGTGCTGAGATGGGGGTTAATGAATTTGGTCTTGCGATTGGTAATACTGCCGTCTTTACTAGGGAGGGAGTGCCGATGAAGGGGTTGTTGGGTATGGACATTATTAGGCTGGCTCTTGAGAGGACGAGTAATGCTAAGGATGCGCTCAATTTTATTATCAAGGTTATTGAGGAGTATGGGCAGGGTGGTAATGCTAGCTATGAACATAAAATGCTGTATAGTAATTCCTTCGTAATTGCTGATCCAGAGGATGCTTGGGTTCTCGAAACAGCTGGTAAGTATTGGGTTGCTAAGAGGGTTGATACCACCTATTCAATATCAAACACGTTAACTATTGAGAATGACTGGGATTTGGCATCGGACGATGTGATTAGGCTCTCGAGAAGGAGGGGTTTCGGTTTTGCTAGGTATTTCTCGGATAAGCTATATACGTACTTCGCCCACGGTAGGGATAGGAGGGAATTCACATACAATGCCCTCAGGTCTAAAGAGGGTTACGTAACCCCCGAATACATAATGAGCATACTAAGGAGCCACTCCACAGGGGCATATTATCCATGGAGAGGTTCCATGAAGGATGTGTGTATGCATTATGGAGGTTACCTAAGACCTACACAAACCGCGTCCTCACAAGCATCCATACTTAGGCGCAATGGTTTAAGTATTCATTGGTTCACTGGGACCTCATTACCATGCCTAAGCATGTTTAAACCCCTTTATGTATCTGATGGGTTCGGTGAATTACTTAGGCAAGTAATGGGTGAACAACCAACGAATAAATATAACCCAGGCAATTACTGGTGGTTTGCGGAGTATGTTCATAGAAAACTGGTTCTAAGTTATGGGAGTGAGGTCATGGTTAAGTATGTTGAAGAGTTAAGAGGCATTGAGAATAACATCATGAGAGGGGTTGAGGATGTTAAAGGCATAAGTGGCCTGCTAGATATAAGTAGGCGTGCATTTATGGGGGAGAGGCAGTTATTGCGAAGACTATTTGACGCAACTACACCGAGAAAAACACCTATAACATACATACGACCTATAATGAATATAAATAAGCATGCGGAGTTAAGTATGTAAAATATATAAATGTGTTTAAATAATATAATAAAAAGTTTTAAAAAAGTTATAATAAAAACTTTGTTGTGAGTGGCCGTTACATTGTTCTAGGTGGTGCTGGCGATATGGGTAGCGCCGTTGTTAGAGATTTATATTTAAGCAATGTTGATGAGGTAATAATAGCGGACATAAATTACGACGCAGCTAATAAATTGGCGTTAGAGTTGAAGGGTCAAGGTAAATCCTCCACTAATGTCTCTGCGGTTAAGGTTGACATTAATGATGGGGAGACTTTAGTAAAAATTATTCGAGATGCTGATATCGTAATAAATACGGTAGGTCCGTTTTACAAGTACGAAAAACCAGTAATAGATGCTGTTTTAAGTGTGGGTAAGGATTATGTGGATATAAATGATGATTATGATTCAACGATTGAAATAATGAATATGGCTGATAGGGTTAGAGATAGCAATTCTAGGGTGTTGATAGGTATGGGTTGGACGCCAGGTATTACTAATGTGTGCGCCCACGCGGGCTATGATTATCTAGATGAGACTAGAGAGGTTAATATAGCGTGGGTGGGTAGTGCGGCCGATGCGATGGGCTTAGCCGTAATACTGCATGTGCTTCATGCAATAACTGGTAATGTACCTATGTACATAAATAGTGAGTTAACCTATGTACCTGCTCTACAATCAGAGTTAGCAATAGAGTTTCCAGACCCTATTGGTAAGGTTAGGGTTTTCTATACAGGTCATCCGGAACCCATAACTATACCTAAGTATTTAAGAAATGTGAGGGGTGTGGTTGTACGTGGAGGATTAATACCTGACTGGCAAAATACTTTACTTAGGCAATTGGCACTCATTGGGCTTACTGAGGAAAGGATCGTGGATGTTCAAGGGGTTAAGATATCCGCAAGGGAGTTCTTAGCGCACTTCGTTCACCAGACATATGAGCAATTTAGGTCGGGAGGCGTTGAGGCATCGGGTTTTTGGGTCGAGGTTAAGGGTACCAAGGGTGGTAAGGAGGCCATAATACGATATAGTGGTGCTGATAGAATGTTTAAACTCACAGGTTGGTCAGCAAGCATTGGTGCCCAGTTTCTCGTTAAAAATAGAAGCAATGTAAACCCTGGATTATACGCACCTGAAGGTGTTATTGACCCTGCATGGTTCCTCAATGAATTAGGAGGGAGGGGGATAAGTGTTAGAAGGGAGGTTACGGTGATTGAGGATTGATTATGAGGTCGAAACAATTGATATATGGCACCCGGGATTTTCTTAATGAGTTAAAGGATATTTTAAATTCTGATGTAAGGTTTCGGGAACTCGGTAAGGGCGTATATACGGCCACCGAGCTCATAATCCTTAAGGACTTAGGCATTGGTGTTTGGCAGTACACGGTGGATGGCGAGATTAAGGAATTGAGATTAATACCAAAGAACCAGCTAAAAACCCTTGAAGGCAATGCCGAAATCATATACTATATCGAGAATTATGATGTTATGATTAGGATGTGCAATGGTGAAGATAGTTTCGTAGGGATGGTTATCGATGGTTCAATAGACGTTAAAGGAGACATGAGAAAGTTGAAGAGAATTCAGGCACCAAGTGAAAGGATGGAAACAATAATGAGAAACCTATGTAAGCAAGCGATCATATTAACCAGGGAACAATACATAAGGTTTCTTGCAGAACATAATTACATGTAGGGTGATGTTAAATGGCATGTGATGAGCTTGAGAGAGTGCTTCATGCATTCTCCGAAAGATACAATAATAATGAGAAGCTACAAAAGATGCTTAGGAAGTGGAGTGTTGATTTATTGGTATGGTGTAAGGATACGGATAATGGCTTTCTCATTAATGTGAATAATGGTAGAGTCGTTTCGATAATGAGGACTGAGGATTCCACCACTGGCAGAGTTAAGGTGGTTGGCGAATCGGCGATACTGATGGAAATATTTAATGGATTGAAAAATCCATCTCATCTATACCTAGATGGCATAATCGAGGTTTATGGACCAGAACGCGATCAAATAATACTTGATGCAATAGTAGAGGAGTTGTGGGGTAGGTAATATGTCGTTGAAGAGGGCACTTAAGTTTAGTAGGCTGGTTGCGGTTACCATGGGCACGCCTTTAGCCTCCTCAGTATTCCCTAGTTTAATGCTTCTGGACTTAGCAGCTGGTTCCTTAATAAATGAGGTTGTTGCTGTCCTAATGGCAACAGCGCTTGTCATAATAGCAGCACTTGCATACGGCGAATTAGTTAGCATCTACCCAACCGCAGCTGGTAATAGGGTATTCCTCAAAAAGCCTCTTGGTGATGTGATCGCACTTGCTTTATCATTAATGTGGATTTTCATATTACTAGGCGCGGCTGGTGTGGAGGGTTACGTTGTTGGTTACGTACTTCATTACCTAATTAGTCTCTACGTTGGTGGTATTGCCCTAACTATATTATCACCGCTCGCCCTATCATTAATAGTAATGACATTAATACTTGCAATAAATATTCTAGGTGCTGAAATATCAGGTAATTTCCAAATGGGTATTACCTACTTCATAGCTGCGTCACTAATAGTGATATCTATAATTAGTATTTTCATTTTTAGAAACACAACACCGCAAGCAATCACGAATATAGGTAACTTCAACTTGATAGACGCGTTAAGTGCTGCGGCAATTGGTGTATACTTCTTTCTGGGCTTTGGAAGGGTGACGACATTGGGGGAGGAGGCCGTAGATTATAAGAGGGGATTACCTCTCAGTATACCTATTGGTATTTCTATTTTAGGTATTGTTTTTATCTTCACTACAACAGCGATATTCATGCGTGTACCAATAACATCGTTAATATCGATGTTAATACCTCAGGTCTTGCTTGGTAAATACCTATTAGGTAGTGAGGGGGCTATTTTCATGATCATAGTTAGCGTGTTGATGAGCTTTAGTACGTTTAACGCTGGTGTATTAGGCACTTCGAGACTCATGTATGCACTGGGCAGGGAAGGGGCTCTTCCAAGGTTTTTAGGCAAGGTCCATAGAAGATACTTTACGCCATATACATCATTACTTTTCCTATACGCTATAGCGGTGCTTATGGTTTTCATAATAACGTACACCAGAAGCTTTTCGATACCATTATATGTTGCCGCAGGCTTTGACTCATTCATGTACGCCGCAATTGGGTATAGTGCTTTATGGCATGTGAGGCATAAGCTAGGTAGTACGTCATTCCATGTTAGGGGCGGATCCATAATATACCTAATAGCCACGGTAATATTCACATTACTAGGAATACTCCTGTTAATAACAACACCACCCGTGGTAACGATAATTATAGTGCTAGGGGTAATATCACTAATAATCTATGCCAAGATTCGTTTAAAGCCCTAACCTTTCTCATTATTTGAATAGCAAATAATAAATTGTTATCTATGGACATCAATTTACATAGTGATAAAAGGAACGACAAACCTCGCCCTTTAGGGCGGGGGTGAAGCTTAGAAATCTCTGAGGATGGGGTTCTTGGTCGGTCAATTCTTTGGGAGTGGGGAGTGGGGGCCGACGTACCCCCACAATACCGGCTGGTGGGGATGACCGAGTAGCGCCCATAATGGGGCGTAACCCTCTAGACCTCGGGGAACCCTCGCCCTAAAGGCGGGGAGGAGGTCAGCTAAGTTAACCATCCATCAGTTACTTGCCTAACTATTTAGTAAAAATTTCCATATAGGTATGAATTTTATTTCTCCTACTTTGTCCTCATAATCCCAAGTTATTACGATCTTTTCCTTAGTTTTTACCTTATTTAATCCCTCAATTTCTCTCTTGGGTATTTCATCTCTTCCTGAGGCATAAGTAACCTGTATTGCCTTGTCTTTTATTAAAAAATCTATTTCATAATTATTGCCCTTTGCGTAAAACAGTTTTTCCCCCATTCTAGACAGCTGTAATGCAACTAGAT
>Ga0080003_1000447_pt1 | contig 27743 bp, 23 predicted proteins | sample JossMetagenome_FD_69206 | JGI IMG/M metagenome (GOLD analysis project Ga0080003, IMG submission 69206) | Hot spring microbial communities from Joseph's Coat, Yellowstone National Park, USA - JC2_E (SPADES assembly) (version 2) | ecosystem: Environmental > Aquatic > Thermal springs > Hot (42-90C)...
TGGGGCGTAGAAAAAACAATGAATAGTGAGAAGTAAGCGGTAAATGGCAAATACTTATTTGCTGTCACGAAAGGCGAATGCCGGAGCCAGATTTCATATTTAAAGTTGATCAAGTATAATATATATACGGAATTTCTTTCTTCCGTGGTAAAATATCTTTGTCTATATACTTGTTCATTCCAAAAAACTTATGAAGTTTGTATAAAAAAGGTCCTATTCGTATCGGGAAGACAGTGTGAACGCTCTCATACTCTCAAGTTTATTGTCAGCTTTATAGAAATTTTCGAAGAGCCTTTTTATTACTTTTTTCCCGTTCAACATTTACAAAAGGGAGAGGGAAAAGAATTCGAAATTGGCTTTGGTAGCAGTTATGAGAAAGGCACTTGAGATAATTTTTCATATTTTGAAAACAGATAAAGAATATGTCCCATTAGCTTCTTGAATTTTTAGGTAATCAGAATAAAAGAGGTGAAAATTTTGAATTTATTTGAAACTTGGAAAATGAGATGTCCGATCGTAAGGTTCTTAGAAAAACACAGAATGAAAAAAACAAAGTTGATAGTCCAAAAGTCTAATAAAAAATGATTTGGAGGAGAAAACAATGGCAAAAGAAAGCCTTCAGGACAGTTTTTTGGGTTACCTTCAGAAAAATAAAACTGAGGTAAAGATATATCTCACAAATGGAGTTCAGATAAGAGGTATCATAAAAGATTTTGATCCTTTTGTTGTACTTGTTGATTCGGAAGACCAAAAACAAAGCAACATGATATACAAAGCCGCCATAAGTACCATAATACCAAACGAAAAATACATTCCAGAGAAAAAAGAAAATTCAAATTAAAATTTAATCTTCCGGCTTTAGCCGGAAGATTTTTTAACTCAAACACAAGTTGTGAAAGAAATGTGAAAAAATAGAACTCATTCTTTTTTTTAATGTCAAAATTATGAATGGTTAAATTATAAAATAGTTTTGAAGGGAGTGATTTTTGTGAAAAAGTTTCTTGTTCTTTTGTTCATACCATTACTCGTAACGGGAATTTTTGCTGCATCGGCTGGTACCACACAATCTAACTTTGGAGGACTACTTTCCAACATGAATGCGTTGCTTCAGGGCTCTCAAAGCGTTCAACTTCAAGTTCAAATTGAGATGCTTAAAGTCTTCAACGCTATGAAACTCACATCTGCCCAGGCATCTGATCTTGAGAGTTACCTCAAAGACTTTAAAACTCAAGTGAATGCACTTCAGGATCAACGCATAAAAGCACTTACGACTTTGAGAGACGCGCTTGTTACAAATGACAGTACGAGTATAAAGGCCGCAAATCTTGAAGTTGCAAAATTGAACTCTCAATACGCGAAATTAACCGAGAATTTGATAACCAACATCAAATCAACGATAACTCTCGAGCAATTGTCTTTGCTTCAGAATTATTTCAAGAAATCAGCAATGCAGATGGAACGTCAATTAGTTGGACCTAATGCGAGAAATGAAATTGGAAAGGCTTTACCAAATAAAAATTTCAATTTCAACGTTACCGTGAATCCCCAGGAAATGTACAACATGATGAATCTTTTCCAAAATTTTGAAAAGAATGTCAGAATTCAAATGTTGAGGTCACCTGATTTGATATATGCAATTGTCAATGTCCCAATCTACGATCTCGTTATAAACACACTCCAACTTAAAGCACAGTAAAACTTATCCCCTTCAAAAGAAAGATGCGTGTGGCGTTTGCCACACGCATATTTAAAAGGAGGAAATATGAAAAGATTCTTGATATTGATTTTGTTTGTGATCCCAGTTTACGCATTTTCGATGACTTTGCCACAACTTTTCCAGAGTGCTCAGGCAAGCAACACGACATTTGCAATGGCAAATATCACGTTAAAGCAGGCAAGTATGACCTACCAGATGAACATGATTCAATCTTCGGTACCAATTGTAAATCAGGGTGCGCAATTATCGGCAAAAATTGCTTACACATCGAGTATACAGACCTATCAAAATGATCTCAAAGGTTATTACTCAAGTGTTGTAAATGCTGCATTTGGAGTGAAGATAGCGAACATAAACGTTGAAATCGCCCAGATGAATTTAAACGTTGCAACCATGAATTACGCAAGTACTTTAGCACTATTTCAAAAATCGATGGCATCAACGGTATCTCTTCAGCAGGCATCTGTTACTGTTGCGACGGATCAAAACAACCTTAAGAATGCCAATTGGAACTACGGTTATGCCGTTTCCAATTTTAAAATAGTGACAGGATTAAACTGGCAAGACATGACATTTACAGTTCCTGCTCTTTCAACCCTGCCGTCAAGTCAAACGACATGGGTGAACAACGATCTCGGTGTAACACTTGCAAATTTAAATCTTCAAAATGCACAATACAATTTACAGATAACGCCATCTAATTCTTCTCAGTACACGATGGAAATCGCGAAGATGAGTGTTCAACAAGCACAACTCAACAAAAGTAGTGCTCTTCTATCATCTCAGAATAACTATTCATCTTCGATGCAAAAACTTCAATACGATTATCAAAGCGTTTTGAACGCAAAAGCAAATCTTGATATCTCGACAAATAACCTTAATTTTTACACAAATGCTTATAATTCGGGCCTTATTTCTCAGGTTAACTATCTCAGTCAATATGAGATACCTTATCTCAACACCAAACTTTCCTACTACAATTCGTTAGAGACTTACTGGAGCGATCTCGTGTCTTATGTGCTTTCTATGGGATTGAAACCGGAGGTGGCATTGCAGTGAGGAAATACCTTTTGATACCTCTACTGATTTTACCGATGGTAATATTTGCATCTTCAAATTCGTTTTTGAATCTTTACAATTCAGGTCTGAATCAGAATCCAACTTATCAAAGTGCAAATATCAATTTCATACAGGCACAAAATAATTTGAATTCACTTACATCTTTTTTTGTACCTACATTAAGTCTGACGACGCAATCCGTTGGACTAACTTTTAAAGCAACGGGCTTAGAAAATTCAACGTCTTTTTTGAATATAAATCTTGGCATATTGAATTTGTATTCAACTACAATTGGATTTTCTTTGCCTCTTAACGTTAGCAACATGAGTTTTCAAACGCCAGAATTCAGTGTCTCAAGAAGTCTCATCGTTGAAGATCAAGCGAATATGATGCAGGCAAAATCTGCGTATTCGAATGCATTGTGGTCTATACAGAACACTAAATGGTCATACTTTACAACGCTCGTTCAAAATATATTTAACTGGTATTACTACAATCAAATGGTCAATCTTTATACTCAACAGGTTAACGTGCTTAAAGATGTTTACAATTCAATAAATCCTGAAAATTACACCCAGCAAAATGCGGCTTATCAACAATTACTTTCATCCCAATCTGCCCTTGCAAATTATCAAAATTCTTTGCAGACCATTCAGCCACTTCCAAACTTCACTCCATATTCCACACAACTTTACCAGGATACGATGACCTTTGTCTCTTCGATAACATCTAATTTTTCAACTGATATAAACGTAAACGATGTTATATCAAAAAGAAATGACGTAAAAGCACTTCAATATCAATATCAGGCTTATCAGGCACAAGGAAATTTGTGGTTTTTACCTTTTATCCCAAATCCGACCATTACTTTTGCCGTACCTTTGAATAACATTTCAGAATGGTCTATATCTTTAAGCCTTAATTTTTCATTACTCAACGGCGGATCAAACGTAATTCAGTCTCAGCAAAGGTTGACAAATGTGCGGATCGGCCAGGAAGCACTTCAAAATGCCACAACTACGGATATTTTATCTTTGAATGGCTTGATTTTAAAGCAAAGATCTCTTGAAATAAATCTAACGACTGCTCAAAACAACGTGCAAACAGCGTTACAGGCATTTCAAACGGCTGAGGCACTTTACAAAGAAGGACTTGAAAGTCAAGATAATTACGCACTTGCCAATTTAAGTTATCAGGAATCGTTGTTAAGTGCGCAACAGGTACAGCAGCAAATACTTTTAAATGAAATTCAAATAATGCAAATGGAAGGGTTGCCTTTTGGAGGTGAAGTAATTTGAAAAAGTGGATCGTCATCATAGTCATAATAGCGATTGTCGTTGTTGGAGCAGGTGTATGGTATTTTGGATTTAGAAAATCTGGTACGACTACATCATCGAGCACAAATCCAGATCTTGCGATAATCAACGGCCCTCATATAAATTACACGGTTAGTGCAACAAGTATAGGTAATTATTTACCACTGGTAGGTCAGGTTACAGCCAATATTTACAACATAGGGCCATATATCTCAGGACAGATCACGAATGTTTATGTTCATCAAGGCCAACTTGTCGGTATGAATCAGCCTCTTGCCAAATTGAATCCGACTCAGTATCAACTTAATTACATTCAGGCTCTCAACAATTATTACAACGCTCTCCTGTCACAGGATGCATCTTCTGTCATTCAACAATACAAACTCGCATTACAGTTAGCGCAGGAAAATCTCAATTACACGACCATAACCTCTCCTGCAACTGGATTTATACAGACTTTAAACGTTGCAACCGGAGATTTTGTCAACGCACAGACCTCATCTTCCAACATGGTAACCATAATACAAAACACGGGTATGTGGGTAAGCGCTTATGTCAGTGAGGTTGATCTTGCCGATGTTCACGTTGGGCAAAAAGCCGTCATAACCTTTACACAACTTAACAACTTGCAACTCACAGGAACCGTTTCTTTTGTTCAACCTTTCGCAACAACTCAAAGTGGCTTAACCGTTATACCTATAAATATAACCTTTGACAAGGATCCTTTAAAATATGGAGTTGTATATGGTCTTGATTGCAACATAAACCTTCTGTTAAACACTTCAAAAGGGTTGTTGATTCCATATCAGGCTATATTTACAGATCAAAATGGACAAAAATACGTACTTTTGAAAACCGCGTCAGGTTATCAAAGAGCCCCTGTTAAACTTGGAACGCAAATGGGGATGATGGTTGAGGTTACAAGTGGAATTAAAGATGGCGATGTGCTCATAATGAAAGTTTCTTCGCAATTCCAGCAAAATGGTAATGCATTCCGTGGTATCGGCTTTGGAGGTAGATGATACGGCATGGCCCTTTTGGAGTTAAGAAATGTCAAAAAGATATACGATATGGGTCGGGATATACAAGTTGAGGCTTTAAAGGGTGTATCTTTTTCAATAGAAGAAGGGTCTTACACCGCGATAATGGGCCACTCTGGAAGCGGAAAATCGACTTTGTTGCAGATAATGGGATGCCTTGACAGGGCAACGGATGGTGATATCATAATAAACGGTACAGCTGTTAAAAACATGAATGATTTTCAACTTGCAAGATTTAGAAACAAAACAATAGGCTTTGTCTTTCAAAGTTTTAACCTGATAGGTAATCTAAGCGCACTTGAAAACATCGAACTGCCGATGATCTACGCTGGTGTTCCAAGAGTAGAAAGACGAAAAAGGGCCATGGAACTTTTGAGGATCGTTGGACTTGAAGAACCAGAAGAAAGAGGTCACCACAGACCAAATCAACTTTCAGGAGGTCAACAGCAAAGAGTTGCCATAGCGCGTGCTCTCGCGAACGATCCGGCCGTTATTTTGGCAGATGAACCAACGGGAAACCTTGCCGTTAATCAGTGGAGAAGAATTTTAGATATATTCAAGAAATTAAACGAGTCTGGAAAGACGATCATAATAGTCACCCACGATCCTCTTGTAGGTGAAGAAGCCACCCGTACGATAACATTAGAGGATGGAAGCATAGTAAACGACGAGAGGACAAGGTGATCTTATGGAAATTTTGATGGAAGCTTTCAGATCTCTGGGAAAAGATAAGGTAAGAACCTTCCTTTCAATGCTTGGAATAGTTATTGGTGTTATAGCGGTCATAGTTGCGATAGCCATAGGAGCCGGAACAACCAAAAATGTCACGGCAAGGATATCTTCGCTTGGATCAAACGTGATAATTGTAACCCCAGGTTTTTCAGGAGGATTCGGTGGAAGAACTGCCGCTGCTTTGACAAATGTGCTTCAGGAAACAGATGTTCAGAATATTCAAAATATGGCTCCCGATGTGGCGGATGTAACTCCTATACTGCAGAAAAGTTTCAACGTCATATATCAGGCAACAAACACGGTTGTATCCGTTTTTGGTGCTTACCCTGATGCGTTTTCAATTCTTGATCTTCCAATTCAATATGGAAGGCTCATAACGACAAAAGATGAACAAAATTACGCTAACGTCGCCGTTATAGGCAACACAATAGCCACGACTCTTTTCGGAAATCAAAATCCCGTTGGACAAACTGTTTACATCACAACGGGAAGTTTTCAGGTACCTTTCACCATAATAGGAGAATTGCAGGAAACTGGAAGCAAACTCACTTTCAATCCCGATAACATGTTGATGATTCCATACACGACGGCATCGGTAAAGTTGATTCAACTTAATGGCGGGGTTTCACAAATACTTGCATCGGCAAAATCTGCGAACACGGCATTAGATGCTGCATCAGAAATCAACAACATTCTTTACATGAGACTTCAAAATGCAAATCAATACCGTTTGATAAGTCAAAATCAAATCTTGTCAACTGTGAGTCAGACAACAGATGTTTTAACCTTGTTGCTCGCATCTATAGCGGCCATTTCGATGGTGGTTGGTGGTATAGGGATAATGAACATCATGTTAGTATCAGTTACAGAAAGGACGAAAGAAATTGGCGTTAAGATGGCCATGGGTGCGACAAGAAGAAGAATAATGGCCGAATTTCTCGTGGAAAGCATGTTCATAACGATAGTGGCCGGCGCAATAGGAGTTGGTTTCAGTTTTCTCATTGCCATGATAGTAACGTATCTTGCCAGCGGATTAGGACTTACGGTGATCATAACGTGGCCAAGTATAGTACTTTCATTCGGAGTATCAGTTGCCATAGGTTTGTTCTTCGGACTTTATCCGGCTTACATGGCATCGAAAAAGAGCCCTGTTGAAGCGTTAAGGTACGAATGAGTTTTCACGATTGATCACAGTCTGACATCTGTCAGACTGTGATTTTTAATGGTATAATTAAAAAGATCGCGTCATGTCTGGAGGTGATATTTTGGATTACAGACGTGAGTCGAAAAGAATATCTGAAATATCTGAAGGCGCAATTCTTGGAGGTTTAACAGCTCTAATTTATACCATGCAATTGATCGCAGGAATTGGCACGGTCGTAAGTTATTTAAGCCTTATTCCTCTCGTTTATGCGGGAGAACAGTCATTTTCAGAATGGGTAAAAGTTATCGTTGTCGCGACTATTTTTGTTTTTGCTTTTAACGACATAGGAGGAGCTTTGTTTTTTGTGCTTTTCATTGTTCCACTGTCGTTATCTTTGATCTTAAGGTTTAACAATCAGCCTCTTTCTATATCTTCAAGTCCGATCTTTATCGCAATTGTCTTAATTCTTTCCAGATTTCCGTGGATAGTTGGATTTACGGTTTCCAGATATCTTAACGATTTTTGGGCTAATTTTTGGGTTATATTTGCTTTTATATTTGTGACTCTCATGGTGGAAGTTTTTTCAAGATTCATACATAACATAATAGAAAAATTTGAGGTTAAATCCAACGAAAATCCTAAAATTCCAGACGTGATTCTCTTGTTTCTTGACACGGTTATCATAATCACGGTTTATGGTCTTTCATTCCCATTTGTTTTCACCGTTTCAGCCGTTTTTTTGACGTTTTTATTTGAATTGACATACAACGCGATCAAAAGAGAAAGTATTCGCGTGGCTGGCAAAATAGTAGAATACATAGTTAGCATCATAAAACATGTATACTAAACGAAATTGAGATTTCGAATCTTTGGCTCCGGCATTCGCCTTTCGTGACAGCAAATAAGTATTTGCCATTTACCGCTTATTTCTCACTATTCACTGTTTTTTCTATGCGCCACCTGCCATGAGCCACGTGCTACGTGCTGTTCATTCATTTCACTTTTAAAGGAGATTTAGTATATAAGATTTCAAATGTATGTGTATGTAGTATTTATAATGGATGTTTTTGTAATTACATTCATGACTTTTGTTGCATTCATGATCCATAACAAATAATCTTTGAATAATTCTTGGTAAAATGATTGTAAATTTTTGTAGCAAAATTTTGATTTTTTCAATTTTCAGATCACGCAATCCCTTGTGTAACAAGCATTTCCAGCATTTCGCTCTAAAATCACCACATTTTTACTTTTGGACACCCTCGGGTATGATCATACTCACCCCTGTCTTACCCCCCTTAAAATGCGCGATCTTGGAAGTCAAAATTTTCCTTATTTTACGATGATTTGTGAATTCAGATTTAAAGATGCAATTCTGCTGCATAAACCGAATCTTAACGTTATCCTCGACTTGATCAAGGGGCGTGGAATGACGGGAGAATGTCAGTCTTTTCCACGTGCCACCGGCCATCCGCTACGCCCCGTTTTTCGCTAATGCCTAATGTCTTTTTTGGTTATATTCCATTTCCAGTTTTGCCCTCATCTGTCAATTCTTACCATGATTTGTAGATCTGTGGGGTCTCTTTGTTAACTCTATTGCACAGATCTAAGTTAAGATTAAAACCATAGGTTGAATTCAATCCCAATGCTCCGTAATGTGCTTGATAAAACAACGCAGAAGTGGTTGGTATTTTGTAAGTGCTTGCGTAGTTACTTACCAATTGCCATTTGGTAGAACTTTCGAGTATTGATTTTGCCCTTTCAAAGAGTGAACTTGTCCATTCACTTCCGACATCGTAAGAGTTGTAATCAGTGTAAGAGCCATAAGTATCCCAATCTGGCCATGCGGGTTCATTCGACTTTGCCGCCGTCAAAACAAGTCTGACATTTTCAAGTGCACTCAAATTGTCTATGAAACTTCCTCCATGGCATGAGCCAAGAAAGAAGTTAAACTTAGTGGATGGATGATTGGCTATGACATTTGCAAACTGAGAGGCATAAAATCCAACACCACCAAGCCTAACGTAGTCAACATTTCCGTGCGCTATTATGTAAATTGTAACTACGTTGTGAGAGTTAGCCATAGAATTCATAACCGTTAAAATTTTATTCGCATCGCTCTGAACAAGTCCATCTACATCTACCGTTCCCGAAGGTCTTGCAGCCTTGTATGCCAAAAAGAAATTTATGACTTGAAGGTAAGAATTCTGAGTCTCGGAGAAAAGATTTTCATTCGGCATAAGGCCTTGAACAACGATTATTCCCTCTGTCTCGCGAATCAGTAGCGGTATAAAGTTATACACCAAAAGTGTGCCGGGAGATGTTGTCATCTTTACATTTGACTGGATGATAAGATTACTTGAAGGCAATTTGTTGTTAAATTCTTGAGGTATTGTGCCACCAATTCGTGGAAGCCATTCTGCAGACATGACGGTCGGAGTTGCACCTGATTTTGGAACTAAAATGTATTGAAGGGGATGAGCATAAAATGCGCCCGGTGCAAGATCGAGCAGGAAAAAGTAAGAATCTCCTTTTGCGACCATTCTTTCAACGATTATCGAGGAATTTGAATCATTCATGCTTGATTGCACGAAATCGGGCGTTATGACTGTACCACTTGCGACAACACTCTCAGCCCTAACGCATAAATAGGAAGCGTTTGGAGTTTTGGAAAGCAATTGCGGTAAAACGTTGCTTTTTACCGTATCTATAGCACGATCAAGGTCCGTTTTGAAAAGATCGACAAGAAAACACGAACTCAGAGTAAGAGAAAGCAAAACGACAATTACCAACAATACCACATACTTTTTGGACATGTGAATTCCCCCTTTGAATTTTTTCTACCCCCATGTTTTGAAAATTATATCACTTTTATTTTAATATATTTTGACTTAATTTTGAATTTTGAGTTTGATTTTGATCCGACAGAAACCTTTTTGAAATCTATTCACATCAAGGGTACCTTGTTTTTGCTATTATACTTGATCAACTTTAAATATGAAATATCGTTGGCTCCGGCATTGCGTTTTCTACGCCCCACCTGCCATGAGCCACGCACGTGCTACGTGCTGTTCATTCATTTCACTTTTAAAAGAGATTTAGCCATTAGATCTTTTGAAATAGTTTTACCATCATCATTTCTCTTCGAAATTCTCCGGCATTATCGGTAATTCGTATTGCTCTTCTATTATCTTTTGCAGATCTTCCGTTTTATAACCTGCTCTTATCGCAAAAACATATGTAATACCATAAATCACAGCCATTATAAGTGTATCCCACGGAAATGGAATAACACCGTTTCCGAAACTTCCAAAGTACGATACGAGATCCGTTGAAAAGATCAGGGCAAAAAGCCAGTAAGAACTTGTAAAGATGATCTTTTTTTCTCTTGATAATTGTCTTCCTGTGATAACTGTTCCAGCCACGAAAACCAAAGCAGATACGATAAGCGTTGAAAGAAATACCGATGTTTTCATTGTCATGCTTTCGCTGGTAGGGGCGTACAAAACGTAAAGATAATTGAGTATTATTCCCGTGATCGAAATAATGAGTCCTACAATTCCAAAGGTGTAAGCGAAAAGTTTTGAAATTCCAAGTTTTTTGGGCACGTAAACGAAGTAAAAGATCGGGACTCCGATAAGTGTTGCGTAAGTGATCATGGTAAGAGTTGTTATGCCGGACCAGTAAACTATAAGTGCTCCTCCGATGAAAGCTATTGGGGCTATGATGCCAGCATATGGAAGTTTAAAGGATCTTTTAAGTTGTGGGGCATTTTTTCTGAAAACTTGCAAGGCTATCGGACTTATTATGTAAGTTAAAACCGTTGCGCTGGTTGAAAAGCCAACGAACAAATACCATGACGGAAATGGCAGAAAAAAGAAAACACCTATCACAAGAGAGGCTATAAGGGCAATGTATGGTACCTTTGTTTTGCCGTGAATTTTAAGAAGTGCTGACGGAAGATATCCGTCTGCCCCCATACCGTAGAGAACCCTTGAACTTGTTCCAAGGTATATCCATCCAGTTCCACTTGGAGAGATCCATGCATCGATAAGCAGTAAATTTGCGAAAGCACCAAAAAGGGCTATGCCGCTGTATTTTAATTCCGTAAAAAATGGTGACGTACCCAGATCGCTCGATGTCAAATTGGCCCAGTTTATTCCTGCCGGCCATTTGATGGCGCCTATGAAAGCAAGTTGAAGTAAGGAATAAAGAGCCATCGCGGCAATTATGGAAAGAATGGTTGCCCGTGGAATATCTCTTTGAGGATTTTTTGCTTCTCCTCCAAATTCAACCGCCTGACGAAATCCAAGGTATGAAAATATTATGCCCGCTGCCGGTATCGCGTAAAAAATGCTGCCAGTGCCCAAAGGTGCAAATCCGCCGTAAGAAACAAAGTTAGATTTGTTGAACATGAAAAGTAAAAATATAAAAGTTGTAACTGGAAGTATGAACTTCCACCATGTTGCGATGCTGTTGAATTTGCCAAGAAATTTTATACCAAACCAGTTGAGTAAGAAGAAAGCCCCAAGCAATCCAACTCCGAAGAGGATTCCTATTGGAGTTAAAACTGAGACTCCAGAGACTGTCCTGAAAAGATCTGGCACATACGTAGCAACGTATGTCAAAACCGCTTCGGCCTCAATTGTGGGCGTTGTTACGGCACCTAAAAGATAAGCCCATCCGAAGATAAATCCGGTGTAACTTCCATAAGTTAAGTGTGGATATCTGACGATTGCTCCGCTCTTCGGGATAGCCCCTGCGACTTCCGCAAGTGTGAGCGCTATGAATAACACTATAACCCCACCTATTATCCATGAAAGTACCGAAGCAGGCCCTGCGGTGCTTGCTCCAGCGGCAACACCAAGTAACCAACCAGAACCTATTATTCCGCCCATAGAAAGGAAGAAAAGATCCTGAAAGGTCAAAACTTTTTTCAATTTTTTGTCTGATTCCGCCGCAAATGATGTTGCAGAAGTACCTTTAGTAACTTTTTGCGAGTTATCCATTCATCGCACCTCCAAGATTTAATGAAAAAGGCCACATCTACTCGATGTGGCCCGGTGAATTCACTATGATCAAAGCACGATCAAATGCCTGCTCTTCCACCGGGCAGATACTTGATATGCTTTCTATTCAGCTTTTCAAAGCAAAAAATCTTTCCCACCATTTTAATCTCCGCAAATACTTTTCCTGTATATTAGCATTTGTCAAAAAACATTGTCAATTAAAAAATGATTAACATGCGTTTAATTTTGATCGATCCATGCTTTTGCCTCTATCTTGCATTGGGTCTCCTGAGCCTCAAATTCTTCCTCAACAGGCATTGAAATAACCTTTTGAAAGGTTTCTCTGGCAAGCGTCTTTTTGCCCCATTTCACGTAAAGCATCGCAAGTTCGTAGTAACCGTAAACGTATTGTGGATCTATGGAAAGCGCTTTATCAAAGAGAGCTTCTGATTTTTCAAAATCGGCAAATGGCCATGGTGTATCCCTGTACCTCATGGCAAGCGCCACGTAAGCACGGTAAAGTTTTGGATCTAGTTTTATGGCCTTGTTTATGTAATTGTCGAAATCTCCAAGCATAAACAAACTTTGTATTATTCCTTTGTATTGAGCCAGCCTTCCTATCGCTGCGCCTGCGACAAAATTCAAGTAAGCATCATTTGGAGTCATCTTAAGCGCTAATTTTGCGTAATCAATGGAATCATTAAAATAAACTGCCTTTTTATCTTTCGGGGCACCCCATAAACCATACTCTGTAAAGGCATCCGCAAGCAATGTCAAAATTGTAGCGCTTTTGGTAAAATCGGGAAGAATTTTAACCTGATCTATCAAATTCAACATGCCGGTCGCGTTTTGAGATGCTCTGTAATTGTAAAAATCTTGGCTTAAATTTGATCCTAAGACTATCAAAGACAAACTCAAGATGAAAGAAACGATCAATAATTTTCTCATTTCCGCCTCCTAATCGATCAAATTTTTTTCTTTGAGTCTTCTGACCAGATATTCGGATTGTGGTTTCAAATCATCCTTTATGCCAAATTCTTTGGAAGATATCTTAACAGCCCTTTCAAAATCAAATCCCAAATCGAGAAAATTGAGGAATTCATCTTTGTAATCTCTGTATGCTGGATATGCTTTTAAAACTTTGAATTCCCAATCTTTGTCCGCTTCGTTCATCCATGAGTCTCCGAGCGGACCTTTAAATTTTTTGATCTTTTTGGGTTTAGGTATATCATCAAACTTGATCTCTTTTTTCAAATAATCTTTTAACTTTTTGACATCCGAATATTTCGAAAAAGCTTCTAAACTCTTATAAGATCTAAAAGCGATCCAGTTTCTTACCTCATCATCTCCATCTGTTCTCAAAAATTTATCGAAAATACGTTGAATCGTTTTGTTGGCTGTATCTTGAGGACCTTCAAGTATATCTCCAAGAGTTTCTAAAACGGCTTTCCCTATCCATTCAAATGATTCAACACTTGATTTATCGGGGGTATCTTCACTTGTATGGTAATACCTATCTGGCCACTGGGTAAGGGAAACTGCTTGAACACCCATGGATGAATCCACAAAAATGTAATGGTCCGATCCTCCGGAATAGCTTCCTTCTTTTACGCGAAAATGCGGATTCTCAAGGTGAACTCCCATCAATTCGTTTACAAAGGAAGGTAAAGACCACGGTGTTGCCGATACATCGAGCGTGGATCCGGTGATGTTTTGATCTTCTCCCACCATATCGAGGTTTATGTTGAATTCAAAATCATTATTGTGATCTGTAAAGTAAGATATGGTACCATACATTTCAGGCACCCAAAGTGCCCTTATTTCACGGTTTATCTTGAATTTTCTTAGTACTCTGACGATTTCCGCAAGCAAAGCAGAACCACTTGCGTTGTCATTCGCGCCTGGTTTTGGATGACACAAATGTGCAGTCAAAATTATGGGTTTTTCCTTTCCCCTTTTACCTATTCGCGCTTCCAAAATTTCAAGTTCGTTTGTTCCGCTGTCAACATCTATGAATCCTTCTATTTCCAAATTTTTCTTTGCAAGTGCCTTTAAGTGTTTGTATTGATTGTAGGATAAGGCAAAACCAAATATACTTTCATCGGCTTCAACGGGAAAAGAAGTGTAATTTACAGCATGTGGAAGCATTTCAGGATTTCTGTTTATCAAAGGATCTTGAGCCCTCATGAAGTACGAAAGCACACATCTTACACCGAATTTTTTTGCCATTTTGTAAACTCTCGCGGGATCTCCACTTGCAAGGATTGCTTTATCATGTACGAACTTTTTGTAATCTTTCTCATCTTCTCCACTTTCAACATCGATAACTTTGAGTTTTTCGATCCCATTTGTCTTTCCGGAAAGGAAAACAGCGCTTATCGGAGAAAGTGCAAGGGCACCAACTATGTAACTGCCATTTGAAATTTTCAAAAAACCGTCTTTTAAATTCCATCCACGTGGCATACGCCATGTTTCGTAATATTTGTTAAGAGGATATTTTAAAATCTGTGATTCTCCTATGAATTCTTGAATTACATTCATCGCCTTAGAAAACCCAATACCGCCTTTTGATCTGTGAAATTTGGACAATTCCCATTCCAGATCAAGCGCATTTTGAGGAAAAAATTCCTTGAGCATTTCTTCTCTCATAATTTCACCTTCTTTGAGAGATTATATACTAAATCTTTTTTAAAAGTGAAATGTACAATTGGCAAATGGCTTATGGGATATAGCGTAAAAAATCGTGAACAGTAACGCATGATGGTGAACGGTAAATAACATTCGGCTTTTGAAGTCGGTTTAGAATACTTTTCCATCACTCTTTGATCACTTTTGGCACATATCTTGCTACATAATGTTAGGGGGATGTAATGGGAAGGGGTGGGAGAAATTGAAAAAATCTTTCTGTGCTTTGATCCTGTTTTTGTTATCAGTGACGATCATATTTGGCGATACCATTTCGATATACAAATACGACGATGGAAATGCGGCGTGGGTTTTGGTAAATCAAGTTTCAATCGCGAGTGCCCAGGCAAGTGAAAGTTTTTCCACAACCATGATTCCCGGAAATGTTGGCGGTTTTATCCCAGTAAGTTTGTGGAAATCTCAATATGGCAAAGTCGAGATAAAACTTGAAATAACGCAATCGTTGACGGCAAGGATTTCCTTCAGCCCGTATCTTGGAGCCACGGTGATGGTCAACGGCGGCTGGGTTACGGATGATCTTTACGTTGGTCTTAAATCCAACGATACACTTAATTTTGATTATGCTATTTCAGGTAACGATACATATCATCATTTAAACGTTGGGAATGCTTCAATACCTTCGACGTGGGAGAAATCGAGCAATGTGGATTTTCAAAGGATAAGGATAACTGCCGGCAACAACGAATTGTATCTATATCTTGGTTTTCATCCTGATGAAACGGGTGCTTTTGTCAGTTCGGTGATCGTCGATACTTACGTTGTGCCGGATATATAGGGGGGATGGAGAGATGAGAAAATATGGCGTATGGCAAATGGCATATGGGAAAAAAATTGTGATTTTGATGATCGAACTTTTACTCTTCACGTGCTTGGCTTCGATCATCTTTGCCAATGGTGCAACGCCTACGGTGTACGTTTCAATTCAATACACCATCATTAACGTTCATGTCAACATGCCCGGGCAGTGGATGGTTGGCGATGTGCAGATCACAACCATCGCAACACATACCCCTGTTGATATACAATTCACCACAAGCGGCAATCTCTCTTCAGGATCTAACTTTATACCGACATATTACCAGATATACGATGGCAACAACATGAGTTATGTTCCAAGTCAGCCTCTCAACGCGAATGTCTGGAAAACGGCAAATGATTTGAATAACTTCAACATAACCCGCGGCATAGGAAATAACATCTTCAAGATATGGTTTGCCATGGACGTATCCCGCAATGTTCCAAAGGGAAATTATTCTGCATGGATTCAAATGAGCATCGCACCTCATCCATGAAAATAGAAAGTACTTTCCAAAGATGGAAAGTACTTTCCGATAATGGAAAGCGTTTTCCAGATGTTGGGTGCAACAATGAGGAGATTATCAGAGGAGATTATCAAAGAATTTTTATGCAATTTACTCTTTTATCAACATGAGATCATTTTTGGCACACATCTTGCTATACAAAGTTGAGGAATCTTTTTGGGTGGCCACCACAAAGATAAACCGCAAAATAAAGAAAGGATAAGGGGTGATAGGAAATGAAAAAAGTTGTACTGTTGAGTATGCTCGTACTGCTTGTCATTGGGGTAATTGGACTTGCCCAGACACCTGTACCAGTTTTCCAGTGGACAACTCCAGCCGAAGGGGCAGGTTCATGGGTAGCGGTTACCAACACTATTTTTGCATCTGCGACAGGAGCAAATACCTGGTCAACAGGTGCACTCTCAACATCTGTTCAGGTTCAACCTATTGGCTACTTCATGGTACTTCCGGCAACGCCGACATGGTTCAAACTGCCAAGGATAAATTGGACACTTAACGTCAGCCAGTGGATATACATAAGCGTTCAATACCTTAATTACGTAATTCATGTCGATGTACCGGGAGATTTCACAGTTGATAGTTTCACCATCCATGTTATGACAAACGGTGGAGTTTACGCCTATTTCCAGACCGGTGGAAATCTTAGCGGAAATATGGGCTCGATTCCGACATGGCTTGGATACAAAGTTGACGATGCGACTGCACCAGGACTTGGTCTTCCAACAAATGGAGCCAACAACAATTTCTGGTATGACATGGCTTGGATAAATGCAAATTACGGCTCTGCCGCTCAAAAGATAACGCTGTACGGTCCTCAATATTGGGAACATACCTTCTACGGGTGGCTGGGTTTCCGCGTGAATTACCAGCAGCCAAAGGGAGTGTACACAACGTATCTTGACATATTCATCCAGTCTGATCCATAAAGTTTGAATCTCTTCCAGAGGCCCCGAAAGGGGCCTCTTTGAAAAAGGGGATAGGGGGATGAAAAAGATCATTTATTTAATGCTTTTAGTCTCGATTTGTACTATCGCAATTTCACAAAACCTTTCAATATATAAACGTGTGAATAACGCCTGGGTCGAAGAGACAAATGTCAACATCGCCTCTGCCGAAGGGTTGAATCCGTGGAGCGTGGGGTATGTGAGTCTTGAGCAGAGTTTGGACTCTCCAAAGATATACCTTAACACGAGGGTAAGTCAGTGGATCTTCATTTCCATCCAATATCTCAGTTATTACATACATGTCAATATGCCTGGCGATTACACGCTCGATAGCCTTACCTTTCAAATCGAGACCAACGGTGGAGTTTACGCGTATTTTCAAACTGGTGGATGGATGGGAGGAACTATTCCAACGTGGTTCGGATACAAAGTGGATGATTCGACCGCTCCTTCTTATGGATTGCCATCTAATAGTTCAAACAACACCTTCTGGTACGATATGAATTTAATAAACAATTTTGGCAATCCTTCTCAGAAGGTAATAATCGGTGGATCATCGAGCTGGTCTCATACCTTTTATGGTTGGTTAGGATTCCGTGTGGATAAATCCGTTCAAAAAGGTCAATATTCAACTTACATGGATATTTACATACAATCGGATCCGTAAAGAATAGAGATTTTACAAAGAGAAAAGGGGTGGGAGAAAGATGAAAAAGATAGCAACTTTGATTATAATTCCGCTATTCTCAACGCTTTTGTTTGCCGTTACTTACAATCTTGGTTTAAGCCCTCTTAAAACTGAGATCGAGATGTACCCCGGAGACGTTCAAACTTTCGAGTTAAACCTCGTCAATGGTACACTTGCAGACGTCAACTACCAACTCGATATAGGTACGTTCACGCTTGACCAAAGCGGTGTTTACGTCTACCTTACGAAAGAATCAACTTACGCATTTTCTGCCGCAAATTGGATTAAATTTCCAAATGGTGAGACAAATGTGAATGTCAGGGCATTGCAAAGTGTCAAAGTACAGGTGAACGTTGAGGTGCCAAGGTCTGTGAAATACGGTGGCGACTACTACGCCATGATATGGGCAAACTTCATACCAAAGGAGAACACTCAAAGTGTTGATTCGACAGGTACGGGTATTTCAATAGAAAGGCGTTTTAGATTTGGCAGCATTCTTCATGTCACAGTCAAGGGAAGACCTGCAAATTCAAAATTGGTTTTGGATGAGGTGAACGTGGTAAACTTGGACACGATCGCGACGGAAACTCAAAGAGGTCTTAAGATAAGTGCCATAGTGCAAAACTTGGGTGATACGTCCTTTAGGCCTACGGGAGACTACTTGATAGTCTCGTCCGACAACAAAGTTTGGGGTAGAGGCGATCTCACGATGGATCATACAGATCTTGTCATGCCAAGAATTTCCCGCGAGATGTACTCATTCTACGATAGATCTCTTCCATCCGGTGAGTACACGGTAAAGATAAACATAAAATCTGGAAACAGATTTTTAGGTCACAAAGAAGAGACCTTTTCGATATCTGAATCGACATCTATTTCAAGGCCACTTGATGTCAACGTTTTACTTTCTCCATCCGAGATAACCGGCGATGCAAAGGCCGGAACAAATCAAATGGGAAAGTTCGAACTGTCCAACAGAGAATTCAAAACCATATCGGCAACTGTTGATGCCGTTTCTTTAGGAATGGATGAAAATGGATACTGGCTCTTTGGATCGGCAGTTGAAGATGTCAAACTTTATCCGGACACGTTTCAGTTAAGAGAAGATCAAAAAAGGGTTATTCCATTTTCCTACAAAGTGCCTCAAGAGGCAACGGGACTTTACGCTTTTGCACTTAGAATCATGACATCTATCGAAGATTCAAAAAGTATCTCTGTCTTTTACATCCCAGTTATGATGAGAATAACGGGCACAACTAAATATGGGTTTGAAATAACCAATGTCGAGAAGGTAATGCCATCCACACCTACTCAAAAGGCACTTTTGAGGGTATGGATAAGGAACACTGGAAATACATTTACCAACTTCAACATTGTCTACGATGTTGTGGATCCTCAGATGAACTATCTGACAGTTCAGGCGCAATATCTTTCGGATAAAGGGTTTAACATCTTGCCAAACGTAGATAGATACGTTGACATACCCATAGGAAATTACAAAATGACAAAGACGGGAGAGTACCACGTGCCATTGATGATAACTTACAAGGGAGATAAAGGTGCGAGTCAGCAGATAAAGACAGAGGTTACATTTGAAATAACTCAAGAAGATCTTAATAGAATGGGAACGGTGATCCCATCATGAAAAAGACAATCGTGTTGATCATTTTGGTTACGTTGGCAATTTCAGTTTTAGGCGCAAAATTGGTAAGTGAATCTTTTTTCGAAATGGATCTCAGACAGGCTCTAAGCCAACTTTCTTACGATACCGGAGAAACTATAATCGCAGACGATAGCGTTGGCGGCTATGTCACGATCGATTTGAAAAACGTAACTCTTGAGCAGGCTCTCGATCTTGTGCTTTTGTCAGGCGGCTATTCATGGACAAAGATAAGCGGTGTGTATTTTGTCTCTCTTGCAACGCCAAGCAGCGATAAATTCATGTATTTTGCCACGACAACACAGTACAAGACTATAAATTACAAATCTGCCGACATAGTTTCGCTACTGCCACTTTACATGAGAAAGTACGTCAACACATCGAGTGATCCTTACATTCTAACCATAACCGCACCAAAAGACATCGCTACTAACATAATTTCTCTGATAAAAATTTTAGACATTCCAAAAAGAGAGGTAGAACTCGAGATCACGGTTATCGAAACTGATGAGAATACCTTCAGAAAATGGGAAAGAAATTGGGCTTACAACTCGACATCTACCGGTACAGGCTCTTATTTTTCGATATCCAATGAATGGTTCACGGCAAACATTTTGAATCCACTTGGACTGTTATCTGGAAGTTTCGATCTAAACAAATCAACGGAAAATCTAAAATTACTTTCAGAATCAAATGTTAAAGTGCTTAACGGTGTTCAATCTAAGATCTTTTCCAAAACCATAAGAATTTACCAATACACGCTAAATGCAAACATCTATTACAAAGAGATACCGATAGGAGTTGAAACCACGATAACGCCCACGATAATGGGTAACAAGGTCATAGTTGACGTCTCTGAGGCACTTTATTCATCAGAAGATGGTGGTCAGGATATCCCATCCGCAGTTCAGCAAGGCATCCAGACATCCATAAATATCCCAGTAGGCGATAGAATTGCGGTCGCAGCGATGAGCTTTCATACGCTTTCTTCCGTTGAATCGAAGATACCCGTGCTTGGAGACATGCCAATAGTTGGGAAACTTTTCACCCAGTTGAATTACAGGGACATACTCAAACGTGTGATCCTTTTTGTGGCTGTAAAGGCGGGTGAGTGATGATGAAAAAGATCATGGTTGTTTTTCTGATGATTTTTACATCATCGATCATGTTTGGACTTGACTTTTCTTTTAGCAACGCTGATTTAAGAAATGCAATCAACGATATATCGAGGACGTACAACGTACAGGTTATCATCGCCGATGATGTTGTGGGTACGGTGGATATGACCTTTCAAGCAGGCAATTTTGAAGAGGCTTTGAAAAAACTGCTTTTAACGACGGATTACTCATTTGCAAAGGTGGGAAATTTCTATCTTGTAGGTAGCATGAATTCGCCAGATAAGATCCATACAACGCTTTACAAGCCCTCCCTTATTTTCCTGAAAAACATATCTCCCAGGGTAGCCTACGATCTGCTTGGGACACTTTCGAGATATGTACTTTACTCGTCCAACTCGAATGTCTTGCTTATAGATGCAGATGAACAAACCAAAGGTGAAATCTCAGCTCTCGTTTCAAAAATAGACATTTCGAATGAGAACAGATTTTTCTACTACGAAATCCATGAGATGACCGCCGATGAATACCAACGTTTCAGACAGATAGAGCAGGTAAACAAATCTGGGATTTTGACATTTTCGGGTTCTTCATTTGAGATCTTCAGGGAGATAATGAAGATAAAAGGCACCGGAGACATTTTTGGCACTTTAGCGATAGGAACAATTGGCGAATCTGCTATAATTTCAACAAATCCAAAATTTTCGATGAATGTCAAATCGGATCAAAATACCGTGAATGTCTCTATTTTAAACGGTGTGAACGCTCTTCAGGTTGCCATGAACGATCAAAAGAGTCATGCCGTTGCAAGTGCCCAAATCGGTGGAAAAAACTTTTTGATCTTCATGGGATTTACCGATAACATTAATGAAGATATCACGTTTGAAAAACAAATACCTAAGAATAATTTCATTTTGAATATCTTTTACAATCAGAATACTTCTAAAATTGGTGGAGGCGTGACTTACGGGTCGACAGATCTTTCTATAGTTGGTGAGATTTACACCTACCAGACTCAACGTGCAACAATGGGAGTTTTCGTCGGCATGGAAGGCAATCTCATAGATCAAATGTACGGTAAAATCATGTTAGGTCTTGAGAATTACATTCCAATGGCGAAATTTGGAATTAAAGACACAACTTCTATTGGATTTTTAAAATTAAGAGGAGAGATATATGACGTCTGGAAACCAGTTGGATTTTCTCCTGTCAAATTCTTGGCAGGTGTGGGAATGGATATGTGGAACGTAGAGGTGTTCGGTGGGATAAGGGGGGAAATTTATACTGCCGGACCTTACATAGAGATAAACCTGAAATACGAATGGATTCAGGCAAAACTTTTGTGGGAAGAGATGAGTGGTTACACCTTTGGAGGAGGTATAACTCTAAACTGGTAAAGAAGTTCGTCTTTCTCTACCCCCACTGTGGCCGTGCAAACGGCCATTTTTTTATGAATGAAGAGTTCAAATCGTACGATTGGAGCCACTTACTTTTGTATTTCTGACGGAAATCTTTGCTTTTCTTTTGTCAAGATCGTATTTTTTTATCATGTTGTCTATTGTTTTTCTGCTAACACCCATCTTTTTGGCTGCCAAATTTTTGTCCCATTTGTATGAATCAAGGACCCTTCTCGTTACTTCTCTTTCAAGCTTTGCACGTATTCTTTTAAAAAGCACATTCACAGGCTCACTCTGTTCCATGTAGAGGTCTGCCATAGAAGTTATGAACCTTTCGGTGAGTTCATGTTTGGCGAAGGCATTAGGATCGTACTGCGTGATCTTCTCATTGCCTGGGATTTCAGAAAATTCGACGAAACGTGTTATGATATTCCTCAATTCTCTTATATTTCCAGGATATTTGTGTCTGAAAAAAGCATTCTTAACCTCATCTGAGAAGTTTTCAAACTTTATGGTGTAATTGGCAGCAGCAAGGAAATGATCGATGAGAAAAGGTATATCTTCTTTTCTCTCTCTCAAAGGTATCATCTCTATTCTCACCTCTGCGATCCTTTGAAAGAGATCTTCTCTAACGTGCAGATTTGGATCTTGGTTCGTTGCAGCACAAAATCTAACATCTATATTTATTTCTTTGTTCGATCCAACTGGCATGAATTTATGGTTTTCTATTACCTTCAAAAGTTTTGATTGGACGTGCGGTGCCATCTCTCCAATTTCGTCGAGAAAAATGGTTCCCTTATCCGTTTCTTCAAGAAGACCTTTTTTTTCTGTGTACGCATTGGTAAAAGCACCTTTTGCATGACCAAACAGTTCGCTTTCAAGTAGATCTTCAGGCACATTCGAACAGTTCAATTCCAAAAATCGTTGTCCTCTTCTGTTAGAGATGTAATGAATTATCTGAGCCGCCAAAGATTTACCCGTTCCCGTTTCTCCGGAAATGAAAACGTTCAAGTTGCTGAAAGAGAAAAAAATCATGTCTTCACGCAATTTTCTTATGAACTCACTCGTTCCTACAAATCTTGATGACTGTTTTTCAATATTGGATAAAAAATTTGCAATTCCACCGTATCGATCAAAGTCAAACGATATGATTCTACTTGAATCGATCGAAAGATCCACATTTGGAACGTTAACAAAAATTCTCGATGATATTCCCTTCGCGATCGTTAAATCTTTTAACGTTTGTGCATTTTTAGCGTATTCACGATCGATGAAGATCAAATACTTGCAGTCTTTATTAGGATGTAACCCTTCAATAAAGCTTTCAATCTTATCGAAGAATTCTATCTTTTCTGCGAATGCGCCTTTATACTCTTTTATTTTTTTTAAACCAAAAGAACCAATGAAAACTATTTTCATCATACTACCCCCCTCTTACCCCTATTTGATATTTTACCATTTTTAAAGTCAAACTCAAATAAAAAAATGGGATCGCCTTTTTTTATAAAGATGAGATTCCCAATCAGGTTGGGAATGACATTATGGACAAGGTATTATTCCATGTTCTTCGACCGGAATGACAGAAAGCGTGGACATCTTGTAGTATTTATTGTAATCTTGACACACATCATGAGTATACTAAGCCTCTTTTAAAAGTGAAATGAATGAACAGCACGTAGCACGTGGCTCATGGCAGGTGGGGCGTAGAAAACACAGTGAATAGTGAGAAGTAAACGGTAAATGACAAATACTTATTTGCTGTCATGAAAGGCGAATGCCGGAGCCAACGATATTTCATATTTAAAGTTGATCAAGTATGTCAAAAAAGTTGAACAAGTATAGCAAAGATTTGGACTTAAATCGAGCGTTGTGTTAAAATCAAAAGCAGACAAAGGGGAGAAAAAGTTTATGAAAAAGGCTTTTTTTCTGTAACCCCTTCTCTTAACACCATAGGAGGAGGGGAGATATATCTCAAAAAATTCATAAAATTTCTGTGTACAAAGCCTGATATTGGGAAGATCACCATAGCATACCCAAATATGTCCGTTTTGAAAGATTTTTTTGAAGACCTTGAATCGAGAAAAATTGAATTTGTCAATTACCATTTTGACAATCTTACAGTTGACAAAGACTTTTTTAATCGTGATCTTTATAGATTTTTAAAAAGAGATCGACGAATTGTGGAAAACAAGATAAGAGAAGAAAATTACGATTTGATCTTTGCACATGCTCCAACTGATATCCTCATTTTGAAAAATTTTTTAGAACGTGCAAGTACCATCTTTTACAGCAACATACCTCCATATGTACGTATTTTTCCATTCAAATTCATTATAAAAAAATATCTCGAAAGATTGAATTGTATGATATGTGTAAGTGAATTCATAAAGCGCAACGTAGAAAACATTATACCATCGAAGAAAAATGTTTACATTGTTTATAACGGTATAGAACCCGTCAGTTCAAGATCAGATCCTCCTGAAAGCATAAAAAACATCGGTGTAGTGGCAAGACTTGAAAGGGAAAAGAACGTTGCTTTGGCAATCAGAACTTTCAAAGTCCTTAACAGGAAGTATGATTACCTTTCTCTTCATCTTTTCGGAGATGGAAGTGAAAAGAAAAAATTGGAAAAATTAGCCTTAAGATATGGGATGAAAAACGTTTACTTTCACGGATTCGTAAAAGATATTGATGGCATTTATTCAACAATAGATCTGCTTGTAGTTCCATCACGAATGGAGGCTTTTTCACTTGTCATAATCGAAGCGATGTCTAAAAATATACCTGTTGTGGCTTCAAACGTCGGTGGCATTCCAGAGATAATAAAAGACGGTTACAACGGGCTCTTGGCCGAACCGAATGTGAAAAGTTTTGTGATACAAATAACTAAAATAATAGAAAATCCTGAGTTAATAAATACTTTCACGAAAAATTACGTTCAAACTCTCGAGAAATTTAACATAAACAAAAAATTTGAGGATCTTTACAAAATTTTTTTCGATCAGACATGGGTGATGGAGGGATTTAAATGAAAGTTTCTATCGTGATACCCGCTTACAATGAAGAGAAATCCATCGAAAAAACGATAAAAAGTCTTTTGAGTCAAAGTTATAAAGATTTTGAAATCATCGTCGTTGACAACAACAGTAAAGATAAAACACGTGAGATCGCTTCAAAATACGTCAAAACCGTTAACGAATCAAAGCAAGGCTATATCTTTGCCGTAAGACGTGGCATTGAAGAAACGCACGGTGAAATTTTAACGATATGCGATGCCGACTCTATATATCCAAAAAAATGGCTTGAAAAAATGATAAAGTCTTTCAAAAGGAAAGAAGTTGTTGCCGTTTACGGAACTGCAATGTTTTACGATACAAACTGGTTTATGGCTTTCGTGAGTTTGATAATTTACACGGTCTTTTTGTGGTTTTCGAAATTTCTCGGTCTTGATAACACGGCCGGCTTTAATTTTCTATTCACAAGAGAGTCCTACGTGAAATCCGGTGGATACGATCCAAATTGGAAATGGGGCAGCCCAGATATAGATCTTGGAAGAAGATTGAAGAAATTTGGAAAGGTTAAACTGAGAAACAAAATAGTGTTTACCTCCGCAAGAAGATTCAAAAAAGGTGGATTTTTGAATACGACAAAGATGTTTATCGACATGTGGAGAAAGATGCTCAAGAACAAAAATCCAGATATGAGTTACGATGAATACAACAAAACAAGAAAATGAGATGTTCCCATAATCTACGCACTCTTCACTTAGATTTCGGAGAATTCTTCTCAAAAAAGTTAAAAGGTCTCCTTTTCCGGAGACCTTTTTTAAACTTCGAGATGTTTTTTGAACCAATCGAGTATCAAATCAAGCCTTTTAACTCTATGATAAGGTTTGCCGGATCTCGAAAGTTCATGATTTTCGGAAGGGAACAAGGCCAATTTTGTTTCTTTCCCCAAATATCTCAAAGCGGTAAAGAATTGAAATGCTTCTACCATATAACATCTGTAGTCTTCCATTGAATGGATAAACATTATAGGTGTTTTAACGTTTTTTACATGGGTAAGAGGAGACATTTCCGCATATCCTTCAGGATTTGACCATGGATCACCGCCTAATTGATCAGGCCCAAAGAAATATCCTATGTCCGTTGTTCCAAAAAACGACACCCAGTTGCTTATCGAACGCTGTGAGACAGCCGATTTGAATCTGTCCGTTTGAGTTACAACCCAATTTGTCATATATCCACCGTAAGATCCGCCTGTAATTCCCAAACGTTTCTCGTCGACAAAATCAAAGCGCTTTATCGCTTCATCCACAACTTCCATTATGTCTTTGTAATCTCTTTTACCGTATGCTCCGTGTATGTAAGAAAATTCTTCACCATATCCATCACTTCCTCTTGGATTTGAGAATAAGACGGCAAAACCATTTGAGGTCAGCATTTGAAATTCAAGGAAAAAGGCATTACCATAAGCCGTTCTCGGCCCTCCGTGAACTTCAAGGATCGTCGGATACTTTTTTCCTCTTTGAAAATCAATTGGTTTCATGATCCATGCGTCTATCTTTTTACCATCGGAAGATATCACGTCAAAATGTTCTGGAACTGAAATTGAAAAATTTCGCAGATCGTTTAACCTTGAAATTTTCTTTTCTTTTCCGCTTTTGTAGAGATAAAGTTCGTCTAAAGATGTAAAGTTCATAGAAAGAAAGGCTATATTTCCATTTGAAGCAACATTGAATCCAGATACAGATCTATCTCCGTTGATGATCTCCGAAACTTTTCCATCAAAAAATTTGTAAATTTTGGAGAGAGGACCATCAGTCATCATGAAATATATTCCAGAATCTCTCCAGAAAATTTTGTTTGGAGAACTACCGCGCGAATCACTGTTTATAGAATTTCCCTTCGCCAGATCAACATCACAAATTTTTGTGAAGTTACCGTTTAAATTGGTTATCCACAATCTTTCATTTGTGAAAGATCCGTGCTTTAAATCTGAAATCGCGACCGCCATTTCTTTTGAGTTTGGACTCCAGCATATATTTCCAACGGCCACATTTGAATTCGTAATTTTTTTAGGCTCTCCAAATCCTATCTTTAAAACAAAAAGGTCAGAGACAAGTGGATTGCGTTCAAGATCAAGTGCCTCAACGAAGGCAACGTTTTTCCCATCAGGAGAAGGAGCGAAGGTGAATATGTCTCCTTTTTCTTTTGTCAAGCACTTTTTTGTCCCGTTTTTTCCAACAAGATAAAGTTGAACTTTAACATCGTATGTAAATCCTTCTCCATTTGACCAAAATGGAATTTTCTCTATTTCATGTACATCATCTTTTGGATCTTCATTTTTCCTTTTCGCTTTCAAAGCAACTGAAAGGATTAGTTCGTTTGAATTTAACCATGCAAGGTCCGTTATTTGATCATCAAAATGGGTTATTTTAACGGCTTCTCCTCCATCGGATCTTATTGACATAAGATTAGATCCTTTTTCATCTTTGGAGGCAGAGATAAAGGCTATTTCTTTCCCATCAGGAGACCATCTCGGAGAACTATCTGAAGGCCCTTTTGTAAATTGAAATAGATTTCCATCGTACATGTAAATGAATTTGTCATATCCGTCCTTCTTTTCATTTGAACGACTTAGAGTAAATGCAATTCTGTTACCGCTCGGATCTATCTGTGGATCTCCTGCAAATTTTAATCTTAAAAATGTCTTTGATGAAAATGTGTTCATCCTGATCATCCCTTTCCGTTAGACTTCGCAATCATTATACTATACTAAATCTCTTTTAAAAGTGAAATGAATGAACAGCACGTAGCACGTGGCTCATGGCAGGTGGCGCGTAGAAAACGCAGTGAATAGTGAGAAGTAAGCGGTAAATGGCAAATACTTAT
>Ga0080003_1000450_pt1 | contig 27628 bp, 29 predicted proteins | sample JossMetagenome_FD_69206 | JGI IMG/M metagenome (GOLD analysis project Ga0080003, IMG submission 69206) | Hot spring microbial communities from Joseph's Coat, Yellowstone National Park, USA - JC2_E (SPADES assembly) (version 2) | ecosystem: Environmental > Aquatic > Thermal springs > Hot (42-90C)...
TATGGTAAACCCTGGAGGAGTTCTCAGGCCTATTCTCGTCATTTCAGCAAGTCCAGCTCCTTTTCCTCCAAGCAAATTTTTCATATCCTTAGATCCTTCTTCGAAAAAGTAAATGTATTTCTTAGATTCTGCCATAACTCTCCATGTTTTTTTCAATTTAAATCTTTATGGAATTAACTTTTCAATAAAATTAAGGCAGTTATAGATATAATAACGCTTTTATAGAGCTTACCTAATAACATTAGTATAAGCCAATATAATAATCTGGAGAGAGAGTCAGTTAGTTTTTGGCTGTTTGTTGCTCAGAGTCTCACGACTGTTGCTCCACTGATGGATCTAATCGCATTTATAACAACTGCAGCCCTTTTTGCTTACGGTGCATTGCCACTAGCGTTTTTATTAGCTTTTATAACTACATTTCTGAGCATTAATACCATCTTTCAGTTTTCAAAGAAAATAGCTAGTAGTGGAGGTTATTATACATTTGTAGGCAAGGGTCTTGGAGCCAGGCCGGGAATTTTTACCGGATGGATTTATTTAATTTATTCCTGGCTTATCGTACCTAACAAAGCAATATTCTTTGGGGCATTATTTTTCCCGGCCGCATTTCAATTATTAACTGGAATTATACTCCCGACTATAGCTTGGATTGTTCTATCGCTTGTTTTAATAATTTTTGTTTTTATTATGGCCTATCTTGGCATAAAACCCTCTTTGAAATATAGTTTGATAACTGGTGGTCTAGAAGTTTTAATAATGCTTCTATTCAGCTTTATAGTTATTGGGAGATCTGGGAATTATAATACATTAACGGTCTTTACTCCTAAATTTTCCCCAACAGGCTGGAATGGAATACTTCTTGGTATGATATTTTCTGTGATATCTTTTGGAGGTTCAGGTACGCCAGTAACTTTAGGTGAAGAGGCAAAACTACCCCATAAAACAATAGGTAAAGCGGTCATAACTTCAATGTTAATAACTGGATTTACAATAACAATTGCAGCATATGCTTTAACAATTGGTTGGGGTCCAAATAATATGGGGTCATTTGGATCTCAACTTATTCCAGGTATATTGGAAAGCAAGACCTATATGGGGATTGGAGGTGCAGCTATTTTAACAGTTCTAGGGGTAAATAGTTTTTTCAATTCAGCATTATCATCATTTAATGCAGGTATAAGAACAACATATGCAATTGCGAGGGACGGCATATTGCTTCCGATTAAACTTGCCAAAGTTCATAAAAAATATAAAAGCCCTCATTATGTAATATACTTGAATATTATCATTGCATTAATCTTGGCAATTCCTGTTGGTTATATAATTGGTCCATTGAATACTTTTCTTATTGAAGTTACAAATAAATGAGCAAGAAAGCTCCGACCTTCAGGGAGGAGATGAATTGCAAAAGATATATAATATGTTACGATATAATGTTTTAGGAAGATGGAAATAGCTAACAAAGAGAAGGAATATCATCATGAGGACCACACGGTATACAGCTGTCAGTATCATGTGATATTTTGCCCGAAGTATAGAAGAAGGGTTCTTGTCCCCCCAATCGATGGGAGAGTGAAGGAACTGATTCTTGAAAAACAGAGCGATTATGGATACAAGGTACTTGAAATGGAAGTTATGCCAGACCACGTACATCTCCTCATAGATGTGAACCCTAAGAAGGGAGTGTACTATATTGTGAATAGAATTAAGGGATACACTTCCCATGTACTTAGGGAAGAGTTCCCAGAACTCAAGAGAAAACTCCCTACCTTATGGACACATTCAAAATTCATTTCTTCTGTGGGTGCAGTAACGCTTGAGGTTGTAAAAAAATACATAGAGGAGCAGAAAGGGTTATGATCTTAACATTCAAGATAAAACATAACAGGGATTTCTCCAACGAATTGAAGAAGGCCAAACAGATTGCGGAGTTTGCGGTCAGGACTCACACGCTTTCCTCTAAAGACGTCAAACACTTTGGTCTGAAGAGCATCATTGCAAACCAGATATTGAAAAAGTATTCAAGAAACAGGAAGATAAAGAATGTCAAGAACTTGAAATTAACAATACCTAATCAGGGTATTCTTGTTAATAAAGAGAAGCAAGAAATATACATACCTTCTTTGAAGCTAACACTTCAATTCAGCTTCAGGAATGATTTCGAGAAGATGAACCAAATAGAAATAGACGAACAATACGCACATGTGAGCGTAACTATACCTGAGAAACCGGTGATTGAACCACAGACGTGGTTGGGTGTTGACAGAAATGCAACGGGGCACATTGCTGTGGTAGCCAATCCTCAAACAGGGAAGGTGTGGAAGATTGGTAAACAAGCAGAACACATACACATGAAATACAAGGAAATCAGGAGGAAGATTCAGAAAGCAAAGAAATTCAGGCTGTTGAACAAGATTAAGAACAGGGAAAACAAGGTAATCAGGGATTTGAACCATAAGGTATCAAGAAAGATTGTTGATATAGCGATACAGCATAACGCTGGAATAAAGCTAGAAAAACTTGATGGTATAAGGAATAATAGGAAGCACACTAAATCATTCAACTATGGTTTGAACTCATGGTCCTTCTATCAGCTTCAGAAATTCATCGAATACAAGGCGAAATTAGATGGAATTCCCATAACCTATGTTGAGCCTAGAAACACGTCGAAAGAGTGTTCTCGGTGTGGAGACATAGGGATTAGGGAAGGAAAATCATTCAAGTGTCTAACTTGTGGACACGTTGACCATGCCGACGCCAACGCTTCGTTCAACATAGCGTTGCGTCAGCCTTTAGTGGAAGGCATTGGTCAATTGCATGCAGACAGGGATGCATGCAAGGGGAGCACTGATACCCCAGAGGGGCAACTCCGAGAACGACGGAGACCTCAGAACCTCCGAGCTTCAGCGAGGAGAGCATGTCAGAGGTGTAACAGTCGCATAATTTATATATCACATTTTGACCAATATATCGCTGGGCGTTTATTTTAAGAAGATTAAGGAGCTTAGCATCATTAAACACATTATTATTCCCGCAATGGCTTCTATCTTCTTTGCAATAATCCTTTATTTCTCAATAATACCAATAACCTTCCCAGTGAGCTATGGTACTGTTTTAATATTCATATGGGCAGTAATTGGAATTTTTATATCATCCTTAGTTAAAAAAGAGAGGTTGGCAAAAAGTTCTATGTTTTTCTCATATGAAAATTTGAAATAATTATATTTTTAAATTAATTATATTATACTATTTATTTATATTTGAGTGTATACTTGTTAAGCAAAAAATGAGATAAAAATTAAATATATGTCATCCATAACAGAAAGGTGACTTTATGCAAAAAAACTATAAGATGGTAATTTCAGTGCTGATCATATCCGTTCTAATTTTTTCGGGTCTGATTGCATTGATACCAACTACATCTGCTCAACAATCGCTAAGCACAAATCTTTTTAATTATCAGGAACCGGGATTCAAGGACGTTGGCCCGGTTGCAACAAATCAGCCAGTTTCTGTAATAATAAATGTACCATTAAGAAATCAAGCTCTTATGAATACATATCTGAGGGAGATCTCTATCCCTGGGTCTCCTTCATACGCTAAGTTCCTTTCAAAAGGTCAGATAGAACATTTATTTACAAATGGAGCGCTTTTTAATCAAACTTTACAGGCAATGAAATCATCAGGATTTCAGATAGAATTTACCTCACTTGATTCAATGATTGTGGCCAGAGGGACTGCTGGGCTTGTCAAGAGCTTTTTCGGTAAACAGGTAGACATTTTTTCCAATGGTTCATCTTCCTATTACAGCATCACAGGATCTTCTTATTTTGATGGAGTGAACATACTGGTATCAAATTCAAGTAATTTATTATTCAACCATCCTTCTACCTTTATAGGGCCAAAGCAGATATCACAGATAAAGCAAAAATTGCAACAGCTTAATGAAACGTACTCAATTGAGCCTTATCCAACAACATCGCTGCAGAATGTATATAATGCAACAGGGTTATATTCTCAAAATATAACAGGAGCAGGTAAAACAATCGGAATACTAGATTTTGAAGGAAATCCGTACATACAGCAGCAATTATCATATTATGACCAGATATATGGTCTTCCTAATGCCAATCTGACAGTAGTTCCAATAGGTCCATATAATCCGAATCTCGGTATTGCAACTGGCTGGGACGGGGAGATAAGTATGGATGTTGAAGCATCACACACTATGGCACCTGGAGCTTCTATAGTTCTTTACATAGCCAATGCCAATCTTCCTTTGTCAGCTCCAATTGCCTTCATAGATTCTCAGGATAAAGTGAATACAATTTCTCAAAGCTTCTCGACACCGGAATCTTATATTGCCAACTCACCTGCATACCAGCCAGAGTCTGTATCATTCTATTTTAACTTCATATTGCCTGATTATTATTATGAGCTTGGGTCTCTGGAAGGTATCACATTCAGTGCGAGTACTGGCGATGCAGGTGGAAGCGGTTACAGTTCTGGGCCTTTAGGAACCCCCGGTTATCCGTCCACATCACCTTACGTAACTGCCGTTGGGGGAACCACGACATTCTTGACATTCAAGAATGGAAATATATTTTCATTCTATCAGACCGCATGGTCAAATTATGGCTTTATTCCAGATAATGTTAATTATGGTGGTAGTACAGGTGGGGTCAGCATGTTTGAGCCCATCCCGTGGTACCAGTCGGGTATAAAAATTCCTGCCGGTTATCCTAACGGCAGAATGGTACCAGATGTTTCTCTAGAGGCAAACGTATTTCCTGGAATGGTTTTCGTGTTTGGTCAAAATCAGACAGGCATCAGCGGGGGAACGAGTGAAGCTAGCCCACTTTTCGCCGGGCTAATAACGCTCATTGACTCAAAGCTGAACAGGTCTCTGGGATTAATCAATCCATTTCTCTATTCTTTAGGTGATAATAATAACACTTACAGCAAAGTTTATTATCCCATTACTCAAGGATACAATATTCCGTGGGTAGAGAAATATGGATATAATCTTGTTACAGGTTTCGGAGCTATAAATGCTGGGGAACTTGCTTACTATGCAGGAAAAATTGTTCCTGTAAATACACTTAATATTACGGTAAAAGCTCATAATTCAGCCCTGAATACTTCTTATGAATTCCCAGATGGATCTAATTTGACAATTCAGGCAACCGTAATGAACGGAAATATTACTGTAGAAAACGGAAATTTCTCAGCTTATTTAGTATCACTTCAGAATGAAACAAGTCCTGTAAAGATGTCAATAAATAAATCACGGGGAATTTGGGAAGCAAACATCACTATACCTAGAGGATTCAATGGGCTCACATATCTGTACGTGAGTGGAAGCAGCGGAAATATATCCGGAATGGGGTTTGATCAGCTATTTAGCGGATATTTCGTTCAGCTTGATTTCCCTCAGGTCTTCTCAGGCTATTACTTGCCGCTAGGTCTGCCTGTAATGGGCTATGTTAGTTGGTTGAATGGGACGGGAGTTAACACAACATTGAACTTCACACTTTCCGGGTATAGCATACTAAGTAACCAGTACTATACAGAAGAGCATTTCAACACCACAGCATTTTTAGGAGAATTCAGCACGTTAATTTATGAAAACAATTCAAGTCTTGGAGTTTCAATGATAGAGGGTCAGAATTCATACCTTTATTTCCCATTTTATAATGGAGCTGATCTTCAGAATACTATAATCCTAGGGCCAACAGCAGTTGAACCTGGCTCAGTAGCTCCTGGACAGGAAATATTCTTATTGACTACAATAGTCCCGCCGGTAAACTACTACTTTGACAATCCGAATGGTTATTCCAATGTGATGATAGGATCAAATATAACTTATCAGTTGATTAATCCTCAGGGCAAAATAGTAAGCACTGCATTTGCGACCCCATCCTTACCGTCAGGACTTACCGTGCCTGCCAACGCAAAACCTGGTCTATATACCATAATGGTAAATACTGTGTACAATTCCTTCAACTACGGACCTATAATGGGTCAGTATTTCGGACAAATATTAGTTACAGGTCCGGCGAGTGTACCTGAGGTATGGCTCAGTACAGCAAATATAACCGAAGGAGCAATAGTAAATGTTTATGCCAGTATAACAGAAAATGGTAGCGAGGTCCAGTACGGAATGTACTCCGCTACACTTTATCCTGCCACTCTGGGATCGGAATATTATTCAATGACCCAGTATACGGATATACCACTCTATTACAATGTCACTGCAGGCTTATGGGAAGGTTACATAATTCTCCCTTCCGGTTACAATTCTGGCAGTGTCTATTTTATTAACGGACTCCCTGACATGGCTGGGGCCTATTACTTATATGTTACAGGTATATCTGCAGACGGTACAGCAGTTACGAATTCACCCACTACACAATATCCGGTGTATGTCCAAAATCCTATAATAGCAAATATAGAGAATCAGATTAATTCCATATCAAACAATGTTTCCTCTTTGAGTACAAAGAACCAGTTGACCCAGTCACAGATAGATACAATAGAATCGGAGATTAATCAGATCAATTCAGAGCTACAGACGCTAAATTCATCGTATCACGTAAATGTTACCGGATTGGAAAATCAGGTAAAATCAGTCCAAAATTCTCTGAATCATACGACCAGCAATACGAAATCCGTAAACACTACTATCTATTACGCGGAAATTCTGGCAGCTATTGCCCTTATAATCGCAATCATTGCAGTTGTACTGTCGACAAGAAAACCAAAGAATTAAAAATATTTTTTATTTTTCATCTTTTATTATATAATTTAAAATGCGATTACATTTTTACCATAATTTATTATTTGAATCAGTTATATCTCAGTATAGCCCCAATACCACCAAACGCTTTTAAAAATAGAGCACCCTCATCCGATTCGTCACTCACAAGCTCTATTTTAGCGTTTATACTCTGCCCACGCTCTATGTATTCTTCTATTATATCTATTTTCTCTATTGCTATCATAGTGTTACCACATTTTGGGCATTTATGTTCCTGCTCCTCTGCTGAAACTTCACTAATCTCTTCACCATCATTCTCACATCGATACCTGAACTGAAATTTCTGTAGGCCCTTTGATATTATTAATGTATCCACCCTTCCTTCATCTAGATATCTCATAACCTCTTTATCGCCATAAGCTGCAAGTCCGGATCCTTTTTTTATTTCGACCAGAAATCTTTCAATTATTCTCTTTTCCTTTGCAACTTCCAGCTGGTCAAGAGTCTCCATTGCCTTGCTTACAAGTTCTTTAAGTCCGTATTCATTCGTGTATCCTACATCGTAAAGGTCTATTACCTTTTGTTGAATTTGATAGTGAAGGTATTCCTTCTTGTAGAAGAATTCCTTTGTTGATCCAGGACCGCCAATCAAAACACCCTTAAGATCTGGTTCCCTGAGAAAGGCATTTGATGCAATCTCACCTATCTTGGTGAAGAATTCGTGAGCCGCAATTTCTATTAGCCTCTCATACCTTCTTGAGCTTTGCCCCCCCTGATGATGTTTTGACGGTACCTGTGATTCTTTATTCTCAATAACTTCTATTCTTGATCCCCTTAGGAGGCCAATTGTTGCCTCTGCCCTGTCTATTACAATTAGGCCATAGACATCCTTATGTTCAAGCATAGGCAGTATGGGATCAAGATAAAATTTAGAATCACATCTGTAAAGGAAACTGGTGATTTTCTGAGGAGGCTCTATGAAATATGATACCATCCTGCTCTGGTCCCCCCTCGTTGGTACATAACCTACAAATACAGCAAGACCATTTTCGGGTGGGGATTTGTAGTACTTGAGTTTGCTCATTATGCTTTCAATTGCAGAAGTTACATTCTTCCTGGTTGTCTTGCTCTTAATATTTGTAGAAGTGGAATATTCATCCCTTAAATATGCAATAACATCAGATATCTGTCTTTCGGGAGGTATATAAACAGAAATTAATTCTGTGCCCCTCCCTTCAAGATTCTTGATTTCATCTATGTATTTCTTAAATTGATACTGTTTTAGTTCTTTCTCTATTTTTTTCTTATTCTCTTCTAATTGGGACATCTCTTCCCCATGAAAGATTTAGGAGGTAGCCTTCTCTTCTGGCTTCTCTTTATTCTCCTCCTTATTCTCTTCTTTTTTCTCTTCAGCTCTCTTCTCAAAAATTTCCTTAATTATAATTGTCTTATTTGCAATATATTCTCTTATAGATCCGACTATTGCAAATTTTGCAAGAACCCAGTTATCATCTACTTTGGCTGAATCCGGAATTGTAATAGTAATGTCATCACCATTTTCTATCTTAAATTTATCAACATCCTTTGGGAAATTTATCTCTATTATTGCCCTGATCTTCTCCTCTTCATTCTCAATCTTCTCAAGTATTTTGTATTGATATTTTATTGACTTTCCAGCAAGGGGATGATTGAAATCAACGACAACCCTACCGGGCGAGATTGTTACTATCCTTCCATATTTATCTCCTATTTTCACAATTTTCCCGAGTTCAGGCTCAATTTCCTTTCTTTCAAATTCCCTCATGGACATTACCTTGATATTATTAGTGTCCCTCACACCAAAAGCCTCCTCCGGGGGAAGTGTGACTTCTTTCTCTTCACCAACATTCGCAGTTTTAAGACTTTCCTCAAAACCTTTGAGCAACCTTCCAGATCCGATTATAGTCAGCATAGGTTTGTAAACAGTATGCTCATCGTAAATTCCTGCATCCTTTGCCTTCTTCTCGTCAGTAGTTTCTACAAGCTTTCCGTCATCTGTAAAGCTGTCGAACTGTAATTTTATGATATCACCATTTTCCATTTAACTCACTCTTTTTTCCCATAACAATCAAAATTATTTAACCTAATCGGTTAAATTATTAATTATATATGCTATTTACGGAATATTATTTTTTTGCATTTTGCATATTATTTTACACTATTTTATAAAACCATACCTCTTGGCTACTTCATTTAGAGGTTCCACATGTTTAATAACATTGATATGGTGTGCCCTTGATGGCTCACTCCAGTGCTTATTTATCCCTTTTAAAAATTCTATCTCATTTCTCATCGGTATTATATAATAATTTTCGAGATTATAATTTCCATCAGAGTAGCCCCAATAAAAGAATGCTCCATTCAAAGGTCGAATTATATCATTGTAAAGATCAAAGAACCATCTGGATTTAATTTTGAACTCAACTAGCTTTAATTTCTCACCATTAGAAATTATTTCGAAGTCAGCATTCCCTTTTATATCCAACGCCAACACATTTCCTACAATTTCTCCATATAGCGGTGAAGATTCAGGATCGAAATATTTAGGTTTAAACGTCATTTCATTTTGAAAAACTCCATTGTTTTCATTCTTGAGTTCATCATCCTTCATATTCCACACAGTTTCTACAAGTAGAAGTTTTGAAAAATCTATATGTATGAGATTATGGAATCTGAAGAATGAAGGTATATCCCTTTCTTCTTCTTTTTCAAGTATCACTATTTCAACATTATAATTTGCCGATTGAATATATTTAAAATATAGATCATCGACTATGGATGCTACTGACTCGGGATATTTAATAGCGATTAATACATCATGAAGGCCCATAAGAGCTATACTATAAATTATAACACCCCTTGTTTCTGCCAGCCCATTTAAAAATTCGTTCGATATTTTCGTGACCCCTCTTTTAATAGCCTTTCCATCTATTTCCACAACAATATCATTATCATATTTTTCAAATTCAGAATTCATAATATCGGCTATAGCATTCAAATCCTTATTTGGAAGAAATTTAAGTTTATCAATATACAGAAACCATTTCTTATTGATTCTCACAAGTGCAGCTCCAAAATGATCAGACTTTCCATTATCGAATATTATATTATGAAATCTTTCAGGAATTGGATTTTCGATATGAACTTTTATTACCATAAAATATCCATCAGTAGGTTCGAATCTGATCTGAGACATAGACTTCAAATGTAATATATATAGCTAATATTTAAAATAATGTATTTTAAAGATATAATTTTTACTCATAAAAGATCAAATATTTTTCCAATTATAACGATAGTAAACGTAAGGAAGGAAAAATCAGATCGTCTAAAACAGTAAATAATATCTATTACTTCGTCATCACACTAATGAAGCCCCGTGGTGTAGTGGCCAAGCATAGCGGGCTCTGGACCCGTTGACGGCAGTTCGAATCTGCCCGGGGCTATGGCCAAGTATGATATCGGTTAATATTCTGGGAGAAAATACTAAGAGGGAAATTACGGGAAGAAAGAAGGGAATTGAGATAATAAGGGAATTAGGTTTTAGTATTGACAGCACAATAATAATTAAAGATGGAAAACCTCTTCCTGAAGATGAAATAATTGAAGATGGCTCTCAGATAACTATTATTAAATCATTCTCAGGTGGATGATTCCTGGGATATCCTATACCTCAGTATTGCAACCAATCCCCCAAATGACTGAATTATTTTCCCCGTTTCCCAGGAGCTATGAACTACGAAAACTTTGCAAGACCCCTCAATGCACCTGTTAAGGAATTCCTTTGAATTTTTTTCTCTGAAAAATTTATCTGTCATGATAAGGGTATCCACTGCCCTCAAATCCAGAAGGTATTTGACTTTTTCAATTCCATATGCTGCTGTCTCAGAATTTATTCTCTTAAGAAATTCCGTTATTATTCTGCTTTCAGTACTTCTTCTGAGGTCAAGAAGGCTGCTCTGAAGTAATTCCCTTATACCGTCATCTCGAGAACCGCTAACCTGGGTATTCACAGCTCTCAATCCTTCCCTTGAAAGTATCTTAACCATGGAATCTCTGAAAAGCGATGGACCTATTACATAGAATTCCTTATCGCCTTCCTTTTTAAGCAATTTTTTTACTTCTTCCATATAATCAGAAGAATCTTCACCATACATTTTCCCATGACCTGTCTTGATGCTCCATAAAAGCTCATTTCTGCTTTCATTTATAGAATACAGAGAAATTTCCTCATCATCTATTGAAAGAATGAGAACTGAATTTTCGCTTATTCCGGATGATTCTTCAAGACCTTTAAGAAATTCATCCCGACTTGAAGGAATTATATTTATGAAATCACCTTTTTCTATATTTATTGACTGGTGTTCACCTATAAGATCTTCAGGTCCATAGATGACCGCCCCAATAATATGGACTCTTGCAGATATCTCCATAAACTCAAGACTTTCTATCTTTACTGTAACATTTACTTTTTGTCTTTCTGTTTTTTTGTTTCTTATGGTATCATTTTTCCTTTCTACCCTTCTAAGTACATCCGCTATTATGAGATCTCCCGGCTTGAGAATGAGAGAAATGTACCAGAGATCTTCATCCGTCCTAATTTCAACGCTGAAAATATTTTTCTCCTCTTTAAATCTCAAGACCGATACTCCCCATCATCTTTTTAAAATTAGTAGTGTGAGAACCTTGCCAATAATATTTGTTACATTTCGGGCAATAAAATATATCTTCAGCAAATTTTGAAACATAATCTGGAAGATTCTCTCTTGATTCAACCTTTTCCAGCTTACAGGAACAGATAGGACATAATTCCCATGAATTGAATTCCGGTTTTGGCAACATCTCCTTTAATTCAGCTACCTGTTCTATAGGCTCATAGGATTTTATGAGTATGGAATTTTTTAGCCTGGAGTGCAGCTCCCTGTCCCTCGTAAGTACAATATTATCTCCACTATTCCTTACAATGAAATCATCATCCTTATCCGGAGTAATGTAATATACCTCATAACCCATAATTCTGAGGTACCTTGCAAGTTTTCCAAGCATACTATCTACTATGATCATTCCTCATTCACATATACTATCTTTATATTTGTCAGTTTTTCAATTATTTCTTTCCCTATTAACATCTTTCTCCTCTTGATTTCTCTTGGATGATCTACAGGGTCGTCCCAATTGAAACCGTATACATTCACAATTTTTGCACCCATAATTTTACCCATAATAATTGCCCTGTCTCCATCTGTGAATCCACCAATATTCTTCACTGGTCCAAAGGGAATAGATTGTGTAGTACCCAGAATGATTCCATTTATGATTGGAACAAATTCTATGATCTTATCTATATTGTCTCCATGAGCATGAATAACCTTTATTGCATTTTCGTTCTCGATAATTTTTTCTATGGGGCCATCCAGGTCTGAAACTATCATATCTGGTCTTCCCTTAAAACTTGTAAGAGCAGAATCTGCCACAATATTGTATCCTTCTGGTTCGCCTTTGTAATGCCAAGGCCCTATCACATTAACTTCTTCTCTCTTAGGTATCAAATTCCATTTATCTTTCTCTATCAATAAGGATAAAATTAATCCCGAAATAAAATCATGGTATGGATTATAATTCAGTCTTGCCACTATCTTTCTGTGCAACTCTATTTTCCTGAAGAATTTCTCTGTGTTTTGTTTCATATCTTTTCCTTTCTATTGATATTATTATACCTGAAGCCATCCCGATTACGGTTAGGGCAAATGCAATTCTGTCATAGACAAACCTGAGATTTATTGCCTGAAATCCTGCAGTAACGAATGATATCAGACCCAACACTGCAACAGCAAAGCTTACAGAATAACCTGCAGACATGAGATATGTTATCAGTATTTGCCTCCTCCTTCCCTTCTCATATAGCGTGAAACTTTCTATTATTCTGCCAAGATCATAGATGATTATTGCAACTATGGTGAAAGGTATAATCCTGTACAGGAGCAAAATGATAGAGAGACCTACATTTGCAGCCTGAAGTGCTGCAATATAGCCTAGATATACACCATATGAGAATACCGAGGCTGCAATGAGAAATGAAAATACTGTTATCCTGGTATAGAGAAACTCTTCTGTTATCCTGTCAAGTCCTGCGGACATCCTTTTTCCAATTGAATAAGCCTTGCCGAGAAAATATATTCCTACTGCGGTAACAACAGCTATAAATCCGGAAGTAGCAGGATCAAGGGTTCCCCATCCAAATAGGTCTATTCTTATTGCCATAACTATGAGCATCGAAATTCCAAGAACAAGAAGTGCAACCCCTATAGGTGCAAGTACCCTCTTCAGGAATTTCTCTTCTTTCAGGGCTTTCACCACAATGTAGTAAAGAGATTCTATATTTTTCTCCTGCCTTACGATAACTCTCTTGACCGTCCTGATCTTAACTCTACTCATAACAAGTGGAATTACGAATTCATCTTCTGCACCATCTGTAACAATAACGACGTCATCGGGTTTTACCTTAGAAATCACATAGTCCAGTTGCTTCATAAGGATATTATCTGATGTCTCTCCCACCTCCTTATTACCGCAGATCGTAGCAATCTCCACATCCTCTCCGGCCTTGAGCAGATTATCATATGTTGAAATCCCCGAGAATACAGCATTTGCGTCTGAATCTTCTGGATCTTTCAAAATTAAAGAGAGGGCAGCGTTAAGATTATCCACCCTTCCAATCATGGGAGATTTTACGCCTGCCTTCTCTCCAAAATCATTGTCCCTATCTATACATAGAATTAATGTTTTCATCATTTAATTATGAAATAACCTGCGCTCTTCTGTCTGGCTACCCTCTTGGCGTACCCTTTGTTTTGCAATTCCTGGAGTGCATTGTTAACAATACCTTTACCCATCTGACTGGCCTTCATAACATCGTCAGCAGTTTTCAGCTTCTCTTCAGCTGTAGCACCTAATTTTTTCAATGTTTCATATACTTTTTGAGCGTTTGGAGTTAAGTCTCCCATTTTTATACACCGTTATAATGTATAACAATTAAATATAAATAGAATTTGAATCATTCAGGGGTTAGAAGAGAAGGGCAATGATAAAAAATCATTTAGAGGGAGATTTGCGGACCTTAATAAACAGAACTATCGAGAATAATGATGTTATGGAAAGGGTGAAGATTAAGGAAAGGGAGTTCCTTTCTCTTAAAACATCAACTCTAGAAATAAAATTCTCTGAACTGGTTTTTTGTACTCTGACCGCGAATGCTTCCGCAGAAATGGGCCTCAGGTGCCAGGAACACCTACGCAATATTGATAATTATTCAATCGAAAATTTGAGGGAGAAATTGATAGAATGTAAATACAGATTCAGGAATACCAGAGCAAGATACATAGAACACAACCATAAAAAGATGTTTCTTCTGAATGATTTTCTGGAAAAGGAAAATAGACGGGAATTACTCATAGAAAATTACATGGGTATAGGAATGAAAGAAGCCTCACATTTCCTAAGAAATATAGGATATTTTCAGTATTCAATACTAGACAAGCACATACAGAGATTCCTTTCCAACTATTACAATGAAAATATAAGGATAAAGAATAAGAATGATTATTATAATGTGGAGAAGAGATTTATCATACTTTCTGAGGAGTACAGCTTTCCTCCCGGAATAATGGATCTCATAATTTGGTATATAATGACTGGAAAAATAATAAAATAGGACAGTAATTTTAATTAACATTTATGCACTTTAGGCGTCTCAATGTGATTTATATGAAGGCTACAGTTGCAGTTGGCGGAAACGCCCTACTTGAGAAATATGATAAGGGGACTTCAGATGAGCAAATTGCTAGGGCAGAGATTACCGCCCTCAAGACATATCAATTCTTTAAGGAAAATAACGTTGTCCTAACTCATGGAAATGGACCCCAGGTGGGTGCCATACTGATGCAGAATGAGTTCTCAGCCTCAATTACCCCACCTATGCCTCTTGATGTATGTGATGCAATGTCACAGGGAAGTATAGGTTATTTTCTTCAAACTTCTTTTCAGAAAGTATTCAATGAAAAGAATGTCAATAAGAGGGTCGTGACAGTCGTAACAAGGGTTCTGGTGGATGAGAATGATCCCGCATTCAAAAATCCAACAAAACCCGTTGGGAAATATTATACCAGGGACGAATCAATAATTTTACAGAGAAACAATGGTTATGTGATGAAAGAGGATGCAGGAAGGGGATATAGGAGGGTGGTACCTTCCCCAAAGCCAATAGATGTTCTGGAAATAGACGCTGTGAAATATCTTCTCAATGATTCCTTTGTTCCAGTTTCCGTTGGTGGTGGTGGTATTCCTGTTATAAGAAAGAATGGGGTTATCCAGGGGGTAGAGGCAGTAATTGACAAGGATCTTGCTTCATCCCTCCTGTCCGTGGAACTGGGCGTCGATATTTTTATCATATTGACAGCAGTCGATGCAGCTTACATAAACTTTAACAAACCAAACAGGGAAAAGATTGGAAAAATATCTTTGGAAGAAATCAGAAAACTTAAAGATATGGGTCATTTCGCATCAGGGAGCATGTTGCCTAAAATAGATGCTGCAATCAATTTTGTGGAAAAGACTGGTCACAAGGCAATAATAACAAATGCAGAAAATATGTACCCCGCATTGGAAGAAAAAGAGGGAACTATTATAGTACCCTAAATCATTTTATTTATCTTTTCCCCTATCTCTATTTTTCCAGTTTTCTTCAACCATTCCAGTGTTTCTTCCAGTTCTCTTTTGGATATAAAAAGTTCGTGTTTCATTACTAAACATCTGGAAATTTCATCGGTTGACATTTTACCATCGATACAGCCTGAAACAAGGTTTCTTAGATCTTCTTTCCTGTTCCATGGAAATATGAACCATTTCCAGTTTTCCGCTGTTATTTCCTCTGCATAGTAGTCAGGAACTATTTCCGCCCTCTTTATGTGTAGAAGGGTTGCACTCTTAACATACTGCGGATTCTTCATCCTGGCCGCGTCGAGCGCAAGCCGGAGCGACTGTCCTGTATCTGTGATATCATCTACGACCAGAACTTTCTTGCCAGTGAGGTCTATAACTATTGGATGAGTAATCTTTGCCTTACCATCAGGCGTAGCTGTGACGCCCCAGTGTTCAGTTTTCAGTGTATATAGATCCTTTATATTGAGGTAATCTGCAATTATCCTTGCAGGAACAAGTCCCCCTCTTATTACAGAAATAATTGAGTCAAATTTCTCATTACCAATCTTCTCAACAATTATTTCAGACCATCTTTCTATTTCCTCCCAGCTGACCATTTTTGAAGGAACTTTGCTAACAGCCATTATTATCATTTTGTAGTAACTTTCTTTATATAAATTCTTGTCTTGCCATTGCAAATATGATTAATTATTTCGAATTATCAAGATAAAATCCTTATCCAATTCAATAAGGAAATAATTGTTTCTCCCAAACATTTTTATAAAGGAATAAGGCTAGTGTTATCATGAGTGAAAAACTTCTTTTTCCCTCCGATGAATGGGTGAATGAATATTGTAAGAGACTTAAGGAAAGCCCAGACTATAATAAAACGGGTAAAGGCTGGAAGGAACCTATAATTTTCAGGATGACGGAAATAGAAAACCTAAAGCAGAAACCTCCCTTTGACAGTTTCATTCTCTACCTCAGCGATGGTATTTGTGAAAAATGTTCCATTGTTACAGATCCAAATTTGGGAGCTCCATATAAGCTAACTGCCACATATTCAAACTGGAAAAAGATAATAGATGGAAAGATCAATCCAACCCAGGCGATGCTGACTGGCCAGATGAAAGTTGAAGGGAATGTTGCCCATCTTTTGAGGTATGCATCTGCTGCGATTGCAATGGTGAAGGTGGCACAGAGTATACCTACCCAGTATCTGGAATAGACATGTCAATATTTCAATTTCCCAGGAGGATAATTTTCCAGAGAGATATTCTGGAAGATATAACGCCTACACTGAAGGATGAGAAAATTTCATCCTTATTGATCATCACGGATAAAATAGTCAGGGGAAAAGTGGAGAAGAAATTGTTACCTATCCTCAAGAATTTTGATGTTATCATATATGATGATGTAAATCCTGAACCTAATATTAGACAAATAGATGAAGTTTCTAAATCATTGAGCAGTAACATTGATGCCATAATGGCGATAGGAGGTGGAAGTGTTATAGATTTCGCAAAATCTGTTCTAATAAAAATAACATATCCTGAAAAGGACTTAAGGGATGTCAATCCATTTGAAAAGCTTGACTTCAAGATAAAACTGATTGCAGTTCCCACAACTTCAGGTACGGGAAGTGATGCATCGTTTGGAATAGTACTTACTGATGGTGACAGGAAGCTGGCACTTGCAAATTACAATCTCGTACCTGAGATGGTAATACTAGACTCATCGCTAACACCCGACTCAGCTAAAATAATTTCAGCGACAGGTGTTGACGCACTTGTTCATTCCTTCGAAGCGATTGCCTCGAATACATCAACTGTCCTTACTGATGCCCTTGCAGAAAAGTCGATAGAAACAATATTCCACAACCTTGAAGCGTCCATAAAAGGCAGTGAAGAATCCAGGGATATGATGCATATTTCTGCAACAATGGCTGGCATAGCATTTTCAAACAGTGGGACCGCACTCGCTCATGCATTAGGTCATTCATTCGGTTCTACATTTCATACTGTGCACGGAATTTCTGTAGGGTTGTTTTTGACACATACCATAGAATTTAATTCAAGGGACGAGGCAACGAAATTAAAGTACGAAAAGATTGCAAAAATGCTTGGTTTCAGAGATATACCTTCACTGATAGAGGGTATCATAGTTCTCTATAGAAAGATAGGCCAACCAGTAAATATGAGAGAGCTGGGAATCAATGAGAGAGACCTTAATACCAGGATGGAAGAGTTAGTTTCCAAGGCGATGATGGACAGTGAAATAGCATTTAATCCAGTTATTGCGGGGGAAGAAGATTTAAGAAAAATATTTATGGATGCTTTTTAAGGGGTCATAAGGGTAATCGAACCAGGAATAATGGTTATATTCACCGGTGTTTTCCCAACCACCTCCCCATCCATTTCAACGAGAATATCTGATGCATTTATTGCAATTTTTTTCCCTCTGTATTCGTATGAATGCCCCTTCTCTATATATGTGCCATTTATCAGTTCCCTCAATTGAAATATTGTTTGCAATCTCCCTATAGGTTTCAGGACATGGATATCCAGAACGGTATCATCAAGTCTGGACTCAGGTGACGCCAGCATACCACCCCCGAAATATTTTCCGTTAGCCACTATTATCTCTATGGTCCTCTTTTTTTCAACACTGTGATCAACTGAAATTTCAGCATCAAATTTTCTTAGCAGAACAAGTGATGCGAAAACACCAATGATGAACGATGCACTACCGAGCCTCCTGTGGTTATCCACATAATTCATCACATCAGCACCAAAACCAGCCTCTAGCGAGTTTATGAAATATCTTTTCACTCCGTCTGTGAACTCTACGATTCCTGTATCAATTTTCATTTTTTTATTCCCCTTTATTGCCTTTATTGCGCTATTGAAATCACGTATTCCCACTGTTTTTCCGAAATCTGAACCGGTTCCGAGAGGCAATATTCCTAAGGATATATTGGAACCAATTATTCCATTGACAACTTCATTGAGTGTACCATCACCTCCACATGATACAACTGCATCATAACCCTCATTTACGGCTTCCTTGGAGATATCCTTTGCGTCCCCCGGCTTTTCGGTAAAGATTGTCCTGGATTCCGGAAATGATGCCATTACTTCACTGCTCTTTTCCTTCCATACTCTTTCGGCAAGACCTCCCCCTGCCACTGGATTCACAATAAAAAGTATTTTCATTTATGTTTCATAATATTCTTCATTAAAATATTTGTTATTGCTATTATGGTTGAAAAATTTTTGACAGAATGTTCTTAAATTACTGTTAAAGATCTATCAGTCCAGGATTCATTATGTCATCAGGATCAAGTGTTCTCTTTATAGATTTAATCAGTTCATAGTTAAATCCTTCATACTTGCTGAGAAATGGCTTGAACGATCTTCCTATCCCATGATGATGTGAAATAGCCCCCCCATTATCAATAATTGATGATAATATGGCATTCCTCATGGAATTAAGCTTCTCCTCCCTGTTATCCTTTGCATAAAAAAGATAAGTGAAATAGAGGGCGGATCCAATGCTGTATTCATGGGAAATATGGCACATTATCATCCCATTAATTCCAAGACTGTTAATTTCCGAATAGAATGATTTTCTTACTTCATTGTATATGGGAATGATTCTGCTCCATGGCGCCGAAGTCTCAATCGTATCGGCAAGTATACCCATTTTGAGGAGTGAGTTGTACATGTACGGTCTATCGTATCTCCCCTCTCTCCATATCTTGGCAGGAGATCTGCCAGAAGATATTGAATCAGGGAGATGCTTAATTTTACCGTTTTCGTTAACAACGATGAGCAACGAACCTCCTTGAAGGGATCCCCTCATTTTCAGATAATTCATAAACAGTTTTGTTTTCATATTCTCTTCTATCCCCTTGAATGATAGTTCAGTTTCAGTCGGATCTGAAAGTCTGGCCACCATTGGGTAATCACTACCATCGAAAAGCTCTTTAAGAGCCTTGACGCCATCTTCAAAATTCCTGAAAATGAATGATTGATAGAATAATTTCCTGGGCATATTCCTTATCTTGAGTGTTGCTTCCGTGATTATACCAAATGCACCCTCACTTCCGACAGCTATATCCATAGGTCTGAAATATGATGACTGATTAGGCACTATTTTATCAGTTATCTGCCCCTTCGGACTTATCATCTTTATACTTACCACAATATCCCTCATTTTTCCATACCTGTTGCTTTCCTGTCCGGCTGCATTGGTTGCTATCCATCCTCCCACAGTGGAATGCAGAAATGATTCTGGAAAATGCCCTAAAGTAAATCCCGCCTTGTTAAGCTCTCTTTCAAGATCAGGTCCTTTAACTCCTGCACCAGAATTCACGACCATATCCTGTGCATTTATGTTAATTGAATCTATTTTTTTGAGATCAACGGATATGAAATATTTTTTAGAATTATGCGGAGAAAGACCTTCTGTAACCGTAGTACCTCCGCCGTATGGTATGATACCGGTATCCTTATCTGCATTTTTCATTAAGCAGTTAAGTTCATCTTCGTTCGGATAAATAACAGCATCGACAATTCTTATGTCCTTACCATCAAGCATCCTGGCAAAATCTGCGCACCCCTTTCCAATTGAATGATAAAACCTTTCCCCCATGTCGAAGGATATATTGCTACGTGAAATGCATTTATCAATGGAAGGAATATTCAATCCCGAAGAAACGACCTTTGGTGAGATAAAACCGTCCCAGATATCCTCCTTTTCTTGAATGCCAAGCCTTCCGAGAATGGAATTCTTAAGTTTTTCTGTCATTTTAAATGATTTTGATTGTTCACCCCATAATACATAATACCTTTCATCCATCAGGTAGAAAGGATGCGGAGATATAATCCCTTTTCTATGGAAAAGGATTTAATTGTCAGATATATGATAGTATGATCACATGAAAATTGTCACTGGATCGGATGACCCTGCAGGAATGAACATGGCATACTTTATCAGGAATGATTTTGGTATGGATGTTGTTGAGGTAGAGGGTCATCCAGTTTTTGCGGAGCATATAGAGAAAACTATAAGGGCAGATGAAAATGAGTTGATAGTAGTCCTCAGCAAGCATTCAAGTGAAAAGAAAGTAAGAAGCCTCACGGTTCATCCAGTTGGGAACTTTGATACAAATGACCTTGGTGGTGAAAAATTCAGGATGAGTTATTACAACGCAAAATTTGCACGTTCAATCCTCATGAATGTTCATAAGTATGCACAGGGCATGGATTACGAGGTCACATACGAGGCAACACATCATGGTCCATATTCAGATAATCCGATAATATTTGTGGAAATAGGATCGACGGATGTTGAATACAATGACAGGGATGCAGGGCTTGTCATGGCGAGATCCGTGAATGAAGCGTATGAGGATGATGTTGAAGTTCTATGTGGCATAGGCGGCCTCCATTATGCAACAAAATTTACTTCACTTGCAATGAGGGAAAATATTGCAATGGGCCATATAGCCTCAAAATATAGAATAAACGCGCTATCGATGGAAATGCTGGAAGAAATGAAGAAAAAAAGTATAGGCTGCAACGGTTTTGTAATTGAAGAAAAATCATTCAACTCACTGTATAGAAAAAACCTGAAAGAAAATTTAGATTCTCTTTCCTATTCTTATAAATTCATTTGAATTCATCCATCAGGGAAGCAACGAGAATGGGTAGGAAAACAGTCGCCTCACCTTCTACCGTGACCTGTTTTGCTTTCTCCTTCACCTTCCCCCAGGAGATAGCTTCCCTGAGCTGAGCACCCGATAAACTTCCATCGTATTCCTGTGCGGTTGTTATGTAAACAGCATAATCAAGCCCGCCCCTGAATTGATTCCACCAAATGACGTGATGCTTTGATATTCCACCACCTATCATCAGGGCTCCCATCTTCTTGCTGGAAGAGGAGAACATTATGTCACTTATCCTGTGTTCATCCTCAAGCAGGTCTATCTGAAAATCTCTGTGCATCTCCCAGAATGACCATATCTGTGAACCGAATGAACCGTCTACATACCCAGGTATGAATACATCTATTTTCTTATCATGTGCATTTTTCAGAATTGATTCACATCTCATCTCTGCGCCCATTTCATAAACAAGATCTGATATCGTCCATTTCTTCTGTTTCTCGTACATTTTCTCAAGGAATGGTTGCATCTTCCTCTCAATGATACCTCCATAATTGTCATTGGGGATAATGACATTACCAAGCCTGTATTTATGAGCCTTCCTGAGTTCCTTGTCGTCCATCATGAAATCCCCGTGATAATAATTCTTGTAACACCTCGCAAGATCGTGATCCACTGTCCCGGCAGTTGTTATGATATGATCTACAAGCCCAAGTTTTATCAGTTCTATTATTGCCCCCCTTGTACCGGTAGATATTATGTCTGCAGGAAAGCTGAGGAAAATCTCTGCATCATTCTCCTTCATCTCTTTTATTATTTCCTTTGCAAGATAGAGTTTTGGAGAAGTAAATCCTCCCGAATTCCCAAACTGTTCCATGAGTTCAGATACCTTCATATCTTTTTTGAATTCAATATCTTTAACAGGTTTCATTTAAATCCCTCCACCACTTTTAAAAGATCACTTCTCTGATTAAAATACCTTCTAGAAGGTTCCAGAATTTTATCAAGTCTCTCGGATAGATCGTTCTTGAGAACTACGGGGTGAATTACCCCATCTTTATAGTCACTTTCCATTTCATTGTAATTCCTGTATTGTTTATTGATTTCCTGTAATTCAAGGGATTCAGCATAAAAATTGAAAATAATATTCCTGTATATCTGAAGAACAGGATTTCCATCTACAACCCTTTCAGGGCAATAAGCACTCTTTATTTTTTCTCTTATCATTTCCGGAGTATCATGTATGAATATTGCAGAATCGGACTTGCTTTTGCTCATCTTATTGGCCGGGTCCATCCTGTTTCCACCTTTGAGAGATGAGATCAGGGGTCCATGAATAGCCACAAAACTCTTTTTCTTAATCTTTTTATGAATATCCCTAGCGAGCATGTGAACGTGTCTCTGGTCCATCCCACCCATAGCCACATCAAGGTCCATGTAAAATATGTCCGTAGCCTGCATTAATGGATATATTAGCTTTGAAACATCCTTGTCTGCATCTTCCTCATTCCTACCCATGATTGGCAGCGCCCTTTTCACTCTTGGGAGGGTGAGAGCCTTAGCAACCTTGAGGAGAAGTGCCCAGTAATCAGGATCCTTTACAAGATCCGTTGCATAAATGAATTTTACTTTATCACTAAGACCGAGAGAAAGAAATCCGTGTTTCATATAATCTGCAGCCTTCCTTATAACATCTATATCCCCTCCTAGTTTATCATTTATAGATGCGTGCCAGTCAGCTAGCAATATAGAGAATTCCATGCCTGTATTCACTGCAGTATTTATGACGTTGGTCCAGTAGAGACCTGTACCGATATGTAACATTCCTGAAGGTTCAAGACCTATGTACCCTTTTGCGGATTCAAGGTTATACAGTTCTTCCCTTGTGACAATCTCCTGAACAACAGATTCGAGTTTTTCAAGATTACTAAGCATAGATGCACATATTCATTCCATATTTTATATTTTCTTGAATTATGGAAAGATCAATCATACCCATATTGCGTGTCTCTTCCTCATATCCTCTTCATGTTCACCCTTCATCTCCATCAGAAGGGCCACCATGGCGTCAAGAAGTACTAAGGTTGAGAGTTCAAACAGAGTCCCCAGAGGGGCAAGATCTGACGGACTGTTTGTTTTGAGAAGAATATTGTAATCGCCCATCCTGTAGAGTGAACTGTCTTTTTCCGCTGTTATAGATATTACTCGAGCATTAACTTTCTTGGATATCTGGGCTACCAGAAGAGTTCCCTGTGTTTCACCTGTACCTGATATGAGTATCACTATATCTCTAGCAGTAACAACAGGTGTTACTGTTTCACCTACAAAATATGCCTTGAGACCAAGTTGGACAAGTCTCATTGAAAAAGTTCTTCCTATAATTCCTGACCGTCCTACCCCATAAACAAAGATGTTTTGGGATGATAGTATGAGATTACATATTTTTTCAATGGAATTTTCATCAATATCCCGCAAGTTCTCGAAATTCTTAAGAATATAGTCAATAGACTCCAGGACGGTACCCATATCCCTTAGATCATATATGTATATTAAATAATTCTCATTGAGGCAGTGGTTTGACTACCTTACCTATTTTCTTCAGTATACTTCTCTCAAATATCACCTTCATATAGAGAGCATCATGCTCAAGTAAAGGTGAAAATGAAATCACAGTGAGTTCATCATCGAAAGAGGCCATAGAATCTGCAAGTGGCTCGAATTTAAGATTGCCTCTTTTTATGGGAGTTATTCTATATTCATCATTGTCCTGGAACTCAACACCTGAAAATTCAAAATAAAGAGGTCTTTCCTTTTTCTTTGTATTTTCAATTATTGATGAAAAATCATCCATATCCTGGGGGAAATCTTTTCTCATTGAATAGATATGGGAAATATTAGTTATGCTCTTTATTCCCTTGACATTTTTTTCCAGATATTCAATTTCCTCGTCATTTCCATAAACTTCATTTTTTCCAGAATTTTCTATGCATAGTTGGGATTTTATTCCGAGAGATTTGTATTTTGAGACTATTTCCTTAAGTGTGCCTGCAGTCTTCTTTATTCCTTTTTTCCTGTCGCCTTCCACAAGACCGAGATGTGTTATGACAAATTCGCTGTCAAGGGAATCCGCTATTACTCCACCCCATAGTGTGTGCTGTACTGAGTCGGCTATAAGTTTCTGGTCATTTGCAAAATCCACATAATATGGGGTATGAAGGGTTATTTTAACATCCAGTTCTTTAGCCACATCCCTGGCTAAACTCAATTCCTTATAATCCCTTGCCATACTCCAGAAGAGTTCTATCCCAATATCCTCCTCCTCTATCTTGCTATTAATTCCCACGGATTCATACACCCCATTTTCATTTCCCCTTAAAAGATCTACAAGGAGAATTTCATCCAGATCCTTAGGAGTCTGCCCTACAAAATCCCTCATCTCTCTTTCCTGAACACTTATTCTGAAAAGTTGAATTTCAATATGATTAAGCCCCAACTGGAATGTATTTTCAACGGCCTCCTTAACAGTTCTTCCCTTTGAACCAAGAGGAATACCGGCAATACCAAATCTATACATAACTTATTCCTTATACAAAGAGGTTTAAAAAACCTTGTGAAAGATTTTCCTATTTTTAAATTTCTAAATTTTTCTGAACTTTCTCTCTTGTTTCCCTGAGCACATCTGGAGAAGCAACCTTTCTGCCCCATGCAACCTTAGCCAATTCATTGTTATACCTTGAATCATATCTCGGGATTATGTGAATGTGGAAATGAAAGACTGTCTGCCCTGCATCTGTTCCATTATTTTCAATCAGATTTATTCCCAGTGGGTTGAATGTTCTCTTTACTGCTATGGAAAGTTTCTTCGCAATAACAGATACCCTGCAAAGAATGTCATCTGGTATCTCAAAAACATCCCTGTAATGCTCCCTTGGAAGTACAAGTATGTGACCTTTTCCAATCGGTCTATGGTCCATGAATGCTATTACTTTTTCATCGCTATATATAATCTCTGCATCTCTTTTACCATTAGCTATCTGGCAGAAAACACAATCTTCCATAAAAAGTAATAAAAGAAGAATATAATTATTTTCTTTAAAAAATTATGCTGGTTCTGCAATAACCTCCTCCCTTTCAATCGTTTCCTGTGGATTCGTTAAATCAGATGGATTGTTCAATATCATTCCTACGGAGTATATGATAAAAGATGCTATTATAACAGTGACTATATCCATAGGAAATGCTATGAGACCGATTCCATAGCTCCCAAGGTAAGATATAACAGGTATTGTTGCAAGCATAAGAAGGAACCAGATCCCTCCCTTTATATCTTTCCAAGTCGCCTTCAATCTTTTAAGTGATATCAGGAAAGGAACAAGACCCACAAGGGAAATGACGGTCATGTACAATGTATACGGATATCCAGACCAATATATCAGAAGTATTGCTGAAATGAAAGCAATTGGAGAGATTATCTGGATGAGTGGAACCCTGAATCCGGAACTTTCCTCTCTTTTCCTCAATATCATAAGGGAAAGCGGGCCTGTCGCATAGGCAAGTATGCTCATACCCGAATTTATGGAAACAAGCGACTGCCAGGATGGGAATGGCAAAATAAAAACAACCATGATTATAAGGTCAAATAACAGAGCAAGAAAGGGAACACCAAATCTGTTCAATTTCATGAATATCCTGGGAAAATATCCCATCTCTCCAAGAGCATATGCAACTCTAGCAGTAGATGTCTGGTATATGTTACCCGTACCGAGAGGAGATATAACACCATCCGCAAGAAGTAATCCGGCCAGCCAGGTAATTCCCAGAGAAGATGCCAGAACTAAAAGGGGACCCCTGGTGTATTGGGATGAAGCTATGGAGCTCCAGTTCCCGACAGTCAATCCATTCCACTGGAATGATCCTATGAATGCTATCTGAACAGATATGTAAATTATTGTTGCAATCGCAACTGAAAGAATAATAGCTATGGGCAATGTCCTTTCTGGATTTTTAGACTCTCCAGCTAGTTCAACTGCCTGCCTGAAACCCAGAAATGAAAATGCAATTCCTGCAGATGGTATTGCTGAAAAAACAGCCTTCATTCCGTATGGATTGAATGAACCCACAGTAAAGTTGGAAATTGAAAAGAAAGTGATTATAAGTGCAATAACTGCCGTTAAAGGAATTATAACCTTGAGGAGTGAAATTCCACTGTTAAATTTAGCAACTCTTGATATTCCTATTGAATTGATTATAAAGAACATTACAAGGAAAACCATCGATAACACCATTCCAAGGGGTGTCAAAAATCCATTGCTGTTAACCAGCTTGCCAGTAATGAAATTCAGATAAGTGATGGCAGCAATCATTTCTAGTGGCGGTGTTGATACATATCCCATGAATAGGGACCAGCCATTGAGTGCTGTTGTCATCTTACCATGAGTGTATTGAGGGAATATAGCAGCAGCTCCAGTCTTAGGTATTCTGACAGAAAGTTCTGCATAAACAAGAGCCAGAACCATTATCATCAATGCCCCAATGATCCATGAGATTATTGACGCAGGTCCAGCAATTGATGCTGCATAGAAGGCACCGAATAACCATCCGGATCCGATCATTCCTGTGATTGACGCAAAGGTCAGATGAAATATTCCTAATTCTCTTTTTAGACCCATAAAAGGACTTCATTTCACCTTTAGCTTAAACTTTTAGGCCAACATTGCACTTTATTAACAAATTCTCCATAAATTAGATATATTTAACCAATATTAGTCAGAGATGACCAATGAATAGCATTTCGTCCACAGTCAGAGAATATGTCTACAGAAATCCGACGATAAAGGATGCACTAATGATGGGTATAGTCAACTATTCATCCCTTGCCAGGAAAATTATGAATGAGATGAAAATAAGCAACTTTGAAGCTGTTGAAACAGCACTCAAGAGAATGCCGAGGGACGAGAAGGATATAGGAAATATCAAAAGAGCACTGAAAAACTCCAAAATAGAGACTGTAACAGGCGTATCCTACATAGTACTGAAATCATCTTCCGAAAATATCAAGAAGGCAGCATCCCTGCTGTCATCTATGGTCAAGGATTATAATCAGTACAGGATAATCCAGGGCATACAGGGGACTGTAGTGGTTATAGATGACCATGAATATGATAGAATAATAAATAATTTCCAGAGAGGAGAGGTAATAGAAAAAAAGAGGGGAATGGGGGAAATAATAATAACAAGCAGAGATGACATAACATTCATCAGGGGCTATGTGGCGTATGTTTCAAACATACTCGCAGTCAATGATATTAACCTCCTTCAACTCGTTTCATTCTACACTGATATAACAGTCATAATAGATACTAAGGATATGGCAAAAGCATTCAACGTATTGATGAATGAAATCGAGACTTGATTTTTGAGTTAAAATTTAAATGTAGTTAAATTTTGAAAATATATTTAAG